>Ga0129353_1153022_pt1 | contig 11894 bp, 5 predicted proteins | sample CPBNA2_4_FD_105431 | JGI IMG/M metagenome (GOLD analysis project Ga0129353, IMG submission 105431) | Freshwater to marine salinity gradient microbial communities from Chesapeake Bay, USA - CPBay_Sum_27_0.2_RNA2 (Metagenome Metatranscriptome) | ecosystem: Environmental > Aquatic > Marine > Coastal...
CCCATATCTAACTAAAATACAGACCATGAAAAACAAACTTCTTTACCTAATTTTCTGTGGAATTTTTTCTTTTAATTCTTTTTCACAAAACAATGTAACCTTTCAAGTAGACATGAACAATGTCGACCCAACAACATTTACAATTCCTGAGGTTAATGGATCTTTTAATTCTTGGTGTGGAAATTGCGCTGCTATGACTGATGCAGATGGTGATAATGTATGGGATATAACAATTGATCTTGCTAACGGATCTTATGAATTTAAGTATTCAGCAGACAATTGGGGAATACAAGAAAATTTACTTTCAGGCTCTTGGTGCACAATGACTAACTGGGGTTTTACGAACAGAACACTAAATGTATCAGGAGACACTACTCTTTCTGTTGTGTGTTGGGAATCATGTAGTAGTTGTAGTTCTGGGCCATCATCATATAATGTTACATTTGAGTTAGATATGAGGGGAGTAACGCAACCTTTTACCACTCCCGAAGTTAATGGTATTTTTAATGGATGGTGTGGAAACTGTTGGCAAATGACAGATGCAGACGGAGATAGTATTTGGCATTTACAAATGCCATTTGCACCTGGAGACTCACTTGAGTGGAAATATTCAGCAGATAACTGGGACATACAAGAAGACTTAGATTCTTCGCTTTCTTGTGTAACAATAAACTATGATCCAGGAGCTCCAAATGGATGGGGGTATGTAAACAGAGTTGCTGTTGTGAATAGTGATACTACTTTTTCTTCTGCGTGGAATTTATGTCCAACAAGCGCTATCCCAGGATGTACTGACTCTTTAGCATCTAATTACGATTCACTTGCAACAACAGATGATGGTTCATGCTTATACAGCGTTACCTTTAATGTAGATATGAATTGTGAGGATTCAACATCTTATGGTTTTGTTCACCTTGAAAGCCCTTCTTTCGCATGGTGCGGTGGTTGTGTACCAATGACAGATCCTGACGGAGACGGTATTCATTCCGTGTCAGTTGATCTTGCTCTTGGTAACTTTGAATATAAATATGCAGTAGATAATTTTGCCGGACAAGAAGATTTAATAGATGATATGATTGCAGGAGCATCTTGCGCTCCAATAACTGATTATAACTCATATGCAAACAGGCAAATTACTGTTACAGCAGGTTTTTCAACTTCAGATACATACGGTTCATGTGACGCATGTGTTTTGGGTTGTACAGATTCCACAGCGCTCAACTTTGACCCATTAGCAACTTCTGATGACGGATCTTGCACATATTGTACTTATGGCTGTATAGATTCTTTGGCTTGTAACTATGATCCACTAGCAACGTGTGATGATGGAAGTTGTTTGACCGCATATGGATGTACAGATACACTTGCCTGTAATTTTGATCCACTTGCAACATGTGATGATGGGGGCTGCTTAACTACTTATGGGTGTATGAATCCAGCGGCATTAAATTATGATTCTTTAGCTACTTGCCCAGATTCATGTATCTTCCCTCAAGTAACTTATGGGTGTACAGACTCTACTGCTCTAAACTATAACCCACTAGCAACAATAGATGACAGCTCATGTGTTTACTGTAATTACGGTTGTACCGACACTCTAGCTTGTAATTTTGACCCGCTTGCAACATGTGATGATGGAAGCTGTCTAACTACGTATGGGTGTACAGACACACTTGCTTGTAATTTTGATCCACTAGCAACGTGTGATGATGGAAGCTGTTTAACTAATTATGGATGTACAGATTCGCTTGCTTGTAATTTTGATCCACTAGCAACGTGTGATGACGGAAGCTGTCTAACTACATACGGTTGTACCGACACTCTAGCTTGTAATTTTGACCCGCTTGCAACATGTGATGACGGAAGTTGTTTAACCACATACGGTTGCACAGACTCATTAGCTACAAATTATGATCCATTAGCTACATGCGAAGATAGTAGTTGTGTTTATGGATATTATGTAACATTCCAATTAGATTTAAGAGGAGTTACAAGTATTACTTATACAACACCTGAAGTAAATGGTATGTTTAATGGTTGGTGCGGAAACTGTAATTCATTAGAAGATCTTGATGGCGACTCTATTTGGGAAACAACCCTTTTAATTGATCCAGGTACTTATGAGTTTAAATATTCTGCTGATAATTTTAATATTGAAGAAAATTTATTTGCCGGAGATAGCTGTACTGTTTCTAATTTTGGATTCACAAACAGAACAATTACTGTTGATAGAGACACAGTGTTGGCACCAGTTTGTTGGGAGCTATGTGGTGATTGTAATTCTGGCCCATCTTCTTATAATGTTACATTTAGATTGGACATGTCTGAATACGTCGGCCCTCCGTTTCAAACTCCTGAGGTAAATGGGACATTTAATGGTTGGTGTGGAAGTTGTTGGGCAATGGAAGATCCTGACGGTGATGACATTTGGGAGTTTACGGCACTTATAGGAGCAGGAGATTCTATACAATTTAAATACTCTGCAGATAATTGGAATCTTCAAGAAGATTTAGACTCATCTCTTTCTTGTGTTTCAATAGCTTTTGATCCAGGGGCTCCAAATGGATGGGGGTATGTTAATCGTCTAGAAGTTATTAATTCTGAAACTGTTCTAGATGTTGTATGTTGGAATGATTGTGTAGAATGCCAAGGACAATCTTTTGTTGGCGAAAATCTTACAGATAAAGTTTTATTATATCCAAACCCATCGATAGGGACTATTAATATTAAATCTACAGAAAACATTAATCAAATTAAAATATACACTGTACTAGGAAAATTAATTTATTCTGAAAAAGGATTTGCTAATTTAAACGAGTACAGTATTGACTTAGCTAATAATGGCCTCTATTATGTTGCTGTATATACTGAAAATGGTGTTTTAACAGAGAAAATAACAATTCAAAAATAAAAATGAAGAAAACACTCTTTTTATCTTTTTTAATTGTTTTATCCTTTAACTCGTTTGGACAAGCTTGGAATTTAATTTGGGAAGAAAACTTTTCAGGAAACTCCTTAGATCAATCTGTATGGACACATGAGCTTGGCACGGGAAGTCAATATGGGCTTTGGGGCTGGGGAAATGGTGAGTTACAATTTTATCAATCTGGAAATGCCGAGGTTAGCAACGGAACACTAAAAATTATTGCTAAGCAAGAGCCTGGTGGTCTTACAGACAGCTGGGGTAACACAATGTATTACAGCTCTTCTCGAATTAAAACAGATAATAAGTTTACTGTTAAATATGGAAAAATAGAAGCTAGAATAAAGACGGTAAACGGAGAGGGGCTTTGGCCAGCCTTTTGGATGCTTCCATCTGGTGGTTCATGGCCATGCGATGGAGAGATAGATATTATGGAGCAGTGGGCAAATGATTGGCCAACTAATGTAACAACTGGAGCGGCTCATATTGGATCTTGTCCTGGACAATCATTTTATCAATCGTTTCAACATCAGAGTCAAACAGGAAATTATTCATCAAGCTTTCATCTTTATGGCATTGAATGGGACGAGGATTATATTGCATGGTACGTAGATGGGGTAAAAGTATATCAAGTATCTCCCGCAAGTTATCCAACAATCCCAAACCAACACTCTTGGCCATTCAATTCCAATGACTGGTACTTAATCTTAAATTTAGCAATTACCCAAAGCGGCCCCAACTCCTTAACTGTTTTTCCTTCTCAAATTGAGGTTGATTATATTAAAATATATGAAAATAATGGAGTAGTTGGTTGTAAAGACCCCCAAGCCCTTAACTATAATTCGTTAGCAACAATCTCCAATGGGAGTTGTGAATACCAGGTTACCTTTAGGGTAGATATGAATAGCGTTTCTTCTTCATTTAACGTTCCAGAAGTGAATGGAACATTTAACGGTTGGTGTGGAAATTGCTGGCAAATGGAAGATCCTGATGGAGATGGAATATGGGAAAAACAAGTTACTATGTTAGAAGGATATTATGAATTTAAGTTTAGTGCTGATAATTGGGCAATATCTGAATCTCTTGATCCAGGGTGGGCATGTACAAATGGAAATGCTCAATACACTAACAGAACTCTTGAGGTAGACGAAAATGTAGTTATCTGTCCACAGTGGAATGCCTGCGTGCCTACTTGTAGTTCGATTATTATTTCAGAAATTAATGAAAATACTAACCAATCAAATTTATTATACCCCAACCCTAGTTTTGGGGTTTTTAATTTGAATAGTAATAATTTTTCTAATTTAAAAGTTGTTGATGTTTTAGGAAAAATAGTATATGAAAACAACTCATTAGAAAACACACAAACAATTAATCTCAAACACCTTCCTTTTGGTTTTTATCAATGTGTATTGTCTTCAAAAGAAGATCAGTATACACAAAAAATACAAATTTTAAAATAAGCTTTATGAAACAATTATACACACCAGTTCTTTTATTTGTTTTTTTATTTGCCGCATGTAGTGGAAAACAGACTAATTTATCTTTTGAGCTAAATCCTGAACACGAAAGAAAAATAGACGCATTGATCAGTCAAATGTCTTTGGAAGAAAAAGTGGGACAAACATGCCAAATAACACTAGACGCTATTCTACAAAAAGATTCAGATAATAAGCTTATTGAACCACATCAAATTGATTTAGAAAAATTAGATGAAGCAATAAATAAATACAAAGTTGGATCTGTTTTAAATGTGTCAAACCACACGTTTACATTAGAAAAATGGAATGGAATTGTAAAAACAATACAAAAGGTTGCTTCTAAATCTAGCACAAAAATACCTGTTATTTATGGCGTTGATGCAATTCATGGTGCAACCTACATTCAAAAAAGCACACTTTTTCCTCAAGAAATTGGATTGGCAGCCAGTTGGGACACCTCTTTGGCAAGAGAGATGGGAAGAATTACTGCATACGAAACAAGAGCATCTGGAGTTCCATGGAATTTCTCACCAGTACTTGATTTAGGTAGAAAACCAATATGGTCTAGGTTTTTTGAAACTCTTGGGGAGGATGTATATCTAGCTAAAACTTTAGGGGCACAAATAGTTGATGGATACCAAGGAGGCACATTGATAGATGAAAATCATGTTGCTGCATGTTTAAAACACTATGTTGGATATGGCTTTCCAAGAACAGGTAGAGACAGAACTCCAGCGCTTATTCCTCAGCGAACAATGCTTGAGCACCACCTCCCTCCTTTTGAGGAATCTATTAAAAATGGGGCCTTAACCGTCATGATTAATAGTGGAGAGGTAAATGGAATACCAGGCCATGCTAATAAACATTTACTAACAGATGTTTTAAAAGAAGAGTGGGGTTTTGCTGGTTTTGCTGTTTCAGACTGGGAAGATTTTATTAATCTATATAAGGTTGCTCAAACAGATTCAACAATAAAAGACGCCATAGCTACAGCAATTAATGCAGGTGTTGATATGAGTATGGTTCCAAATAATCCTGAATATAAAACCTATTGCGAAGAGTTTATAGGGCTTGTTAAACAGGGTCGTGTAAGCCAAAAAAGACTAGATGATGCGGTCAGAAGAATTTTGAGAGTAAAGCATAGATTAGACTTATTTGAAAGGCCATATACTGAAAAGGAAGATTATCCTTCTTTTGCGTCAGATGAACATATGCAAAAAGCATATCTTTCTGCAGCAGAGTCTATTACATTGTTAAAAAATGAAAACAATATTTTACCTATAAAGACATCATCTAAAGTAATGGTTATTGGCCCTACTGCAAATAGTTTAAATTGTTTAAATGGGGCTTGGACACATACTTGGCAGGGTGTAGACCCACAATATAATAACAATAATAACCCAACCATTTATGAAGCAATAAAAAGAAGCACGAGTTCTTGCGATTTATATGAGGGCTCCATAATGAAAATGGTTGATGGTGATGAGGCAGATTTTTACTCTCCTGATTTAAAATCTGCTGTTCTGAACGCTTCAAAATATGATGTTGCTATTGTTTGTGTTGGCGAACTCCCTTCAACGGAAAGACCGGGTGATATATATCGTCTTGATTTAGCAAAAGAACAACGAGAAATTGTAAAAAGCTTATCAAAAACAGGTATTAAGATTGTTTTGGTTCTTGTTGAAGGAAGACCCAAAATTATTTCAGAAATTGAGCCTTTGTCAGATGCTGTTATTCAGTGTTACTTACCAGGAGATAAGGGAGGCGTGGCATTAGCAGATATTATTTTTGGAAAAATAAACCCAAGTGGTAAGTTGCCATATACATATCCAAGATATAGTGGGGTTATTATGCACTATGATCATAAGCAATCAGAGGTTATCAACGCAAATACTTGGGCAAACGATTTTTTCAATCCACAATATAATTTTGGTCACGGCCTAAGCTACACAAAATTTGAGTACTCGAATATGAATATAAGTAAGAGCAGCTATTTACTTTCTGAAAAAGAAATTACGGTTACAGTTGATGTGAAGAATATAGGAAAAATATCAGGAAAGGAAGTTGTGCAACTTTATACTAGAGATCATGTTGCAACAATTTCTCCACCCTTAAGAGAGCTTGTTCGTTATAATAAAATATCACTTGAACCGGGAGAAACTAAAACAGTTTCATTCACAGTAGATATAAGTGAATTAGGCTTTTATAATATTGAAAATGTTTGGGTAAACGAACCAGGTAAACATTCGTTTTACATTAATAATCTTGAATCCACCTTTAGCTTAAAATAATTTTATGATAAAGGGCTTCAAAATATTATCCTGCTGTTTTTTTGTTTTTGTAATATTTGTTTCAACATCAAATGCACAAATAAAAGTAAAGGACACTACTTTTGTTCCAAAAAACGCATACAAGAGTGCAACCCTTTCAATTAAAGACCCTGTATCAAATATAAAGTTTGGGGGATATTTCAGGTTTTTAGGTTTTGTAAGAGATTTGCCAACCATGTATCCACTTGATATCACTAGTTATTATAGCGGAGTTTTTCCTCAGCAAACAACTATTTCTGTTGGTACTGGTTATCGTGAACCAATGATGCTATTAGCAATTGGAGGAACAGCAAAAAGAAACATTACATTTGGAACAGATCTAATGCTAAATAGTTCTTTTGATGGGAATTTTGAAAACAGCTCTATCTCACTTAATCTTGGTACTAATTTTTATTCTACTTTAGAATCAGATTTTGGTAAGTTCAAGGTACATGCTGGAGGAATTTCTTGGTATAGACAAAGTAAACTAACTGTTTGGGCTGAAGAAGGATATTTGCGTTATAGTTTGTTTGAAAGAGCTCCTTACGACCCATTAAATAAAAATGCCGTAGATCGTTATAAAAAATACTATGAACAAGGAGCAATTGATCAAGATTTGCGTTTTGGAAATGTTGCATTTCAAGGAATTACATTTAGCGGAAATAGTTTCCCATGGTGGTTTACCGATGGAGTTTCGTTTCAAGGAATCTTAGGAAAGACACAAAACAATATAGCAAATATTGTTGCCCCAGGTAAGGATGATTATTGTTTTGGTTTAAGACTTAACAAAACAAGCCTAAAAAGAAATAGTTTTTCTCTTAACTTTTTTAGTTCAAAAACAGCAACAGATTCAACTTCTTACTTGAAAAGGAGTTTTGATATTTCTAGTTTTGAATTTGTATATAATATCAAAAGACTTTCTCTTTTTGGAGAGATTGGTATTGGCTCATATGAATCTGCAAATGTTGAACGTTCAAGTGGAGAGGCTATAATAGTAAATCTTCATTCTCCAAAAGAATACACTTTGGTTCCAATTAGAATACAGTATGCCAGAATTGCTCCTGAAGCGGTTAATGTAAATTCATCTTTTACTAACACCTCTGTTTCAGATCTTGTTCAGACAACAGTTATTGAAGAAGGGGCAGACCCAACAATTATGACTGGATTTGGAGGGCCAGTTTCTAGCCTTGGTTATTTAGCAAATAATAGAGAAGGGTTTAGTATTAACACAGAATTTGAGGCTAATGATTTTAGTGTTTCTGGTGGCTTTGGGTTTTACTCTGAGCTTTCCAGAGTCAATTCAATATTTTCCTATAATCATATTTCAACAGGCCTTATTCTCTCCAGGATATCATACTTCAGCACTGGTTACGGCCCATACGCCCATCTGAATTCTTATTACAGAGGGGTTTATGAAAACGTTCCAGTAACGGATAGTTTACTTGTAGATTCTTTGGGAGCACCCCTTTTTGATAAATTTTACTGCTCTTCTGATTTACATATAAAATATAAAACTAGATTGTTTAACAAAGATTTATATCTTTTTTCACTAACAAATTATAATACAGCCCAGGACTATTTTAGCGTACTTCCAACCTTTTCAGAAGATGCTTTTATCAGACAATTTAATCATCAGTTTGATGTTTGTTATTCATTAACCCCTAAAATGTCTGTTGTTTTAAAACATGCACTAGAAAGAGTAGTAGCTAATGACAAAACAGAGTTAGACACATACGACCCCTTCCCTATTAGCGCTCTTGGAGTTGATCTTGGTGAGCAAGGATATGTCCCAACATACAAGCCAAGAGATCAAATTGGACAGATCTTAGGTTTTGGCCTTGATATTCAATTACATGATGGCGCATTTCTGTTTTTAAGACACAGTAGATTTAGTTTTAAAGACAAAAATTTTATAGAAACAAATATTAAGGGAAGCGAAACAACAATAGAACTAAAAATTAACTTCTAATGAAAAATTTATTTAAAAAAATTATTTTCTTATTGATTTTATTGCCTATTCTAAGTTTTGGGCAAATTAACCAAAAGGTTTGGTATGATGGAAATTCAAGAGCAATGTTTTACAGAGATGCTCTAAGTGGTGATCTTAAAGACATAGACACAACCTCAACTAGAAGTGAAGGAGAAGGGTACACAGCAATAGACCTGGGTATGCATTTTACACCTAATGACCAAATTGAAATATTTTCTGAAATTAGAGTTAAAAATGACTTTGGGTATATGTGGGGTTCTGGCGCATATGTAGATTTAAGACGTCTTTCAGTAAGAGGAATCCTTAATGACAGGATTAGCTTTAATCTTGGGGATATGTATCTAAAACAAACGCCCTTTACTCTTAATAATTTTGATCAAGAACTTTTAAAGCATGAACCTAGTGTTTTTCAAGCCTACAGAGACCTTATAAATTATGAAAATTTTTATTTGGATAATTACTGGAGAATGCAAGGGCTACAAACAAATTTTTCTTACACTTTTTATAATGCAATTAATTCATTTGAAGCAGATATGTTTGCAAGCAGAGTAAGAGGAGTACAATGGTTAGGTGAGCCTGAACTTTTGATGCTTGGAGGAACCTCTTTGATAAAACTTGAAAACAGCCTTGTATTTGCAATTAATCATGTTAATTCTTTTGAAGTACAAAGCTCTAGCCTAGACACAGCAACTTATTACAACCCAGTAACTAATTTACAACTAAAGTATGCAAAGAAAATCAACTCGTTAACATACAGATTAAGCTTAGATTTTGGAGGGTCAATTAGGGGCTGGGAAAAAAACAATGGATCAACTATTTTTGAAACATCAGGAGGGTTCGTTAAAGCAAAACTAAAGGCAGCAGCTAAAAACCTTAAATCCTCAGTTAGTTTTAGATATGTAGATCCCGAATTTAGAAGTGCAGGATCCCAAAGTAGAAGGGTGAATTATATTTCCTCACCATCAACTTATGCTTATTACACCAACAATTCAATTTTAAGGCCTGTTAGTATGTTAGATATAACATCAGACCCTAATATATACAATCATAAATTATCAACATCACTAATGCAATACAACACTTTGTATAGCGCTATATCACCATATGGAGAAGCAACACCTAACAGAGCAGGTGTAGATTTTCTTTTTGATTATAAGAATGATGAAGGTTCAGTTTTAGCAATTGCAGACATAGCATTTTTTCAGGAAATAATTGGACAAGGAACAGAGGAAAAGAGATCTATGCTATCTTCCGGCCTTTCTTTCACCGCCCATATTGATAAAATAACAGGCTTAAAAAATAAAACAATGTTTGAGGCATCTCTAAATACTGAAGCAGTTAATAGAGGAGGTTCAGAACTTGAATCCATTTCTTTTAATTCACTATTGCTAAGCGCAGGATTGAGCTATGAATTATTTCATAACTTCAAAATAATTAGTGGAATTAAATCTTTTAGTGGCAAGGGTAATGAAGTGGGCGCTCAAAGAGATGAATATGATCAAATTGTAGGTTATGAATTATTAGATTTTGATTCAAAAGAAGATATTTTGATGCTGGGTTTACAATATAATTTTACAAAGGATATTTATTTTAGCCTACAAACTAATCAAATAGATATCGATGATAGAACAAATGAGATAAGCAAACTATCTCTTTCAAGAATTTACTTTATGTTTAATATGAATTTATAAAAATGAAAAAACTAACTTATTTATTTCTTTTAGCGTCTATTTCTTTCCTTTCTTGTGAAAAAGAAGGAATAGAGGGGCCCAACCTTAATGATCTTTTTGGAGAGCTTAATATTATTGAAGAATTTCAAATAATAAATGACTCTGCTAGCTTTAACACTGAGTCTGCTTATTTTACCGCTAAGTTTTCAAAGATTGTTGATTGGAAAATTTCAATAACAGGAATTAGTTCTGGGGCGCAAAAGGTAATACTTGGAAAGTCAAATGAAATTAATGCTACAAATAGTTTATGGAGAGGAGAGGTTACCACCCTACCCTTTTTCAAAGAGGAAAATTGTTCAGTACTATTAACCTTTCCATCTCATAACGACACAATATCTCGCTCTTATAGAATAAACACAGCAAAGACATATGGAAATGGAAGTGAGCTTGTGGTTAGTGATTTTGAAAATGGATTTAATCCAAATTTTACTAACTTTTTTCAATCAACATGTCTTAAAAAAATTGAAACTGGTAGTGCTGGACAATCTGATAGGTATTTGGTTCAAGAAGGAACTTGTGATTGGGACTGGTTAATTGGATATATTGATTATCCTACAAATCATTGGTATCAACAGGGAACACTTAATGCAAATCCTGAAAACGTATATTTTAATATTATGATAAATGGAGACAGCACGCTATCTCCAACAAATGAAGCAAATTCATTGTTTAAGTTAGAATTCTATGAGGATGAAAATCAAGATGGATATTATGATCCAAATACAGAGGATCGTTTAGAAGTAGAGTTTGATGTTGATTGGAACGGTTGGAAAATGGTGTCTTATAAATATAGTGATTTAATACTGGCATGGAATAGCGGAGGAAATGCAATAAGAGAACCAAATAAAATTATTAAATTCAGAACGCTTTTGTTAGCAAATCCAGAATCTGGTTTTGCTAAAGCGGATGTAGATTACATAGTATGGAGCGAAGGAAGTTCAATTCTAAATCAATAAAAATGTTAAGAATAATTTTTTTCTTATCTCTTGTTTTAAGTTCATGTAAAAACCTTGACCTGCTCACACTATATGATGTTGAGGTAGAAAACACAGAGGGTATTGATGGTTTTACCTCAACAGATATCTTTACAACAGGAGGTAGTGATGAGGTTTGGGGCATGACTGGAAGCGATGATTGGTTTTGTAATCCGTTTAGTTTTTCTGCCTACGATGCAAGCATTGATTATGCAAGTATCAATAAAGCAAATTCAAATGAGAAAAAGAACGAAATAATAGAAGATGTTGATAGAAAATATAATCTGCCAACGGTTAAAGTAAAAGATAGAAAAAGAGTTCCAAAAAATTCAATACACCTAAAAACAGAAAAAAGCCCTGATTGTCCGTGGGTAGGAATGGGTATTGGTTGGGATGGTTGGCAAGGTAAAGATATGAGTAGAATAATGGAAAAATCTGCAATAGAACTTATGGCTAGAGTAGAAAAGGGTTATGTTACTAGCTTACC
>Ga0129353_1660642_pt1 | contig 11349 bp, 9 predicted proteins | sample CPBNA2_4_FD_105431 | JGI IMG/M metagenome (GOLD analysis project Ga0129353, IMG submission 105431) | Freshwater to marine salinity gradient microbial communities from Chesapeake Bay, USA - CPBay_Sum_27_0.2_RNA2 (Metagenome Metatranscriptome) | ecosystem: Environmental > Aquatic > Marine > Coastal...
CCGAATTCGATTTTTGTCAATAAGGAGCGCGCGATGCGTCGATGGATTTTTGCTACCCAGACTGACCGAGGCGGTTCGTTGATTGTTGCGGCGGTGCCGCGAAGAATTATGCAGGCTGGTATCGTTGTTTTGGCTCTGCTTTTCAGCGTGACGGCTAAAGCCGAATTGCCGGACTTCACGAAGCTGGTGAAGGACAACGAGGCTGCGGTGGTGAACATCAGTACGGTGGGTGAGGTGCCTTCGCGCCGTACTAACGTGCCGAACGATCCGCGATTAGAGGAGTTTTATCGCTTCTTCGGTCCACCGAATCAGCCTGGCAGGCCCGGTAATGGCGGTCCGTCGAACCCTCGTCGTTCCTTGGGCAGTGGCTTTATCATCGAAAAAGACGGCTATATCTTGACCAATCATCATGTGGTGGATGGTGCGGCTGAAATCATTGTGCGCATGAGCGATCGCAGCGAGTACGAGGCCGAACTGATCGGCAGCGATCAACGTTCTGACTTGGCGCTACTGAAAATTGAGGCGGACAATGATTTGCCGGTTCTGGAAATGGGCAACTTTGATGATGTAGAAGTAGGGCAGTGGGTACTGGCCATTGGCTCACCCTTCGGCTTCGACTACTCGGTCACAGCCGGTATCGTCAGCGCCAAGGGTCGCAGCCTAACCACCCGACAAACCGGGGACTACGTGCCCTTTATTCAAACCGACGTGGCGATCAATCCCGGCAATTCCGGTGGCCCCTTGTTTAACCTTGACGGTGAGGTCATCGGTATCAACGCGCAGATTTACTCCAACTCTGGAGGATTTATGGGGGTGAGCTTTGCTATCCCTATCGACATCGCCATGGGTGTGGTTGCTCAGCTGAAAGAAAACGGGCGGGTGGCTCGCGGCTGGCTCGGGGTTGAAATATTGGAGCTGACCAAGGATTTGGCTGAGGGCTTTGGTCTTGATCGTCCCCGAGGCGCGCTAATCGCCCGGGTGATGGCAGGCAGCCCGGCAGAGGCTGGCGGCATCCAAGATGAGGACATTATCGTTCGCTTTAATGGCGAGGACATTGCTCGGGCTGGCGAGCTTCCCCATTGGGTAGGGCGCACGCCAGTGGGTGAGGCGGCGGAAGTCGTCGTATTCCGAGGGGGTAAAGAAGTCAAGCTAGAGGTTGTTCTGGGTGAACTGCCTGAAGATCCGCGGTTGGCTGTCAACGGCGGATCCGGTGGCGCAGACCGGCAGACAGCTCTGGGTATAGGGGTGCGGGATGTTGCTGACAGCCGCCTGAGTGACTTGGATATCGATGGCGGTGCAGAGATCGTCAGTGTCTCTGGTATTGCTGAAGAGGCGGGACTTCGGCCTGGTGATGTGGTGTTGCGCATGAAAGGTCGGATTATCGACAACGCAGAGGCGCTGCGCGAGGTGGCAGAAGCAGCCAAGGCTGGTGATGTTATTCCGGTATTGGTGTTACGCGCCCAAGGCAACTCGGCGCGGCGCACATACATTACCTTGCGGGTGCCTGACGAGGACTAGGTTCCGCTAAGGCAAAAATACGCCCCGCATAGAGGGTTCTTCACCAAAACCTTACCCGAGCCGATTTCCTATCGGACTCGGGTTAAACCAGCGCGATGGTTGCTATATAGCCAGTCCCGTATGAGCTAAACTGCGCTCCCCCCAATCAAGAGTACATGCCGCGTGGCAGACAACCAGCACATTCGCAACTTCTCGATCATCGCGCACATTGATCATGGTAAGTCCACCTTGGCTGATCGCTTCATTCAGCGCTGTGGTGGTCTGTCTGATCGAGAGATGGAAGCCCAGGTGTTGGACTCCATGGATCTGGAGCGAGAGCGGGGCATTACCATCAAGGCTCAATGTGTGACCTTGCACTATCAGCACAGCAACGGTGAAACCTACCAGCTGAATTTTATCGATACACCAGGTCACGTCGATTTTAGTTACGAGGTTTCCCGCTCTCTTGCGGCCTGTGAAGGGGCGTTGCTGGTTGTGGATGCAGCTCAAGGGGTAGAAGCCCAGAGCGTTGCCAACTGTTATACCGCCATCGAGCAGGGCCTCGAGGTGCTGCCTGTACTGAATAAAATCGACCTACCGCAGGCTGAGCCAGAGCGTGTGGCCGGCGAAATTGAGGACATCATTGGTCTCGATGTTTCGGACATTATCCAGTGCAGTGCAAAAACCGGCGTCGGTGTTGATGAGCTGCTGGACTATCTGGTGGACGCCATTCCACCGCCAGAAGGTAGTGATGAAGAAGATCTACAGGCTCTGATTATTGACTCTTGGTTTGATAACTATCTTGGCATCGTCTCACTTGTACGGGTGATGCAGGGTCGTTTGAACAAGGGCGACAAGATTCATATCAAGTCCACCAAAAAAACTCATACCATCGATCAATTGGGCCGTTTTACTCCCAAACGCGAGCCGGACAAGAGCCTGGGGGCCGGCGAAGTGGGATATGTCATCGCCGGCATTAAAGACATCACCGGTGCCCCTGTGGGCGACACCTTGGTCAGCGCGAAAACCCCAGACGTAGAGCAGCTACCGGGCTTTGCCAAGGTAAAACCCCAAGTGTATGCGGGTCTGTTTCCGGTGCAGTCCGAAGATTTTGAAACTTTCCGGGAAGCGCTTGAAAAACTGGTGCTCAACGATGCTTCGCTGTTTTACGAGCCAGAATCCTCAGACGCTCTAGGTTTTGGTTTTCGTTGTGGTTTCCTTGGCATGCTCCATATGGAAATCGTGCAGGAGCGTCTTGAGCGAGAGTACGACCTTGATCTGATTACTTCGGCCCCCACGGTGGTTTATGAAGTGGAGCTTGCTGACGGGTCTGTGAAACAAATAGATAACCCCTCCAGACTGCCGAACAATTTCAAAGAAATGCGCGAGCCCATTGCCGAGGTCAACATCTTGGTGCCCCAAGACTATGTGGGCAATGTGATGTCGCTGTGTGTTGAGCGCCGTGGGGTGCAGAAAAACATGCACTTTTCCCAAGGTCAGGTGTCCATGCACTGGGAAATGCCAATGAACGAAGTGGTGATGGATTTCTTTGATCGGCTCAAGTCAGTCAGTCGCGGATTTGCCTCGCTAGACTATAATTTTGTGCGCTTTGAGTCGGCTAAGTTGGTGAAGCTGGACATGCTAATCAATGGCGATAAGGTGGATGCGTTGGCAAGTATCGTGCATCGAGATCAGGCCCAAAGCCGTGGTCGAGCGCTTGCTGAAAAGATGAAGGAATTGATTCCGCGCCAGCTTTTCGATGTGGCGTTACAAGCCGCCATCGGAGGACAAATTGTGGCACGCCAAACCGTGAAGGCTCTGCGCAAAAATGTGACCGCCAAATGTTATGGCGGCGACATCACGCGCAAGAAGAAACTGCTGGAAAAGCAGAAGGAAGGTAAAAAACGCATGAAGCAGGTGGGATCCGTAGAGATACCCCAAGAGGCGTTCTTGGCTGCGCTCAAGGTCGAGCGTTAGATCAAGCTATGGATATCGATTTACCCTATTACCTGTTTTGGGCATCAGTGATCTCTGGCGGGATCTGGGCAGTGGATGCGCGGTTTTTCAAGCCTAAGCGGCTGGCCGAGGATCAAGGCGAAGCCACCCCCGAGGATCCGGTGTTGGTGGAATACGCGCGTTCGTTTTTCCCGATCTTTGTGGCAGTTTTTTTGCTTCGAAGTTTCCTGGCGGAGCCGTATCAGATTCCTTCAGAATCCATGGTGCCCACACTGGAGGTCGGCGACTTCATTCTCGTTAATAAGTACCACTACGGCATGAAGATGCCTGTGTTCGACGTCAAACTTACCGAAGGGGAGCCACCGGCCAGAGGGGACGTCATGGTGTTCATTCCGCCTCACGACCCCCGGTACTTTATCAAGCGAGTGATTGGTATCCCTGGCGATACCGTGCGCTACGAAAATAAGACGCTGACCATCAACGGAGAGCGTTTGAAATATACCTTCGTTCGAGATTTCACCGACTCTCGTTACGGCATTCCTGCCCGGGAGTACATTGAGGAGATCTCTGGGGTTGCTCATCGCATGCACCGTACTCGCAGCCCTGAACGCCCGCAAAGCTGGCAGGTTGGACCGGGCGAGTATTTGGTGATGGGAGATAACCGAGATCATTCCGCAGATTCGCGGACTTGGGGTCTTGCCTCTCACGACAATGTGGTGGGCAAGGCCATTGCTATCTGGGCTCACAAGCCGCCAGGCTGGAACTTGCCTACCTTCGCCAGAAATCGCTGGCTTGAACAAGGCGCTCACGATTAAGAGTATGTCGACCCACGATGCCAGCACGAACCGATTAGCAAAGCTCCAAGACAAAATTGGTTACCGCTTCAAAGAACTGAGATTGCTGCAACAGGCCCTCACGCACAAGAGCTATTCCAAGACCAATAACGAGCGCTTGGAGTTCATGGGCGACGCTGTCCTAGGGTATCTGGTGGGCAATATGCTGTATCGCCTCTACCCTGATGTGCAGGAGGATGCGCTGTCGTTGATGCGTGCCCAATTGGTCCGCGGCAAAACCTTGGCCCAGGTTGCCTTAACCATTCAACTACCGGATTACCTATTGCTAGGTTCAGGTGAGCTGCGTTCCGGTGGCCGGGAGCGAGCGTCTATCTTGGCAGACGCCCTCGAGGCCGTGATCGGTGCCGTGCATGAAGACGGGGGTATCGATCACGCACAAAGCCTGGTGCATCGGTTATTTGATGACTTGACCAAGGGTTTGGATGCCCAAAGCCTGAAAGATCCAAAAACCCGCCTGCAGGAATTGCTTCAGGGAAATGGTCTTGATCTGCCCCTCTACACAGTGGAGAACATCAGTGGTGCCGATCATCAGCGCCAGTACTTGGTAAAGTGTGAAGTGCCGGCGTTGCAACTTGAAGCCGTGGCGCAGGAATCGTCCCGGCGGGGTGCCGAAAAAGCCTCCGCCCAGCAGGTTTTGCTCCTAGCCTTGGCGCAACAGCAGGCTGATACCGGGCACGGTAACGCCCCCGGTCTTGGCAAAACGAATGTCAGGGTCGTTCGCACCCTCGCAAAGCAAACGGCAGAAAATAACTCTGGTGAAGAAAATGATTGAGTTGCAACGATGTGGTTACGTGGCCTTGGTAGGGCGACCGAATGTCGGCAAGTCAACCTTGCTCAACCATGTGCTAGGACAAAAGATCAGCATCACTTCACGTAAACCCCAAACGACGCGGCGTAACCTGATTGGAGTGGACACCCAAGAGGCCTATCAGGCGATTTATGTGGATACACCTGGCATCCATCAGCAAACCGAGCGCGAGTTAAATCGCTACATGGTCAGCAATGCAACGGCTGCCCTGTCGGATGTGGATCTGCTGGTGGTGCTCATTGAAGGCGGTAAAACCACCGAGGCAGACCAACACGTACTGAAGTTGGTCGCGGCCCACAGCGTGCCGAAGTTTGCGGTTCTGTCCAAGGTAGATCTGATTAAGGATAAAGAACAGTTGCTGCCTCAGATGCGGGCATTGGGAGAACTGGGATTGTTTGACGAAATCGTCCCGCTGAGCGCGCTGAAGGAAGATGGGGTGCAGAGTTTTCGTGAGCATGTGTTTCAACGCCTTCCCCAGGGCATTCATTTCTTTGCCGATGATGAAGTGACCGATCAACCGGAACGGTTCTTAGTGGCTGAAATTGTGCGCGAAAAGCTCATGCGTCAGCTGGGGGATGAGATACCTCATACCTCTACAGTGGTGATTGAGCATTTCAAACACGGCGAAAAAGTCATTGATATTCACGCAGACATTATTGTTGAGCGAGATGGCCAAAAGCGCATAGTCATTGGTAAATCAGGCGCTAGGCTGAAGCTGATAGGACAAGAGGCGCGCAAGGATATTGAGCTGATGCTAGACCATCAAGTGATGCTCCATTTGTGGGTCAAGGTGCGCAAAGGCTGGACCAATAACCGGACTCACATGCGTAACCTGGGTTACGACTGAGGCTGAGCATGCCGGCTACCGCAAAAATGCAGCCAGCCTTGGTTCTGCACGTAAGACCCTATCGAGAAACCAGCGCCATTGTGCAAATGTTGACCCAAGGACAAGGCCGCTTAGCCGGTGTGCTGCGAGGGTATCGCAGTAAACGACAGGGACAGGTGACGGTTCAACCATTCAGTGTCGGTACAGTCACGTATTTTGGCCGCAGTGATTTGGTGACGATCCAAACGTTCGAAAACCACCACTTCATCGGCCTGCAGGGCGAAGGGCTTTATGCTGGCTTTTATGTTCTAGAGTTGCTCACACGCTTACTGCAGGAACGGCAGGAAGATCCGCAGATATTCGCCTCGACCATGCGCGTTTTGGAATCGCTAGAAGAAAATGATCCGCTGCAACCGGCTTTGCGCAACTTTGAGCTGGACCTGCTGCAGCAATTGGGCTTCGGCATCGATTTTTCTGTCCGAGGTCAGCCCTTGCAGGAAAAAGAACAGTACATTTTTGAGGCTCAAAGCGGATTCAATCCCGCCGCGGACCATGCCTCTGGAAAGCGTCTTTTTTCCGGAAGCCAGTTGCAACAAATCGCCTGCCGGGATTTTTCCATGCCAGCGACTCAGGATGCGGCCAAGGCGCTCATGCGTGTGGCACTAGCCCCTCTGTTGGGAGACAAACCACTGACCAGTCGCAAGATGTTTCAACGCTAGCGTCACATTACGATTTACCCTGCACCTAAGGATACGAGCATTGCCAAAGCAGCCCACAGAGATTGAGTTAGAAATTGTCAGTTTGTCCGATCAAGGGCTGGGTGGAGGCACTCACAACGAGCGACCCATCTGGGTACGCAACGCCTTGCCTGGAGAAATCGTTAAAGCGCGTATTTTGAAGCGGCGTGGTGGTAATCGATTTGCCGACGGGCAACCACTCGGGCAACTGCATGCGGATCGCGTGACTTCCCCTTGTCAGTATTTCCCACGCTGCGGTGGCTGTGCGACCCATCATCTAGCCCCTCAGGCGCAATTGGCACATAAGCAACAGCAGCTGCGGAGCCAGCTGGCTATTCATGCGGTAGAGCCCCAAAGTTGGCGTCCGCCAACGGCCTTGCTCCGGCTTGGTTATCGCCGTAAGGCGCGGATGGGCGTTAGAGCTCTGGGCGAATCGGTGCTGGTGGGCTTTCGCGAGTCGTTCAGCAACCGCGTAGCGCGGCTGGATGTATGCCTGACCCTAACCCCAGAGCTGTCACAGCTGATCACGCCCCTGAAAACCACCATAAGTCAGATGTCAGATCCCAAAACGGTGCCGCAAATCGAGTTGGCTCAAGGTGATGATTTATGTGCGGTGATCGTGCGGCACTTGCAGCCTCTGAGTTGTGAAGAAGAAGAGCTATGGCGGCAATTTCAGCGACGCTTTGGGGCTGTTGTGCTGATGCAGAGCAAGGGTTACGACACGCTCAAGCCCATTGCTGAAAACCAGTCACAGATGCCGCTGCTGCACTACCAAATTCCCGAGTACGGGGTGACCGTGGGGTTTTACCCGCACCATTTCACTCAAGTAAATGCGCCCATGAACCGTGAGTTGATTCGAACGGCCATGGCCTATTTGGGCGATGTGCGTGACCGGGTGGTGGTCGATATGTTCTGTGGCATCGGTAATTTCACTCTGCCACTGGCTCGGGCAGGGGCTTTAGCTGTGGGTATAGAAGCCAGTGCAGAGGCGGTCACCATGGCTCAGCAAAATGCTCGCGCGAACGCTGTGGACGGCTCCTGTATTTTTTTTGATGAGGATCTTTACGGAGATGGCGGCGCTATGTCATGGACCAAGGAATCGGCACCCGGTCAGGATGTGGTGGGTGGCATCGATAGTCGGTTTTTTCATTTTGGTCGGGCTCCACAGGCGTTGATCCTCGATCCGCCGCGAAGTGGGGCAGGACCCAATTTAGAAAGCTGGACGCGGCTTCCTAGCCTGTCCCAAGTCATTTATGTCTCGTGTAACCCCGTTACCTTTGCTGAGGATGCCAAACGCCTTGAAACCTGCGGGTTTAGTCTAAAGCAAGTTGGGGTGTACGATATGTTTCCCGGCACAGCTCATGTGGAGACTGTCGGTCACTTTGTTCGAAATAAGGCGTAGACGAGCGATTTGAATGGTTAGCGTTAGTTCTCAAGTACCTCTGCTGGAGGACGGAAAAGTTGATGTGCATCAATGGTGCGTTCGTCTTGGTGAGGCTCACGACAAGCTGAGTGAATCAGAGCTTACAAGTGTTGTGAGCTGGCTGGAGGGCCTTGACGGTGACCGGCTGGCACAAAGCTTGGAGCTTGCTGAAATGGTGGCCGAACTGCGCCTTGATCGACCCGCGGTATTGGCTGCAATGGCTTATACGCCTTTTCGCAGAGGCCAGATCGACGAGGCTGACCTGGAGCATCACTTGGGGACAGAAGCGACCAAGCTGTGTGTCAGCGTGGCGGCGCTGGCGACTTCCAGCTTGTTGGAAGTATCGGACACGCCGTTGATGGCGGGTAAAGAAAACGCTCAAGTCGAAAACATCAAACGCATGCTCGTCTCTTTAATCCAAGATTTTCGGGTTGCGGTGATTAAGCTCGCGGAGCGCGTCCTAGCCCTGCGCCACGCCAAACACTACGACGAGGCCCGTCAGCAGCGCATCGCTCAAGAGGCCGCCAGCATCTTTGCACCTCTCGCTAACCGCATGGGTATGTGGCAGCTCAAGTGGGAGCTTGAGGATTTGTCCCTGCGTTATCTGCGGGAAGACATATACCTTGGTATCGCCAAACAACTGAAACGTCGTCGTCAGGAACGCGAAGACCAGATCAGCGAATTGGTCGATGTGATACAAACCTGCCTTGCTCAGGCCGGCATTGAAGCAAGGGTAAAGGGCCGGGCGAAAAACATATTCAGTATTTGGCGCAAGATGCAGTCTAAGGGCATTCCACTGGAAGAAGTGCACGATGTGCGCGCCATACGAATCATTGTAGACGACCTAGCGAGCTGCTACGCAGCGCTAGGCATCATTCACAGCCGCTGGCCACATGTGCCCAATGAATTCGACGATTACATAGCGGTGCCCAAGGAAAATGGCTATCAGAGCATTCACACCGCGATAACCTTCGATGATGGTCGTTCACTGGAAGTACAGATACGCACCAGAGCCATGCACGACAACGCTGAGTTGGGCGTCTGTGCGCATTGGGCGTACAAGGAAGGTGAGCAGCCCACTGAGGAAAGTGGCTATTCCGAAAAAATGGAGTGGCTGCGTCAGGTGGTGGATTGGCACGACACGCTGAACGGCATCGAAAGCCTGCCGGATTTGTTAGCCCAGCGAGTGGGTGAACAGCGTATCTATGTATCGACGCCCAAGGGCCACGTGCTGGATCTGGCTGCCGGGGCTACGGTGCTGGATTTTGCCTACCGTATTCACACCGAGCTAGGGCATACCTGCACGGGTGGTGTTATCGACGGTCACTGGGCACCAGTTCGGACGCCGCTGAAAACCGGTGAGCAGGTAGAGATTGTTTCCGGCGGGCCAGTAAGACCGCATCGCGCTTGGTTGGAGTCGCGTTTGGGCTTCGTTCGCACACATCGGGCCAAGGCAAGCATCGCTGCTTTTTTTCGTGGTGATAGCCAGATGAAAAGCGCTCGTCGAGGTATGAGCATTTTGCAGAACGTGTTGGCTGGCGTTGGCGCATCCTTGCTTTCTCGAGACGCCTTTGAGCTTTTAGCTCCAGAGCTCGGCTATCAAAACGCCGAGTCATTGTTCGTTGCTACCGCCTTGGGTCAGCAGAGCTATATCTCGTTGGCCCATCGAGTGCTCAGTGATCCTGGTTTGAGCAAGGTGCTGAATCTGTGGCCGGAGAACAGTGATGGGGCCGCCATGACGTTCCCCACCCAGTGCGGCTTTCGCATTACGGCAAAAAATCGTGAGAGTTTGCTCCGAGACATTACCGCGCTTTTGGCAGATCAGGGGCTGCCCATCGTCAAAGCGGCTGGAGAGCTTGTCGACGAGGAAACCGCTGTGATCACGGTAGAAGTGAATGTATCGGATTGGTTGACCTGTCTAGAGCTGCTCAGCCATCTGTCGTACTTGCAAAGCGTGGTGAAGGTCACGCGCTATCCCGTTGATCGGCCCAAGGCTTAAAGCAGCTGATTGCCGGCAGGCATTGAATCCTGAGTTTTCATCCGCAGCAAATCAGGTAAAGTACCGGGCCTCGCGTGGCCGACTTGAGGTTTGCTAGGCGCTCACCATCAATCGTTGCTTAGTTTAGGCGTCAGGAGCACATCATGAGAATCATCCTTTTAGGCCCTCCGGGTGCAGGCAAGGGCACTCAAGCCCAATTCATCAAGGACTCCCTAGGCGTCCCCCAGATCTCTACCGGCGACATGTTGCGGGCTGCCGTTGGCTCTGGCAGCGAACTGGGGAATCGGGTGAAAGCCGTGATGGACTCCGGTGCCTTGGTTTCGGACGACATCATCATCGACCTCGTAAAAGAACGTATCCAGGCCGATGACTGTGCAAACGGCTTCCTGTTCGATGGCTTCCCTAGGACGATTCCCCAGGCTGAGGCCATGGATCAGGCCGGTATTCCAATTGATGTGGTGGTCGAGATTCAGGTTGAAGACGAAGAATTGGTAAAGCGTATCACCGGTCGACGAGTCCACCCTGGGTCCGGCCGTGTATATCATGTGATCTACAATCCGCCGAGAGCTGAGGGATTGGACGACGTTACAGGGGAGGCGCTCCAGCAGCGCGAAGACGATACGGAAAGCACAGTGCGCGAGCGATTGGCTGTCTATTACGAACAAACGCAACCACTGGTAAGTTATTACCGTAGTAAGCCAGACTTAACGTACCTTGAAATCGACGGGAGTGGTGCCGTTGAGGACATTCAAGGAGCGATCTCATCGGGTCTGCAGTCTTAGCTGAGTAGTTCACTCAGCGGCAGAATGTTTACCTGGGCACCGCTGGGTAGATCGCCACTGTGTTTTGGCACTTCGATCAGGCAATTGGCTCCGGCAAAAGTGCTCAAGCGGTTAGATCCTTGATCACCGGTGTGTACAACCCTTAAACCGCTCCCATCGTCGTTGGTGTAAATACCCCGCTGATATTCCGCGCGACCGGGTCGGTGAACGAGCGGACTAGCCAGAGTAGCCGGTATCCTGAGCAGGGGTTTTGGCATCGTACCGCATAAGCGTTTCAGGCTTGGCAGCACCAGCAGCAAGCAGGTGACGATGGTTGAAACCGGGTTGCCGGGTAATCCGAAGATCCAGCAGTTGCCGATGTTGCCAAAGGCCAGAGGTTTGCCCGGTTTGAGATTCAGGCGCCAGAAAGCCAAGTGGCCCAGGTCTGCAATGGTGGCGCCAATAAAATCAGCATCTCCCACTGAAAC
>Ga0129353_1528399_pt1 | contig 11214 bp, 2 predicted proteins | sample CPBNA2_4_FD_105431 | JGI IMG/M metagenome (GOLD analysis project Ga0129353, IMG submission 105431) | Freshwater to marine salinity gradient microbial communities from Chesapeake Bay, USA - CPBay_Sum_27_0.2_RNA2 (Metagenome Metatranscriptome) | ecosystem: Environmental > Aquatic > Marine > Coastal...
CCTCAAGCATTAATGTTAACCCCCGCAGGGGCAAACTACTTGCCCCCGGACTTCGGGGAACCTCCCAGAGTCCACTGGAAAGGTGATCATATAACGTGATACAACGTCGTAACTCTCATTTAAGTCCCTGTTACGTTAGAGACGTGTCCCCACTGGTTTCTAGCCTTCACACATGCTAGCGGTGAGGGGGTTCCACTCACCAGAGGTTTCTCTCATCCTAGATCTTGCCCTTCTTCGTACAGGACGCTTGGAACTGGTACCGAGAGAACCGGCCTGAACGGGCTGTGCCCGAGAGACCCAGACCGGGTTTTGCAACTGAGTTGCAGTGATTACAATTTCATCTTGACCGGGAGGAGGAGCTTCCTGATCTGGTTTTGCTTCAGATATCCACAAAGGATTATCTGCAGTAAATCCAGCCAAAGTGACATTGTTAAATACAGCAGGACTGTCAGTACCCATTCGAAAATTCAAAGTAAAAGTACCTGTTATACTTCCTGCATCCGTTGCTAACTGCAACACAATGTCATCACTTGGACTCACATTTTGGTTGATGTTTAAGTAAAATAACCTCATATCCAATCTATTGGCAACATTTGTCTGCCAATTTCCCGTATAAGGTGTTCCACCTACTATAAGACCGAAAATGTCAGAATCAGCTCCAATACCATCAATGTCCAGATTGCATTCCATCATCAAACCTGTTAAAGGTTCACCATTAGTTTGGTAATTACCTAACAATGTGACCAGCTGATTGCTAATAGGAACTGCCATGTTACGGTTCTCCACAGATCGTGAGACTGTAAACCATGACTGAGCATCAGCTATGTTTTCTAACCGCTCTGTTGATGGTATGAAACTGTGTTTATTTTCAAGTACTACTGGATCCAACACATTGGGTGGTGGAAGAGCAAAATAAAACTGAAAATCATCACCTACTGTCTGAAAATGTTGTGTCGGTAAAGGAACATCTGCACCTCCAGAATCATGCAAATTTACTGGAAGTGGATTTGACACAAAAGGAACGTTTTGCAACTTGTTTAAAAACGTTTGTGACGCCGCAAAATTATTTAAGTATGGCACCTCAAATTCCAAAAAAGGCCAAATTACAGCCTCAGTTGCATGTTGTCCATATTCAGGTTTAAAGCGATAATTGTCAGTAATATTCACTCCTCGAACCGGATTATCAATTGTGACAGACAAAGTTTCAACCGTACCAAAATCTCTGAAATACATCTTGTGTCTCATAGATCCTGTCCACCATAAGAAGATGGAAGCAAACTTATCTATCGCTCTTGAATTATTAAAATTCTCATTAAATTGTACACCATCAGGTGACTGAGAAAATATGTATTGTCCAGGAGCAGTATTGACAGTACTTAAAACATCGACTACACTGACTCTCCTTAACAAATTGTAAATACTACCAGTAGATGCTCTAAAATCCGCAACTGTGCCAGGGGCCGATGTTCCATCAAAGATAGTACATTCATCGGCTGTAGAGCTGCTTCCATTAACAAACATCTGAGCATCAGCAATACTTTCTGGGGTTCCATTCAAAACACCACCAGTGTAAGATTGCCACTGAAAATTCTTACCCGCTCTGTAACTTACATACATCGGTAGAGATACTTGAACTCCATCAACCTCAGCTGGAACAATATCCACGACTGAAACAGTCAGATAATTGCACTCACCAGCATCATTGATTGAATCCCACAAATATCTCCGAACATAAGGAGCAGAAAATTCAATGGTAGTAGTACCACGTACTGTAAAGGTCTTGGAGAATATATCACCAGCATTCTCTTGTAATTCACCTGCTGTTGGAGAAGTTGTACCCAACGCATTAGCAGAAAAGTGTATATTAACCAACACTCTCATTACTAATAAATCAGATCCAAAGAACTGCAACCTATAATCAATATTTCCACGCCAATATCTATAAAACCTGCTGAAAAACTGTAAATAACCATAATCAACAGTAGAAGTTGGTGGAATGTCTCTGATTATATCCGATGGAGCAGGGTGAATTACCTCAGTGTAAACTGATTCTGAGGGAAGGCCCCAATCAAGAAAAGTTCTATTCACAAACCATCGTTGACACATATCATAAATGTTATGGCCAACTGCAGTTTCTGCAACAAACTTTGGGTCCATTGAAACTTGATTGGCATGGTCTCCCAAATTGGCATGACTAGTGTTGGTTGTCACACTAGCTATATCTCCATAAGTGGACTGTTTAACTCCACTACGTTGATTGTAATCAGTGGTTGATCCTGCAATATCTGGGTGCAAAAGATCTTGTTCAACCTTATGCTTTGATAACAAATTTATTCCAGAATCCTTAACTTCCTGCACACCTTGTATTAGATCTGCCACTGCTAACGTGGCTTCTGTAGCAATAGCTACACCAGTAACAGCAGCAGTTACCATTTCCATCTGTGCATCTGCATAATTACACGAATCACCATGTATGGTCCATTGGTTCTTAAAGGACTTAGAGTCAAGTCCCTGAAGAAAAGGCGCTCCTAAAGTAGGCGCCAATGTTGCTCTTGGTCCCATAAGCATAGTATTTCTGAAACTTGCGTACACTTGTATAGATACACTTGGTGTAGTAACACCGGGAGTGATGTTCTTTACGCTAGGTGCTTGAAAGTTAAGTTGAGCCAACTGTGTGAATAAAGTTGGCGTATTGGTGTCTGCCGTACGTAATGAGTGTTCAGGTGTTGGCCATGGATAATTGAATTCAGCTCCCGCTTGGTCGGCTATAGCCAGCGTGATGCCTGAATGTCCACTCCATGTCTTAAATTGCCTGATATCACTCAATGGTAAATCTTGGTAGGTTGCCCGTTGATCGGCTTCCATGGGAACCATCCAACAATTTACAACTCCATAAGTGGTAGCAGCAGAAACCATTTGGATCTTTATCGTCAGATCCGCCCGAAAATAATCAAATTTCCGGATTATCCGAGAGGGCATTCTGCCATCGGACAACAACGCAGCATAAGGAAGTACTCGTTGAAAACCACCACTGGTTAGATCAAAAGAAGCTATTAAATATGATCTTTCTACGGGCTGGTAGTTCTCGGCTGACGTTGGAAATACTGAGCGTAATTTCACAAAGGGCTGAATGACTGCTTCAAGCACTCCTTCCGCCATAGTTTCAGCTTCAGTGACTTCTAAGAGACCATGTTGTTCTGTATCCAGAACCTCATCTTCTCCTGCACCGATTTGGTTAGCTCTAGTTGTCGAGCTATCATTTATACTTTGTGTAGTATCTGCGATCCGCTTCAGTTTGGTACAGTGAAAGGATCATTACACTGTACCCTTATGCCCTAAATTTTATGTAAGCAGCACAACTCCCTTTTGTTGGGCAAGGGGTGCGATCACATCTTACAAAGGCATGTTGCCTAGAATGCAGTTTAACGTCATGCAGGACAACTGGACAATTAGACTTCATCTACCGCCCAGAAGGTGAACCATGCTGCTTCATACACTTTAAGTGCAACTGCATTTTTAAACGGATTGAATATGTCCACCTGACTAGTACTTGGATACTCTTCATAAGGTAAAACTGCTCTTGGCCATCCTAACAAATCATGTAATATATTTCTATGATTCTGTGGCATGTGTCGAAATACCACACAAAAGGAATACTCTGTGATGTTTTCTGCTGCTTCTTCACACAAATGACATTGTGCTTCAGCTACTCCTAATTTGATATCCTCTGAAACCCCATAGATTGCATCTAGAGGGGAGGGCTCATCAATCTTCCAGTATTTATGGTTTAACTTGTTTTTCCAATAAGAATAATTATACACCCGATAAGGCATACCCATTTGTCTATTTATTCCATTTAACTTTTCATAGAACAAACCGTATTCTTCAGGACCGTACATTACCATTTCCATACTTGCAGCATCAATGTTCATTTGTTCTGCATCTTCGACATCTTCCCTAACATACGCCAACATACCAACTATTGATTCCTTCTTCAACTGTGCAACTGTTAAACCATCAACAACTTTGATTTCACGTGATAAGAAGTCAGGATCTTCATTAAAAAATTCTTGTGTTATTGGTGTTTTATCAGGATTAGTACAAACAACACCAAACCAATCTTTCATATATTGAGCACAAATAGCCATATTAAAAAGAGGGTAAGTGTCTGGATCTGTATTCTCTAACCTAACATCATCACCTCCCACAATAATTACTACAACAGATCTGAAAGGTACACCAGGGTACAGGTACCTCCATATCATTTGATACTGACAATAGTTTATAAAGTTGTTGATATCAGTAGTGATTTGTGAACCAGAAATATGTCCAGAAGTAGGTGAATATAATTTATTGCCACGAACAAATAATGAATCACAAACAGACTTAGTGATACAACACAACAAATTATAATCTGAAGAATCTTTTCTAAAACCGTAAAACTTTTCATTATAGGAATTGGCCATTATAAAAGCCCAACCAGGGTTTACTGACCCATCCCAAAATGAACCATCAAGTCCCATTTTACCTCTTCCACCTGGAAATTTCCTGGCAAATAATTCAGCATCACAAGAATGAGGATTAAACTTGCCTGAAGCCGGAGAGTCCATACTACGTTTGAAATAATAAGATGGCATACCATATACCATAGCCAAAACGATGTTTTGAACTACGTCACATGCTGAAAAAGCTCGACACTTATATGCTTTCACTTTCTCCCACGCAAGCAACTCATCTTTCAAAGCTCTAAAAACTATAAACAAAGGAACTACTCCACTTCTCGCCAATTTCACAACATTCATTACTGCTTTTCTCAACTCTGGGTGAATCCATCGTTTTTCTTTATCCCACAACAAACTACGTTTGTTAAGTCCTGGGAAAGCCCACTTAAATGCACCAACAGCAGCAGATGTATTGAGTCCATCAAACCACTTGCACCCAAAGATCACTTCCTCAATTGTAAGAAATCTACATATTGGAGTCTCACACCCATCGAAAAACCCTTCATAAAACACATGGTACTGATAATCTTGCAATGCTCTACGAGCATATTCAGGAAACTCAGGACGACTACTATTATTGAGTCCTTTATTAGTCTTATTAAAAGGTGATATTACTTGTCCATCAGGAGTTGTTCTTTTCCGTCTGATGGCAGGGGTAGATTCTATTTCCCAGGGAAATGGTGTTTTTGTATCCAAACAATGTTTCAACAGTGCACTGTGTTTGTAATCAGTACCTCCTTCAGCAGGATAAAATTTGGTTTCACCAACTTGGTCATAACCTCTTACAAAGGCAACATTCTCTGTTGGTTTCATCAATCCTTCTAAATGAGGAGCCAGTGCTGATTGAGAACATGCTTCTGGTTCTGGTACATCAGTCTTATACAAAGGATAACAACATGCATTATTTGCTTTATCTTTTGCAAAATGACCTCCTAACAAAAACACCTGTCCAGTTTTCTCATGCTGGCCCATCCAAATGTCTCCACAGTCTCCAGCTCTTCCACCTCCTTGGCTAATTCTAAGATAACCTTTGTTGACATTAATGAATGCCCGGTTTCCTTTTGAATTAAAGGTATCACCATACGGAGATTCAACAAAACACTTTAACTCAGTATCAATAAACTTGGCTTGATGCAATGAATCTAAAAAGAAATATCGCCCTTGCTTATTCTTTGACAACAAAACTCTAAAGCATTTGAGATATGGAAGGTTAGCCTTCAACTGCTGTTCATTGTGAAACATGTATTTCTTGAGATGTTTCACTCCCATCTGCATTCCAGTATAATTCTTAAACTTAATAACACATCCATCTCTAGTTGTTCCAAGATGTTTAATATCGACATCATCCCGTGCATAAAACTTTTGTCCGGTAGGTGAATCTGGATCATAAAAACTCGTGATTGTAAAGCGGTCCCATGACACTGCATTCATAACATGATTTGCAGTACTGTAAATTCCATCACCAAGTGCCATAATATGAGCGCCTCCCATGTGAATTGATCCACAATATAAATTGAGGTACCTCATATTAGATCCCATCATCACTGCTGAATTTATTCCTTCGGTAAGTAAACCTTGTCCTTGAGCAAAAAGCTCTCTTGCACTTATCCCTTCATGTACAGCAGGAGTTCCACCTTGACCAGTTGCAGTTCTTCGAACGTGTGCTTTACGAACTCTCTTTTGCGCAGCCTCTACTTTGTTGTTACGTCGCTGATTCTTTCTCTTGTTAATCTTCGCCTTAACAGCGTCATAAGACTGTCCACTACTATATTGTTCTGCTACCCACTTTGAGCACTGGTTGTGCTTGTCATATCCATATTTTGCTATAAATTGATCGGGAGTTAATTCATACCAAGCAGCCCAGTAATCTTCTGAATTATCATACATGGCTCCTTGTTGCAGATATATATCTTTTGAATACTTAGTGATAAACTCATCTTTGTCCATAGTAAAATAATCCTCTTTCACTTCAGCAGCCAAGCTGCCATCAGTATCTTCGGGGGAAGGACTAAAGTAATTGACTATATACTTGATCAAAAAGGCAATTCCGGTTATCAATAATATCAATGAAACAACGGCTATAATAAGAATGAAAATCTCTTTAGAAGTCAAACTATATCCATGTGCCCACAAGTAAGGATAAAAACCATCAAAAAATTCAGTGAATCCATTTCCTGTTCCTACCCAAGTTACATTGTAGTGATATAATTCAAATTCTCTAATATCCTTTACTACATCTTCATAACCATCTAAATCAAATCTATTAAAAATAATTTTAAACAAAGGTCCATAATGAGAATCATAAAGCCCAGCTAGCCATTGACCAGCCTCAGCTTGATCCTCAAGAGATAATTTTGGAAAAATAAGTCTACCGTACTCTGCATAAACTCGAGGAAAGAATATTTTACCTATATCACTTTGCTTAAATATTTCTCGCTGTGTAACTTCCATTCCTTTCCAACGACATGCAACTGCCATCCAAGCAGAGTATTGGCTATCAGGCATCTCTCCAGCCTCAACAGATCTTGCTATCGCCTTCCAGTAAGCTAACCAATATGCATCCGCAAGCTCTACATCACTGTAATTTCGAATTGCAGAATTCAACTCGATCAATTTCTCACACTTGTCTATGTCATCAATTCCTTTTTGTCTACATACACGGCATTGAGAATCGGCCACATCCATATCCGGATGCTTGTCTTTTAGAGATATACTTTGGGGCTCATCATAGTCTCGACCCAGACGAGCAAATAAATCTTTCTTTGCCCGCACATCTCTCTCCCACATCTGTTTCTTTGTAGGACGACCCTCTAATGTAGCATTTATATCCTTCATGGCTTCATCAATCTGCTCAATTGGTTTTCTACTAACAAACTTCTTTCTAATATCTACATACTTCCATTTATCTAAATCTTCAAAGTTTTCTCCTAACATATCATCCAGAAAAGCATCAATATCTTTATCGTTAAATCCAAATATCTTATTCTCCAAAGACTCACTTGAAATTTGATGACGCACATATAAATAACAAAACTGTACAATATTCTGGAGGTTTAAAAACCAGGTGTCTGTTGACCGTTGACCATTCGCAGGATTGACGTTTGACAATTCCACTCCATTTTTCTGTGCACGTTCAATGGCTTCATTCAAGGATCTAAAATGCCTATGAGGTGAACGGGGAATACAAAATACCCAGAATCCATTTACCTTGTCCTTTTGTATCAAATAATTAGGGTCATTACAGTTGCGTACTCTTCGAACACCTAAGGGTAATAAAATACGACGATAAAAAGCACTGACATCTTCTAAACCTTTATTTGTGAATGCTGTTAAAGGGCAATTCGTAGATGTCATAATCCAATCTGCTGTCATAAAACTCTTACCTTTAGAACCAAAAGCTTTGGGCATTGGTGCATTCTCTCCAGAAATATGGAGCAACAATTCTCGTAAACTCTGTAAATTCATCTGTTCATCTTTTGTCGAAAAATCCTCAGGACGGTTATAAATAGACTGTCCAAACCATCCTTCCTTAAAATCATCGCCCATAGTGGGAGTATATACACTTAAAGAAGTAAAAGGCGACTTACACTTAGGATTGCCCATACGGCGTTCCATCTGATAAATAAGCCTTTGTAGTAACAGTATGACAGTAGATTTTCCATGTCCTGCCGGTCCAGTAAAGAACAAATATCCTGGAGTTCTCCTCTGTTGCTTAAATTGGTCCATATTCATGCACATATTATGTAATTTAGTTATATCTGAAGCATATTTATTAAACAAAATACAAGTTCCTCTCAGCTTTGGATTCGTCATTTTAACCAATGATGTAACTTCAAACGTTTGCATCTTGGTATGCAAGTCTCTGATGGCATTTATATAATCTAAATCTGCCTTGACTTTATCTTCTGAATCTAAATCTGACGTGAGTCGCTGTGCTTCTACTATAAGCTGCAATGCTTCTTCTAGTTGTGCCTTTTCTCCTAAATAAGCTGGGTCATGTGTACAAGCATACATAATTAGATTAAAACATTTCTGTGCCAATGTAAGAAAATCAGGGCAAAGTGCTGCCACACTCTGTATATGTCTTGCATAATCAGGTTTAACCGCACTAACACATATAGCTCCTATAGAGGAAACTATTTTAGCTAATGCTCTGGAATCCTCAGCTTCAAACTCTAATCCATTTTGCGAATCAGCCTCTGAAACAGATTCTCCTTCTGATGTTTCTACAAAAGTATACAAACGGGCTAAATGATCATCCTTCAATCTTCTTTCTGTTTCTTCCCATGTATGTGCTCCTTGTGGATTCAAAAAATTTCCATCTTCTCCAAAATTCCACAAATCACCCCAAGGCAAATCTGTTAAGTCAAGGTCACAATCAAAAATTGCATGTGTAGCATGACCAAACAAAAATGAAACTGTTTTACATCCAAAATCAGATATCTTTTTACCTAACAAACTAAAAGCTAAAACAAATTGTACTTGCCATTCATACTTTCCTTCCCAGAAATCGTTCCATGCTGGGCTAAATGACTGCATAAACCATTCTTTGATTCGTTCAAACATATTTACAAAAAACTCACCAACGGATGCGAATGCATTTTTAACCTCTTCTCCAAAATTATCTATTGATTTCTGGATCATATCGCCAAAAAATTTTGAGGAAAACGACAACATTTCATCTCTATTAAGTTCTAGTTCCTCAGCCAATCTCTCTTTAACCACCGATGTCAACTCTTCTGCTATCTCATTTATTGTGTTCCCACCTGTCAATACTGCAGGTATGGTTTGTTCTTTTATCGATGGTGGAGTATGTGCTTTTCTACCTCCAAATAGTGATCCAATCCATCCAACATTACCTTGATTGTTGCTATTATCTTCTCCTGATTGCATTTGCCCATCAGCATATTGCAATAGGTCTCTGACTGAACGGCTTGAAACACGTGACCAAAATTGCGCTTCTTGTATGGCCACATTAGTATAAGTCTTTTTATGTAACAATTCTGTTGATAGTTCCTCATATAATTCTATAAAGGGAGGCTTTTTCGACTTATACGTTCCCTTAGTGTTTTTGTCACTAATAAAATTTAGTACAAACATGTTATGAAACCTGATATCTCGTTGTTGTTTAGTTAATCTTCTAGAGAAAAACTGTAGGTCTATTAATCTCAACATGTTTATTACAAAATGATCCTCTACGTCTTGTTGTGTAATCGTTCTTACAAGATCATAGTTTAATTGTGGTTGGACGGCTTTTACATATTTCTTATGTAACCTCTGATATCTATGTAACACGTAATCAGAGATGACCCCATCCTTACTGAGTGGTACTTGCTTATTAGGATCATTTTTATTATATCTGACGCCACTCGTATTCTTGAAGTATGCCAATTTAAACAAATTGGTCTTAGTGTGATTCGGGTTGTGCGACCTCGCCACTTCAAGAATTTCACTCTTATCGTTCTCTTTTGCACATTCATACATTCGGGCCACTATAAAATCTTTCACAGTTTGTGGCACCGGCGTATCTTCGTAGATAGATACCGCTGACTTTTTACAACGCATATCTTCTTCGTTATTGTTGTAGGAACCTTTAATCATTCGTATGTCTCTTTGCATTGTAATGATCATTAAGGTCCAGCACTTTTCCAACCTAGCTGGACGGGCAGCGCTCGCCACATGGCGGCCAGTTTTTCTGCAGGCTGACAGAATCCACCTGGGAAGTGTTAACGTTCACTTACCTTCAACGTTTCGCATAAGTAATCTGAAGTAGGTTGATATTTCCGTACTGATGTGAATGTCTTGAAACAAGATGTCCTCACACGACTAAATAATCTACCCTACTATGGTTATGAATAAATTCACTTCAATGACTATGGCGACTCCGGGTTTCCTACCGGGTCTCATATCAAGGGTTCGGGATTGATCCGAGCTTATTGCTAAAATTCAAACACGACTTCATAACAAACTACTTCTTCATAATATGCCTCTTGCTATTGTAATTAGAGTCCATATGCATGCCTTCATGTCATACAGACTTGTAACGGACGGAACAGGGTCATTCCATCCGATGCACGCCCCCAAGGTATCCCACCTGGCGCGTCCCCATTACACAGTGAAATTCGCTTTCAAAGTGCACCACGGGATATTTAAGACTCTCTGAGATCAGAAGAGTCACTACTGCCTTCGAAAAGACACTTCGTCCGACACCTTTTGCCGGACGGCATACGCCCTCATGTTTCCCACATGACGCGTCCTCTTTAAACAAAGAAATTTACTTTCAATGCTCACCACAGGATATTTTATAGCTTTTCATATCCAAAAAGCTACAGCTACCTTCGAAAAGGTACTTAACTTAACACCTACTGTTAAGTCGCAAAAACTATTTTTCTTCTCTTTAGTTTTCTAGCAAATTAAAATGAGGTTTTGTCCATTACATGCTCTCCAGCGTTCCTTTCTACCTAGCATACCCCTGCGTTTACCGTGCGGGTTATTCCGGAAGTTGCAGCCAACTTACAACGGTCTAGGATTCGCGCTTTCCACAAATATTACTAAGTGTACTAACCTGGCTCCATTGGGCCCTAAATGAATTTTGTCTCTGAGACTCATTCAACTCAGTGGAAACAAGTAACTGGCATCGGTTCCAGCTCTATTCTTTTCCGCGTGGTGTAATTGGAACTTTTAAAAACTACAAATGCGCTGCTTATACGCA
>Ga0129353_1409770_pt1 | contig 11157 bp, 4 predicted proteins | sample CPBNA2_4_FD_105431 | JGI IMG/M metagenome (GOLD analysis project Ga0129353, IMG submission 105431) | Freshwater to marine salinity gradient microbial communities from Chesapeake Bay, USA - CPBay_Sum_27_0.2_RNA2 (Metagenome Metatranscriptome) | ecosystem: Environmental > Aquatic > Marine > Coastal...
GAAAGCGTTTTTCAATCGATTTTTCCAATCAATAGTGTCTCTGGTAATGCAAGGATTGAGTATTTAGGCTATAAATTACAAGACCCTGAATTTGATGTTCAAGAGTGTCTTCCGCGAGGAAAAACTTTTGAGGCACCTTTAATTATTAGATGCAGAATTATCTTTATTGATAAAACTACTGGTGAAGAAAACCTCAAAAGTGCTAGAGAAGAAGAAGTTTACATGGGAACTGTTCCTTTGATGACAGAACATGGAACTTTTGTTATTAATGGTACTGAAAGAGTAGTTGTTTCGCAGCTTCATAGATCTCCGGGTTTGATATTTGATCACGATAGGGGCAAAACTCATTCATCAGGAAAACTCTTATACTCTTCTAGAGTCATCCCTTATAGAGGCTCTTGGTTAGACTTTGAATTTGATCATAAAGATCTTGTTTACATTCGTATCGATAGAAGAAGAAAACTTTATGCGACCATACTGTTAAGAGCAATAGGCTTAACTTCTCAAGAGATATTAGAAAAATTCTACGAAAAAGAAACCTATCTGATTGGTTCAAATAATTATTCCTTAAAAGTCATTCCTAGAAGAATGGTTGGAAAAATTGCGCCTTCAGATATCAAAGGCACACAAGGAGTGATAATCGAAGCAGGTAAGAGAATTACTGCAAGACACATAAGACTTATTGAGTCGAGCAAGATTAAAACTTTGGAGGTTCCAAAAGAAAGTCTTTTCAATCAAACAATTGCTGAAGATATTATTGATCCTTCAACCGGAGAAATCGCAATAGCATGCAATACTTTAATTGATGAAGAAGTTCTCCTTAAGTTAAGTGAGTTAAAACTTAAAGAAATTAATGTCCTTTACATCAATGAACTAGAATCAGGTCCATACATCTCAGATACCTTAAGATCAGATACTACTTCTAATTCACTAGAAGCTCTTGCTGAAATCTACCGAATGATGAGACCTGGCGAACCACCTACTAAAGAAGCTGCAACGTTGTTGTTTGAGAACTTATTTTTTAATGCTGATAAATATGATCTTTCTGGTGTAGGAAGGATGAAATTCAATAAAAGACTTGGCAGGGAAGAATTAACAGGAAAAGGTACTCTGGATAATGACGATATCCTTGAAGTTATAAAAACTTTGGTAGATATCCGAAATGGAAAACAAAACTGCGATGATATAGATCATCTTGGAAATCGAAGAATCAGATCGGTTGGAGAAATGGTTGCTAATCAAGTAAGAGTCGGTTTGTTAAGAGTAGAAAGAGCTGTAAGAGAAAGGTTAAACATTGCAGAAGCAGAAGAATTAGGGCCAGCAGATTTAATCAATGCAAAACCAATAACTGCAGCTATCAACGAGTTTTTTGGTTCAAGTCAATTGTCTCAATTTATGGATCAAAACAATCCTCTATCCGAGGTAACTCATAAAAGACGTGTTTCAGCACTGGGCCCCGGAGGCTTAACTCGAGAAAGAGCTGGTTTTGAAGTTAGAGATGTTCATCCATCTCATTATGGAAGAGTTTGTCCAATTGAAACTCCTGAAGGACCAAATATTGGTCTTATTAATTCTTTATCTGTATATGCAAAAGTAAATGATTTCGGTTTTCTTGAAACTCCCTATAGAAAAGTAGATAACGGTAAGGTAACTGATGAAATTCAGTATGTATCTGCAATTGAAGAAGGTGAATTCGTTATAGCACAAGCCTCGGTAAAATTAGATAAGAACAATAAATTTGTTGAAGAACTAGTACCAGTTCGATACCGAAATGAATTTGAGTTGATGACTGTAGATAGAGTTGATCTTATGGATGTTTCTCCTCAACAAGTAGTCTCAATTGCTGCAGCGCTAATACCATTTTTAGAACATGATGACGCAAACAGAGCTTTGATGGGATCAAATATGCAACGGCAAGCAGTTCCAACTTTATCAACAGAAGCTCCTCTAGTTGGTACCGGTATGGAAAGACTTGTAGCACAATACTCAGGGGATTGTATTATTGCTAAAAATTCTGGCACGGTAGAAAAAGTTGATTCAGGAAGAATTGTTGTAAGAAAAAATCTCAAAGAGATAAGCACAACAGACTCAGCTGTCGATATTTATAATCTGATTAAATACACAAGATCAAATCAAAATACCTGTATTAATCAAAGACCTATAGTAAGTGAGGGAGACAAGATTTCTGCTGGAGACATTTTGGCAGACGGATCTTCCATTGACTTAGGAGAACTAGCTCTTGGACAAAACATAAAAATTGCTTTGATGACCTGGCATGGTTATAACTTTGAAGATTCAATTTTAATTTCAGATAAATTGGTAAAAGAAGATAAGCTTACAAGTGTCCACATTATTGAAGAGACTTGCACTGCAAGAGATACAAAACTAGGTCCTGACGAAATTACAGCTGATATTCCAAACGTTGGTGAATCAGCCCTATCAAAACTCGATGAATGCGGAATAGTACACATTGGAGCTGAAGTAAATGCAGGAGATATTCTTGTTGGTAAAGTGACGCCAAAAGGAGAAACCCAACTTTCTCCAGAGGAAAAACTTTTAAGAGCTATTTTTGGAGAAAAAGCATCTGATGTTAAAGATACTTCCTTAAGAGTTAAGGCAGGACAAGATGGAACTGTTATTGATGTTCAAGTATTTACAAGAGAAGGATTAGAAAAAAATTCTCGTGCCGAAGTAATAGAATCAGTTTCTTTAGCGGAAATTCAAAAAGATATTGATCAAGAATTGAGTATAGTTTCTGAGGCAACCATTAATTCTCTTATGCCTTCGCTTGAAGGTAAAAAAGTAATCAGTGGAAGAGGTATTTCCAAAGGAGAAGCTTTGACAAAAGATTTCTTAAAAAATTTGCCATCTTCTGAGTGGTTTAAATTAAGACTACAAGATGAAAAGCTCAATGATTTAATAAAAGAATCTAAAGATAATCTAAAAAAATATGAGGATATGCTCAAAGAACGTTTTGAAGCTAAAAAAAGAAAAATAGTTTCTGGCGATGATTTGCCTCCAGGAGTTCAGCAAGTAATTAAAGTTTACCTTGCTGTAAAAAGAAAAATTCAACCCGGAGATAAACTTGCGGGAAGGCACGGAAACAAAGGAGTAATTTCAGTAGTTATGCCTGTTGAGGATATGCCTTATGATGAAAACGGAGAGCCAGTTGATCTAGTTCTAAATCCTTTAGGAGTCCCTTCAAGAATGAATGTAGGGCAACTTCTTGAGGTTCACCTAGGCTGGGCTTCAAAAGAACTAGGTAAAAAAATAGGAGAGTTAGTTGAAAAGTCTAAAAGCCTTTCAGAGGTAAAACCTTTTGTTGAAAAAATTTACTCTTCTACTGGAAAAAAAGAAGATCTTGAAAAACTGTCTGATAAAGAGTTTAAAGAACTATGTGAAAATTTAAAGTCAGGAGTGCCAATGGCTACGCCAGTTTTTGATGGAGCATCAGAAGAAGAAATTAAAAAGATGCTGGAACTAGCAGATTTGCCATCTTCTGGCCAAACTCAACTATACGATGGAAGAACAGGCGAAGCTTTTGACAGATTAGTGACAATCGGATACATGTATATCCTAAAATTAAATCACCTAATCGAAGACAAGATGCATGCAAGGTCTACAGGTTCATACAGTCTTGTTACTCAACAGCCTCTCGGAGGAAAAGCTCAATTCGGAGGACAAAGGCTAGGAGAAATGGAAGTATGGGCGCTAGAGGCTTATGGTGCAGCTAACACTCTCCAAGAAATGTTAACTGTAAAATCAGATGATGTGCCAGGCAGAACAAAAGTTTACAAAAATATTGTAGATGGTAATTATGAAATGGAAGCAGGTATTCCAGAATCCTATAACGTTTTAACCAAAGAAGTTAGATCATTAGGAATCGACATAGACTTCGATGAGGTAGACTAAATTTATGAAAGATTTATTAAAGCTTTTTAAACAAGAAGAAGAAAATAATTTCAACGCTATCAAAGCTGGATTAGCATCCGGTCAGCAAATTAGATCCTGGTCTTTTGGAGAAGTAAAAAAGCCAGAGACCATAAATTATCGAACTTTTAAGCCCGAGAGAGACGGTTTATTTTGCGCAAAAATATTTGGACCGGTTAAGGATTATGAGTGTATCTGTGGTAAATATAAAAGAATGAAACACAGAGGAGTTGTCTGTGAAAAGTGTGGAGTTGAAGTAACGCTAGCTAAGGTTAGAAGAGAAAGAATGGGGCATATAGAACTTGCAGCTCCAGTTGCACATATATGGTTTTTAAAATCTCTTCCTTCCAGAATATCTCTTCTCCTAGATAAGACATTAAGAGAAGTTGAAAGGATTTTATACTTTGAATCTTTTGTAGTTACAGATCCAGGCATGACCGATCTCGAAAAAGGCCAAATTTTAGACGAAGAAGAATATTTTGAAAAACTAGAAGAGTTCGGAGAGGAGTTTTCAGCTGGCATGGGCGCTGAATCGGTAAAAATTCTTCTGTCTGAGATGAATTTAGATAATGAAATATCAGAAGTTCAAGAACAAATTGATTCCACAAATAGTGACGCTAAAAAAAAGAAGCTTTCTAAAAGACTAAAAATTCTTAAGGCTTTTACCTCCTCTAACAATAAGCCAGAGTGGATGATCTTAGACGTTTTGCCTGTATTACCTCCAGACTTAAGACCATTAGTACCACTAGAAGGTGGAAGATTTGCAACTTCCGACCTTAATGATCTCTACAGAAGAGTTATCAATCGTAATAACAGGCTTAAAAGATTAATAGAGCTAAATGCTCCTGAGATAATTGTGAGAAATGAAAAAAGAATGCTTCAAGAGTCAGTAGATGCATTACTTGACAACGGAAGAAGAGGTAGAGCAATAACTGGTTCAAACAAAAGACCTCTGAAATCACTATCAGACATGATTAAAGGAAAACAAGGAAGATTTAGACAAAATCTACTTGGTAAAAGAGTTGATTATTCTGGAAGATCTGTAATTGTTGTAGGTCCAACATTAAAGCTTCACCAATGTGGACTTCCAAAGAAAATGGCCTTGGAGCTTTTTAAACCATTTGTTTTTGGAAAACTTCAACAATTGGAATTAGCAACAACTATTAAAGGCGCCAAAAGAATGGTCGAAAGGGAAGAGCCAGTAGTTTGGGATATTTTAGCAGACGTAATTAGGGAACACCCTATTCTTCTAAATAGGGCGCCTACTTTACACAGACTTGGGATTCAAGCTTTTGAACCAACCTTAATCGAAGGAAAGGCTATTCAACTTCATCCTCTTGTTTGTAAAGCTTACAATGCAGACTTTGATGGCGATCAAATGGCAGTCCATGTCCCCCTTACTTTAGGAGCTCAACTAGAGTGTAGAGCTCTTATGATGGCAAGTAATAATATTCTTTCTCCTTCCAACGGAAAACCAATAATTGATCCCTCGCAAGATGTTGTTCTTGGAATTTATTACATGACCAGAGAGAAGATTTCAGCAAAAGGCGAAGGTTCTATTTTTGCTGATATAAATGAAGTTCATAGGGCTTATGACTCTGGAAATATTGATCTTCAGGCAAAAATAAGAGTTAGATTAGCAAATAAAGAATCAGAGTTAAATCTTGTTGATACTACTGTAGGAAGAGCAATTCTTTCTGGAATTCTTCCAAAGGAACTTGATTTTGAACTGATAAATCAACCTTTAGATAGTAAATCAATATCTTCTCTTATAAACATGGCATACAGACACAGCGGTTTAAAAGAAACAGTTATATTTGCAGATAAGTTAATGTATTTGGGATATGAGTACTCTACTAAATCTGGTTCTTCAATTTGCGTTGATGATTGTCAAATTCCTACAGATAAAGAGGAAATTATTTCAAGCGCTGAATCTGAAGTAAAAGAAATAGAATCTCAGTACTCATCTGGTTTAGTAACACAAGGTGAAAAGTACAATAAAGTCATTGATATCTGGTCAAGAGCAAATGAAAAAGTTGCAAGTTCACTAATGGATACAATTTCAACAGAAAAAGTTGAAGACAAAGAAGGAAATTCCGTAGACCAAAAATCCTTTAACTCGGTATTTATGTATCTAGATTCCGGCGCAAGAAGCTCGCCTGCACAGGTTAGACAACTCGCTGGAATGAGAGGGCTAATGGCTAAGCCTGATGGCTCAATTATTGAGACTCCAATTACTGCAAACTTTAGAGAGGGTTTAACAGTTCTACAGTATTTCACCTCTACTCATGGGGCTAGAAAAGGTCTGGCAGATACTGCCTTAAAGACTGCTAATTCAGGTTATCTAACAAGAAGATTGGTCGATGTTGCACAAGATTTAGTTATTAGAGAAGAGGATTGTGAAACAAAAGAAGGCATAGAATTAAGATCAATTATTGAAGGTGGTGAAGTAGTTCAACATTTAAAAGATAGAATTTTAGGAAGAGTTTTAGCTGAACCATTATCTTCAAAAGATGGGTCTTTCAAAATTTCTAAAGGCACCCTAATTGATGAAGCGTTGGCAGAACAAATTGAACAAAACAATATAGATATTGCAAAAGTAAGATCCCCAATAACTTGTGAAACTAGTTTTGGAATTTGTTCAAAATGCTATGGAAGAGATTTAGGAAGAGGAAATTTAGTAGATCCTGGTGAAGCCGTTGGAATTGTTGCTGCTCAATCAATTGGAGAACCTGGGACTCAACTTACAATGAGAACTTTCCATATCGGAGGAGCTGCATCTAGGTCTTCAGAGGAAGATAGAATTCAAGCTAAGTATGACGGGACCGTGAAATTTAGAAACCTGAATTCACTTCAGAATAAATCTAAAAAACAAGTTTGTATTTCTAGATCAGCTGAATTGGTTCTTTTTGATGAAAATGAATCCGAAAAAGAAAGATACAAAATTCCTTACGGAGCAGAAATAAATGTCAACGAAGGTGCTGCTATTAAAGCTGGAGAATTGTTGGCAACTTGGGATCCATTAAATCACCCGATAATTTCTGAAGTTAAAGGTAAGGTAAATCTCAAAGATATGGAGAATGGTATAACTATTAGAGAAGTTACTGACGAGTTAACAGGTTTATCAAGTGTTGAGATATTGGATGCGTCTGAGAGAACTTCTGCCGGAAAAGATATGAACCCTATGGTGGTCATATCAGACGCAAAAGGAAAAGAAGTTATGCTTCCTGGAGGCAAGAGGCCTGCTGAATATAAGTTAGAACAAAAATCTCTCGTGAATGTAACTGATGGTCAATCTATAGATATAGGCGATGTCCTTGCAAGAATTCCTAAAGAATCTTCCAAAACAAGAGATATAACTGGAGGACTTCCTAGAGTTGCTGATTTATTTGAAGCAAGACAGCCCAAAGAAGTTGCTATTCTTGCTGAAATTAGTGGCGTAGTTTCTTGGGGAAAAGAGACCAAAGGAAAAAGAAGGCTTGTGTTAACTGGAAAGGAAGGTAAAGAAGAAATACTTCGTGAAACTTTAATTCCTAAAACAAGAAGTATTAATGTCTTTGAAGGGGAAACCGTCACCAAAGGAGACGTTATCAGCGAAGGCTCCTTGAGCCCTCACGATATTCTTTCTTTGAAAGGAGTTGAGGAACTAACAGAGTATGTGGTCAATGAAATTCAAGATGTTTATCGATTACAAGGTGTTGAAATAAGTGATAAGCATATTGAGTGTATTCTTAGACAAATGCTCAGAAAAGTTGAAGTTACTGATTCTGGTGATACAGATCTAATCATAGGAGATCAACTAGAACTTTCAGAGGTATTGCAACAAAATAAAAAAGTTTCTTCAGATGGCGGAATTCCAGCTAAATTTAAGCGTCTTTTATTAGGAATTACCAAAGCATCTCTTGCTACCGAGTCTTTTGTTTCAGCTGCATCTTTTCAAGAAACTACAAGAGTTCTTACTGAAGCTTCCGTAACTGGAAAGATAGATAAGTTAAGAGGTCTAAAAGAAAATGTTGTAATTGGGAGGCTTATCCCAGCTGGAACTGGATATGGAGCTTCTCAGGGACAAGCTGATTTAGTCTCAGATATTGAATCTGAGCTTAGCGAAGTAATTGCTGACACTGAAGCAGATCAAAGTGAAACTGCAAGCGAAGATTAGTTTGACCAAATGACAAAGTCTCATTAAAATCGCGCACTTAATTATGGCAAGAGTAAATCAATTAATAAGAAAACCTAGAAAGGTTAAGAAAGCAAAAAGTGGCGTTCCTGCATTAGTAGGTTCTCCTCAAAAAAGGGGAGTTTGTACAAGGGTTTATACAACAACCCCAAAAAAACCCAATTCAGCTTTAAGAAAAGTTTGTAAAGTAAGATTGACTTCCGGATATGAAGTTATTTCCTACATTGGTGGAGAAGGTCATAATCTTCAAGAACACTCTGTTGTTTTAATAAGAGGAGGTCGAGTTAAAGATCTTCCAGGTGTTAGATATCACACTGTTAGAGGTACGCTTGATACTACTGGTGTAGATGATAGAAAACAACGTAGATCTAAATATGGATCTAAGAGGCCTAAGTAATGCCTAGAAAAGGACCAGTCCCAAAAAGAGATGTAATCCCTGATCCAAAGTATGGGAATGTAAAACTTGCTAAGTTTGTAAATAACTTAATGCAAAGAGGAAAAAAGAGTACAGCTGAAAAAATCATCTACTCTGCCTTAGATCAAGTATCTTCAAAATCAAAAAGAGATCCACTTGAAGTTTTTGAAGAAGCATTAGATCAAGTTGGCCCTCAAGTTGAAGTTAAATCTAGAAGGGTCGGTGGTGCTACCTATCAGGTCCCTTTAGAAGTAAAAACTTCAAGACGCCTTGCCTTAGCTATGAGATGGATCGTTTCAAGTGCTAAGAAAAGATCTGAAAAAAATATGTCTACAAAATTGGCTGGAGAATTGATTGATGCTGCTGACGGAAGAGGGGAGGCAGTAAAAAAACGCCAGGATACTCATAAAATGGCAGAAGCAAACAAAGCTTTCTCTCACTTTAGATTTTAATCAATGTCTACAAGAAAAGTTCCTTTAAACCTTTATAGAAATATTGGCATTTGCGCACACGTAGATGCTGGTAAGACTACGACAACTGAAAGGGTACTTTTTTATACTGGAATATCTCACAAAATAGGTGAAGTTCATGATGGTGCTGCCACTATGGATTGGATGGAACAAGAACAAGAGAGAGGTATTACTATTACTTCAGCTGCTACGACTTGCTTTTGGAAAGGCATGAGGAGTCAATTTAATGAACATAGAATTAATATTATAGATACTCCAGGTCACGTTGATTTTACGATTGAAGTAGAAAGATCATTAAGAGTATTGGATGGTGCAGTAGTTGTCTTTTGCGGAAGTTCTGGAGTTGAGCCTCAATCAGAAACTGTCTGGAGGCAAGCAAACAGATACAAAGTTCCTAGAATAGCTTTTGTAAATAAAATGGATAGAGCCGGAGCTGACTTTCTAAGAGTTGTTGGTCAAATTAAAGACAGATTAGGCGCTACTCCTGTGCCCATACAACTTCCTATAGGAGCAGAAGATGATTTCAAAGGAATTATTGATTTGATGAGAATGAAAGCTCTCTACTGGGATGGAGATGATATGGGAACATCTTATAGAGAAGAAGACATTCCATCAGATCTTCTTGAGCAGTCAAATGAATATAGAGAAGTGATGCTCGAGTCAGTTGCAGAAGCAAGTGAAGATTTAATGGAAAAATATCTCGAAAACGGCGATTTAACCCTAGATGAAATAATTCAAGGCATCAGGATTAGAACTTTGAATAATGAAATAGTTCCAACTATATGTGGTTCTGCTTTTAAGAATAAAGGTGTTCAACCAATGTTGGATTGTGTCATTGATTTTCTTCCTTCGCCTGACGAAGTTGAAGCAATACAAGGTATTTTGGAAGATGAAGAAACAATAGATCAAAGATCATCAAGCGATGAAGAGCCTTTTTCTGCTTTGGCCTTTAAAATTGCCACAGACCCTTTTGTTGGAACTTTAACATTTGTAAGGGTTTACTCAGGTGTTTTAAATTCTGGAGATGCCGTTTATTCTCCTGCAAAAAGATCTAAAGAAAGAATCGGAAGAATGCTTCAGATGCATGCTAATAATAGAAGTGAAATATCAGAAGTAAGAGCAGGAGATATAGCAGCAGTTATTGGTTTGAAAGACGTAACAACAGGAGATACTTTATGTGATCTTAAAAAACCAATTATCCTAGAAAAAATGACTTTCCCTGAGCCTGTTATTTCAGTTGCGGTAGAACCTAAAACAAAAACAGACCAAGAAAAGATGTCAACAGCTTTAGGAAGACTTGCCCAAGAAGATCCATCTTTTAGAGTGAATTCTGATGAAGAGTCGGGCCAGACAATTATTTCGGGCATGGGAGAACTTCATTTAGATGTCCTTGTTGATAGAATGAAAAGGGAATTTGATGTTGAAGCTAACATCGGTAAACCTCAAGTAGCATATAGAGAAACAATAAAGAAAGATGTTGAATCCGAAGGAAAGTTTGTCAGACAATCTGGAGGAAAGGGTCAATATGGTCATGTTTGGTTAAAAATAGAGCCTTTAACAGAAGCTGAAAAAGAAGATGAAAATGAAGTATTTCAGTTTGTGAATAAAATTGTCGGAGGAACTATTCCAAGAGAATTTATTCCAGCCGTTGAAAAAGGTGCTTTCGAACAAATGCAATCAGGAATATTAGGTGGTTTTCCTTTGATCGATGTAAAAGTAACGGTTTATGATGGATCTTTTCATGATGTAGATTCTTCAGAGATTGCTTTTAAGGTTGCCTCCTCGATGGCTTTAAAAGATGGAGCGCTAAAAGCTAATCCAGTCATCCTTGAACCAATAATGAAACTGGAAGTTGTAACTCCAGAAGAGTATATGGGTGACGTTGTTGGAGACTTGAATAGAAGAAGAGGAATAGTCCAAGGTATGAATGATATCCATGCTGGAAAGGTTCTAGATGGAGAAGTTCCTCTAGCAGAAATGTTTGGTTATGCAACTGATCTAAGGTCTGCCACTCAAGGAAGAGCAACTTTCACCATGGAACCTTTAAAGTATTCAGAAGTCCCTGCAAATGTTGCAGAAGCGCTTATAAATAAAGGTTAATTTCTTATTGACAGTCTCCAAGGGCAGGCATAGAATTGCCGCTCTTTTGCGTATTTATATGTAAA
>Ga0129353_1678472_pt1 | contig 10936 bp, 21 predicted proteins | sample CPBNA2_4_FD_105431 | JGI IMG/M metagenome (GOLD analysis project Ga0129353, IMG submission 105431) | Freshwater to marine salinity gradient microbial communities from Chesapeake Bay, USA - CPBay_Sum_27_0.2_RNA2 (Metagenome Metatranscriptome) | ecosystem: Environmental > Aquatic > Marine >...
CGTCAATATTGTGTCAATGTGTCGGGCCGTCTGGTCACCAGGCCTGAAACCCGGAATAAACGCACCTGACTTCTTCAGGTTGTCGGCAACCTCTTTCGGGTTAAACATGATCGCCGTGTACCAGAAGCAGAAGAAAATAATGCCGAGCGAGAACAGGATGATGTTCAGCGGCTGTCCTGGCGCAATCAGCAGCGCAAAATCCTGCATCCACATCATCCCCGGTGACTGACCGAACCACTGGCCCAGCGATGCCGGGAACAAGAGCAGTGAGCTGGCAAAAATCGCCGGGATTACGCCCGCCATGTTGACCTTGAGCGGCAGGTGGCTGCTCTGCGCAGCATATTGCTGCCGACCCTGCTGGCGCCTGGCATAGTTGACTGTAATACGGCGCTGACCGCGCTCGACAAAGACAACGCCAGCAACTACCGCGACAGCAAGTGCACCGATACCGAGCAGTGCAATAATCGAAATTTCACCCTGGCGCGCTTGTTCGAACGACTGACCAATCGCGCTGGGGAACCCGGCAACGATACCCGCAAAGATCAGCAGCGAGATGCCATTGCCGATACCGCGTTCCGTCACCTGCTCACCGAGCCACATCATGAACATGGCGCCGGTCACCAGAGTCGTCACAGCAACGAAGAGGAACATGGGACCCGTGTCAAACGCGAGACCCTGTGACTGCAGTCCGCTCGCCATGGCCACGCCCTGAATCAAGGCGAGGCCCAGCGTACCGTAGCGTGTGTACTGATTAATCTTGCGCCGACCGGCCTCACCTTCCTTCCGCATCTGCTGCAATGATGGCGTGGTTGCAACGATCAGGTTGGAGATAATAGAGGCAGAGATATAAGGCATGATGCCCAGCGCAAGAATGCTCATACGCTCCAGTGCACCACCGCCAAACATGTTCAGCAGTTCGAGGATACCGCCCTGGTTCTGATCAAACAGCGCGCGCAAACGTTCCGGGTTGATACCCGGCACAGGTATATGGCTACCAACCCGGTAAACCAGGATAGCGAGCAACACAAACATCAGGCGCTGACGCAGCTCGGTGAGCCCGCCGCCTGCCATCATGTCTCTTGCTCTTTGCTGTGCTGTCTGACTGGTCATCGTCTACTTTGGTTAGTTGCTCGATCCTTCGGCTCACGGCCTTGGGATGACTTACTCTTCTACTTTCCCGCCAGCGGCTTCAATGGCAGCTTTCGCGCCCTTCGTCGCCTTGACACCTCTCAGCGTCACGGCTTTGTCGATACTGCCTGACAAGATAACTTTGGCGCGCTTCATCGTAACTTTGATCACATCCGCATCAATCAGTGCCTGCAGATCAATCACTTCCGCGTCGACACCAGCGATTTCAGAAAGCGTCACTTCTTCAGTCACCCGGGCCTTGCGCGAGTTGAATCCGAATTTTGGCAGACGCATCTGCAACGGCTGCTGACCACCCTCGAATCCACGGCGGATGCGACCACCGGAACGTGACTTCTGACCTTTGTGGCCGCGGCCACAGGTTTTACCGAGTCCGCTGCCAATACCACGGCCAACGCGTTTGGACGCCTTGCGGCTGCCTTCACCTGGCTTCAATGTATTCAGTTGCATAACTTTTTTACCTTCTCCATCAACCCTGGCTTCACTTCGTGATCCAGCGCTGCTGCCGTCTTACTCTTCAACGCTAATCATGTAGGACACTTTGTTAATCATGCCCCGAACCGCAGGTGTATCTTCCACTTCAACGGTATGGTTAATCTTTCTCAAACCCAGACCACGAATGCAGGCTTTATGTGCCTTCAGTCGACCGATGGTACTTTTAGTCTGGGTGACCTTGATTGTCTTCGCCGCCATCTCTTCTACCTACTTCTGGGACTTAGCCCGTAATCTCATCTACCGTTTTGCCGCGCTTCTCAGCAATACTGTCCGGAGAACGCATATCCCTCAGACCGTTGAAAGTTGCTCGCAGCACGTTAACGGGGTTTGTCGAACCGTAGGACTTCGCCAGAACGTTATGAACACCGGCTACTTCAAGTACCGCACGCATCGTCTTACCCGCGATCACACCGGTACCTTCTGACGCCGGTTGCATGTAGATCTTTGATGCGCCATGACGTGCAGTCACCGGGTACTGAATCGTGGAACCATTGAGGTCGACATCGATCATGTTGCGACGAGCAGCTTCCATAGCCTTCTGAATTGCCAGCGGCACTTCACGGGCCTTACCGCGGCCATAGCCAACGCGACCGTTACCATCACCAACAACCGTGAGGGCAGTGAAGCCAAAAATTCGACCACCTTTCACCACCTTTGCAACCCGGTTCACCTGAACCAGCTTTTCCTGGAGGCCTTCCTCGTTTTCTTGCTCGTTGTAAGCCATTACCTAGTCCTGTCGATTAAAACTGCAGGCCGCCTTCGCGAGCTGCATCAGCCAGTGCCTTCACACGGCCGTGATACTTGTATCCTGAACGATCGAACGCCACGGATTCGATTCCGGCGGCCTTCGCCTTCTCTGCGATCAACGCGCCAACCTTGGCGGCGTCTGAGATATTGCCCTTGTTCTCACCGCGGATCGCTTCGTCCAGTGAAGAGGCTGCTGCCTGCACCTTGTCACCTGCAGCAGAGATAATCTGCGCGTAGATGTGACGCGGGGAGCGGTAAATACACAGCCTGGGCATTTCGAGCTCGCGGATATGCATACGTCCACGGCGCGCCCTTTTCAGTCTTTGATCTCTTTTCTTGCTCATCTCTTCTACTCTTTGTCTCGTTTCGAGATCCTGCGAGTAACACCCTCAGGATGACGCGAACATCGCATCACTTCTTCTTGGCTTCCTTACGTTTCACGTACTCATCGGCGTAGCGCACACCCTTGCCTTTATAGGGCTCTGGCGGACGATAGGCACGAATCTCAGCAGAAACCTGCCCTACCAACTGCTTGTCGATACCTTTCACAAGAACCTGTGTCTGGCTGGGCGTTTCAATTTCGATGCCTTCCGGCGCTTCGTACTCCACCGGGTGAGAGAAGCCGAGCGAGAGGTTTAGCTTCTTGCCTTGTGCCTGTGCCCTGTAACCAACGCCAATCAACTGGAGTTCCTTCTGGAAGCCTTCGGACACTCCAACCACCATGTTGCTGACCAGTGAGCGGAAGGTTCCCGAAAGCGCATGGGACTTCTTAGAGCTGTTAGTTGCTTTGAACTGCAGTTCACCGTCACCCTGCTCGATCTCAACCAGATCATGCACCGTCATGGACAAGTTGCCCTTGGAACCCTTAACGATCAGTTCACGGCCGCTGATGTTGACTTCAACACCGCTCGGGATGGCGACCGGACTATTTGCTATTCGTGACATTTATCAATACCTCGATGATCCGTTTAGAAAACGGAGCAGATCAGTTCACCACCGACACCCGCTGCGCGAGCAGCTCGATCAGTCATCACACCCTTGTTCGTAGACAGGATGACAACCCCCAGGCCACCTTTAATCTGGGGAATGTCGTCTTTTGCCTTGTACTGACGCAGACCCGGTCGGCTCATACGCTTGATCTCTTCGATCACGGGCTTGCCATTGTGATAACGCAACTGGACCGCAAGAGAGGCCTTACCTCCCTCACCCTGAGCCACCGCATGGCCTTCAATGTAACCTTCTTCTTCCAGTACCTGGCAAACAGAAACCTTCAGCTTGGATGAAGGCATCACAATTTCCCTGATACCTGCCTGCTGAGCATTGCGGATACGGGTCAACATGTCCGCCATGGGATCTTGCATCGTCATTACTATTCTCTCCTGACCGCTACCAGCTGGACTTAACCAGGCCCGGTACATCACCGCGCATGGCTGCTTCACGCAACTGGTTTCGAGACAAACCGAATCGTCGGTAAACGGCGTGGGGCCTGCCAGTCAGTGCACAGCGCCGCTGCTGTCGACTTGGGCTGGCGTTGCGGGGCAGCTTCTGCAGCTTGAGCTGCGCTTCCCACCGTTCGTCATCAGATGCCGTCGGGCTTTTGATGATCGCCTTAAGTGCCTCTCGCTTGGCCGCGTACTTCTTCGCCGTCTTTTGACGCTTCAGTTCGCGGTTTACCATCGATACCTTTGCCATAAAAAATTCCTCTAGCTCGCTTCTCTGAGCGGGAAGTTAAATGCTTTCAGCAGCGCGCGACCGTGCTCGTCGTTAGTTGCTGTCGTCGTAATCGCAATATCCATACCCCGGATCTTGTCGATCTTGTCGTAATCAATTTCCGGGAAAACGATCTGTTCAGTGATGCCCATTGCAAAGTTGCCGCGGCCGTCAAACGACTTCGGGCTGATACCGCGGAAGTCACGAGTACGGGGAATCGCAATGTTTATCAGGCGATCCAGGAACTCGTACATACGAGCGCGGCGCAGCGTCACCTTGCAACCGATCGGGAACTCTTCGCGAACCTTGAAACCTGCAATCGACTTGCGTGCCTTGGTGACGACCGCCTTCTGACCAGCAATCAACTCCATATCAGACACAGCAGCGTCCAGCAGCTTTCGATCCGCAATCGATTCACCCACACCCATGTTGAGGGTGATCTTAGTGATGCGGGGGATTTCCATCACGTTATCCAGGCCGAGTTCTTCTTTCAGCCTGGGCCGGATCTCATCGTCATATACTTTCTTTAGGTCTGTCATTTCTTTAAACCGTCAGTCTTAGCCGTCGATCGCTTCGCCGGTTGATTTGAAAACGCGCGTCTTGACACCGTCTTCGGTCTTGATGCCAACCCGGTCTGCCTTATTCGTTGCGCTGTTGTAGATCGCAACGTTAGAAGCCTGGATCGGCGCTTCTTTTTCAATGATGCCACCTGGCTGACCCATCTGCGGGTTACCCTTAGTGTGGCGCTTGATCATGTTGATGCCGGATACATAGAGTCGGCCGTCATCAAGCAAGCGTGTGACAGTACCTGTCTTACCCTTGTCCTTGCCCGTGATAACAATCACTCGATCGTCTTTCTTTATCTTCTGCATGACTCGTCTCTATCCTCTTTACAGCACTTCAGGTGCCAGTGAGATGATTCGCATGAAGTCAGAGCTCCTGAGCTCACGAGTCACCGGGCCAAAAATACGCGTTCCGATCGGCTGCTTCTGTGCATTCAGCAGAACCGCGGCATTGCCGTCGAACTTGATCAACGAACCATCCGGCCTGCGGATACCCTTCTTGGTGCGGACAACAACTGCGTCCAGGACCTGGCCTTTGCGGACGCGACCACGAGGGATCGCTTCCTTGACGGTGACCTTGATAATGTCACCAACCGACGCGTAACGCCGCTTGGATCCACCCAGGACCTTAATGCACATGACCTTGCGCGCACCGCTGTTGTCGGCAATATCGAGGTATGTCTGCGCTTGAATCATCTCGTTAACTCCACTGATACAGTCTTAAAACTGCGCCAAACTCAATTCTCTTCAATCAACCGATGATCGTTGCTTTACGATCAACCGATGACAGCTTCCAGCTCTTGGACTTGGAAATCGGCCTTGTCTCTTCAATTGTGACGAGGTCGCCTTCCTGGCACTGATTCTCTTCATCGTGAGCGTGAATCTTCTTCGACCGCTTGATGTACTTGCCGTACAGCGGGTGCTTAATTCGACGCTCGACCAGCACTGTAATCGTCTTGTCCATTTTGTTGGAGACGACGGTACCGCTTGCGGTTCGGGCCAGATTTGTTTCGCTCATTACTCTTATCCCTTAAAAGCCTTGCTGCTGCTTACTCAGCCGCTGCGCTGCGTTTCTCGTTCAGTACAGTCTTCACGCGGGCAATGTCTTTCTTCACCTGCTTGAGCAGATGCGATTGACCCAGCTGGCCCGTTGACTGCTGCATGCGGTAGTTGAATTGTTCCTTGACCAGGTTTTCGACTTCCTGCTGCAGTTCTTCAACTGATTTATCTCTTAATTCTGATGCTTTCATGATTTACATCACCTGCCTTTTGACGAAGGTCGTCGGGAACGGCAGCTTGGCGGCCGCGAGGCGAAACGCTTCGCGCGCCAACTCTTCCGGAACTCCTTCCATCTCGTAAAGCACTTTCCCAGGCTTGATCTGGGCTACCCAGTACTCGACATTACCCTTACCTTTACCCTGCCTGACTTCCAGCGGCTTGTTAGTGATCGGCTTGTCAGGGAACACGCGTATCCAGATCTGACCGCCCCGTTTCACGTGACGCGTCATCGCACGACGACCCGCCTCAATCTGACGTGCAGTCATACGACCACGGCCAGTTGCTTTTAGACCGTACTCACCGAACGATACCGAACTGCCGCGGTGCGCAAGGCCACGGTTTCGGCCTTTCTGCACTTTTCTAAATTTGGTTCTCTTTGGTTGTAGCACTTTTTACATTCCTTCCGCTGAGGCTTTAAGTCGCTGCTGTCGAGGCACTGTCCCCACAGCTGATCGCTGCTGCCTGCCTTTACTGTCCACCTTGACCGGCCGCTGCTTCAGCAGCATCCTCGCGGTCGCCAATCACCTCACCTTTGAAGATCCAGACCTTCACGCCAAGAATGCCGTAAGTGGTCAGCGCTTCAGCGGTGGCATAGTCAATGTCCGCTCGCAGTGTATGCAGCGGCACTCGACCTTCATGGTAGACTTCTGCCCGCGCAATCTCGGCACCACCGAGGCGCCCCGCAACGCGAACCTTGATGCCTTCAGCCCCAAGCCGCATGGCGTTCTGCATCACGCGCTTCATAGCGCGACGAAACTGCACCCTGCGCTCAAGCTGTTGGGCAACATTCTGGGCCACCAGCTGGGCGTCCAGCTCAGGCTTGCGGATCTCTTCAATATTGATGTGAACGGGCACACCCATCATGCGAGAGACTTCCTGTCGCAGCCTTTCAACATCTTCACCCTTCTTGCCAATCACAATGCCCGGACGCGCCGTGTGAATTGTAATGCGTGCAGTATTGGCGGGACGCTGGATTTCGACGCGGCTGACGGAGGCCTGCGCCAGCTTCTTTTGGATGTACTCCCGGACTTTCAAATCCTCATGCAGTTTTTCTGCATAGGCAGGACCGTCGGCGTACCAGACACTGGTGTGGTCTTTGACGATGCCGAGCCTTAAGCCCGTGGGATGTACTTTCTGACCCATATTACTTTCCTCTTCCTGCGTCCGCTGTTAGTCGTCTGCAACTGCCAGCGTGATATGGCAGGTACGCTTGAAAATTCTGTCTGCCCGACCTTTGGCTCGCGGTCGGATTCGTTTCATGGTTAAACCCTCGTCGACGAAGATTGTGCTGACTTTGAGCTCATCAACATCTGCGCCTTCGTTGTGCTCAGCATTAGCAATCGCAGATTCCAGCAGCTTGCGCACTAGGTGTGCACCTTTCTTCGTGCTGAAGTTCAGGATGTCGAGCGCTTCGCCCACTTCCTTGCCACGAATCTGATCAGCAACGAGACGTGCCTTCTGGGCCGACATCTTCGCGCCTTTAAGTCTTGCTGATACTTGCATCGTAATTTCCTCTAACTTCTATCTGTCAGGAAACGGGTAGTTACCGCTTGGCCTTCTTGTCCGCGGCATGGCCGCGATAAGTTCTTGTCAGCGCAAATTCGCCGAGCTTGTGACCGACCATGTCTTCGGAAACGAAAACAGGGACGTGCTGACGGCCGTTATGAACCTGGATCGTCAGCCCAACCATGTCAGGTGTGATCATGGAACGGCGTGACCAGGTCTTGATCGGTCGCTTGTCGTTGCTTTCCACCGCTTTCTGTACTTTGGAAGCCAGGTGCAGATCAACGAAGGGTCCTTTTTTCAAACTACGAGGCACTTTCTATCTCCTATCGCTTGTTCGAACGACGACGAACGATCATCTTATCGGTACGCTTGTTCTTGCGTGTCTTGTAACCCTTGGTGGGCATACCCCAAGGCGATACCGGGTGGCGGCCACCAGAGGTCTTGCCTTCACCACCGCCGTGCGGGTGATCAACCGGGTTCATCACAACACCACGGACCGTCGGTCGGACGCCACGCCAGCGCTTGGCACCGGCCTTACCGAGGGAGCGCAGGTTGTGCTCAGAATTGGATACTTCACCCAGGGTCGCACGACACTCGGCCAGGACCTTTCGCATCTCACCACTGCGCATACGCAGGGTCACATGACGGCCTTCCTTCGCCACCAGCTGAGCAGACGTACCCGCGCTTCGCGCCATCTGTGCACCCTTGCCGGCCTTCAGCTCAATACAGTGAATAACGCTACCCATGGGAATGTTGCGCATGGGCAGGCAGTTACCAACTTTGATCGGTGACATTTCACCGGATTGAACTATGTCGCCTGCAGAGAGGCCTTTAGGAGCGATGATGTAGCGTCGTTCACCATCTTCGTATTTCAGGAGGGCAATGTTTGCCGTGCGGTTCGGGTCGTACTCGAGTCGCTCTACTTCAGCCTTGATACCGTCTTTGTTTCGTTTGAAATCAATAATGCGGTATTTCTGCTTGTGGCCACCGCCAATGTGCCGCGTGGTGATCCGACCGTTGTTGTTACGGCCGCCACTCTTGGACTTTTTCTCCAACAGCGGCTTGTGGGGTTCACCCTTATGCAGGTCAGGATGGACGACCTTAACGACGAAACGGCGTCCCGGTGAGGTTGGTTTTGCTTTGACGACTGGCATCTTATCTGTCTCTTATCTCGTTAGATTTCCGCAGTAACGAAAAATCGAACCCTTTAGCTAAAATCAATGTCTTGGCCGGCAGCAAGGCTCACGTAAGCCTTCTTCCAGCTGGGCTTGCGGCTGGTGCCGCGCCAGCTTCTCTTCACTTTGCCTTTGACGTTCATGACGCTGACTTTTTTCACTTCAACGTCATAGATCTTCTCAACGGCTTCCTTGATCTCAGGGCCAGTCGCATCTTTAGCAACTTTAAATGCGATCTGGTTTGCTTCATCGGCAATCACCGATGCTTTCTCGGAAATGTGCGCACCGAGGATGACCTTGTAGAGTCGCTCATTATTCATGCGAGTTTCTCCTCAGCTTTTTTCAGGGCGCCTACTGTGAAGAGCACCTTCTCGAAACCAATCAGATTGACCGGGTTGACGCCCTGGACATCAACCACGTCGACGTTCTTCAGGTTGCGTGCCGCAAGGTACAGATTGTCATCAACCTCTTCGACAACGATGAGCACATTGTCGAGTTCAAGCTCTTTCAGCTTCGCCGCAATCTCCTTGGTCTTCGGTGCTGCAACAGCAAAATCTTCAGCAACGACGAGTCGGTCCTGGCGAACCAGTTCAGACAGGATCGCCTGCATGGCACCGCGGTACATCTTCTTGTTAACCTTCTGGGAGAAGTCCCTCGGCTTAGCGGCAAACGTAGCACCGCCCCCGCGCCAGATCGGGCTACGAATCGTTCCCGCGCGCGCCCGACCTGTCCCTTTTTGACGCCAGGGCTTGCGGCCGCCGCCATTAACTTCAGATCGCGTCTTTTGCGCCTTGGTACCCTGACGGCCACCGGCAAGGTATGAGACCACAACCTGATGGACGAGCGCTTCGTTGAACTCACGCCCGAAGGTGGTATCGGATACGTCGACGCCGTTACCTGCGCCTATGATGTTGAGGTTCAAGACTCACCTCCGCTAGCTACCTTGACTGCTGGCGTCACGATGACATCACCACCATTGGCACCCGGCACGGCGCCCTTGATGAGCAGCAGATTGTTTTCGTTGTCGACCCGAACGATTTCCAGTGTCTGAGTCGTGACCTTGCGAGCCCCCATGTGACCGGCCATTTTTTTGCCTTTGAACACTCGACCCGGGGTCTGGCACTGACCGATGGAACCCGGCGCCCTGTGGCTGATTGAGTTACCGTGGGTCGCGTCCTGCATCTTAAAGTTGTGCCGTTTGATGACACCAGCAAAGCCCTTACCCTTGGACTGCCCGCGGACATCGACTTTCTGGCCCGCTTCAAACGCTTCGACCGAAAGTGTGTCACCAACGCTTAATTCTTCGCCCCCTGCAGTCCTGAACTCCCACAGCTTGCGGCCAGCCTCTACGTTGGCTTTGGCAAACTGGCCTGCTTTTGGCTTATTAACTCTGGAGGCTTTGACTGCACCCGCGGTGACCTGGATGGCTGAATAGCCGTCAGACTCTGCTGACTTCACCTGGGTGATTCGATTAGGAGTGGCTTCAATCACAGTGACCGGTACGGACACACCATCTTCTGTGAAGACTCGTGTCATACCCCGCTTGATTCCTACTATGCCAATGGTCATGTTGATGCTCCCTGAAACTTTCTACAGTGCTTACCTTAGGGATCAACCGAGGTTGATCTGGACCTCAACGCCTGCTGCCAGATCCAGCTTGGTCAGCGCGTCCACGGTCTTCTCGGTGGGCTCGACAATGTCCAGCATCCGTTTGTGGGTGCGGATTTCGTACTGGTCACGAGCGTCTTTGTAGACGTGTGGTGAAATCAGTACGGTGAACTTCTCTTTCTTTGTCGGCAGCGGAATCGGGCCTTTAACCTGGGCACCAGTACGCTTGGCTGTATTGACAATCTCCTGGGTTGAGATGTCGATCAGCTTGTGGTCGAACGCCTTGAGTCGAATTCTGATTCTCTGGTTCTGCATTGAAACCCGTCTCCATTCTGCTGCTCTGTTTCGCCTGCAACAGCAAGTCACTGTTTTAAAACGTGAAACCGCCCCTCCCTCAATCGGGAAGAACGCATTTCATGCACGTGCTCAATTGGTTGAGCTGCCCTTGATCTCTCATTGAGATCCTGTACCTCACCGCTCGATCGCATACAGTTGATCGACGCGGAGCCTTTACCAGCTTTCTAAAGTCGAGTTAAACCCGCCAGAAGGCTTGATTTTAAAGGGTTTGCGTAGGTGGTCCCCTACGCGAGGGCGCGAATGATACGCCTTCTAAAATCTAAATACCAGCCTTTTTCCAACCTGGAATCAAAAATTTGACCGGGCGAGCTGGGGAATTTTACTTTCTCTTTCAGGTAACAATGAATCAAG
>Ga0129353_1396239_pt1 | contig 10792 bp, 7 predicted proteins | sample CPBNA2_4_FD_105431 | JGI IMG/M metagenome (GOLD analysis project Ga0129353, IMG submission 105431) | Freshwater to marine salinity gradient microbial communities from Chesapeake Bay, USA - CPBay_Sum_27_0.2_RNA2 (Metagenome Metatranscriptome) | ecosystem: Environmental > Aquatic > Marine > Coastal...
CCGAGCTACGCGACATCACCACCGGCTTGCCATCAGCCCCTTTCACCGTGCTGACATCCACCATCTGGATCTTGCCGGCTACGCTGGCTTCCAGAGAGCTGGCCTCAGCCCCACGCTGGGCGGCCCCGCCCACATGGAAAGTCCGCATGGTCAGCTGGGTGCCCGGCTCACCGATAGATTGGGCCGCGATAACACCGACCGCCTCGCCCATATTGACCGGAGTGCCACGAGCCAGATCACGGCCATAGCAATTCGCACAGACACCGACTTGGGATTCACAGGTCAGAACTGAGCGGATGCGCGCCTGATCAGCTCCGGAATCATTAATTTCATCCAGATGCTCTTCGGTCACCATCTCGCCAGTAGCAACAATCACCTCGCCGGTTTTCAGATTAACCAGATCTTCTGCCAGGAAGCGGCCCAGAATCCGGTCAGACAGGCTGTCCACCACCTCTGACCCATTCAGCGCCGGCCGGATGGTAATGCCCTGCTGGGTGCCGCAATCGGTCTCGGTGATGATACAATCCTGGGCCACATCCACCAGACGGCGGGTCAGATAGCCGGAATTGGCAGTCTTCAGGGCCGTATCGGCCAACCCTTTACGGGCCCCATGGGTGGAGTTGAAATATTCCAGCACATCCAGCCCTTCTTTGAAGGAGGATTTGATCGGGGTTTCAATGATCTCACCGGACGGCTTGGCCATCAGCCCGCGCATCCCGGCCAGCTGCTTGATCTGGGCAGCCGAACCCCGCGCCCCGGAATGGGCCATCATCCAGACCGAATTGATCATTTCGCCAGCCTTGCTGGTGGAAATGCCCTTCATCATCTCATCTGCGACCAGATCAGAGCAACGCGACCAGACATCCACAACCTTGTTGTATTTCTCACCTTGCGTGATCAGCCCATCCAGATATTGCCGCTCAAACTCCTCTACCTGAGTTTCAGCCTCAGACACATATTTGGCCTTGGCTTCCGGCGTGGTCAGATCAGCGATACCAAAGGAAATGCCGGACTGGCAGGCCTGGCCAAAGCCGAGTGCCATCAGCCGGTCACAGAAAATCACCGTATCCTTCTGGCCGCAATGGCGATAGATATAGTCGATGACATTGGTCACCTCTTTCTTGGTCATCAGCTGATTGACCAGAGAGAAGGTCACATTTGAATTATCGGGCAACAAATCTGCCAGTCTGGCCCGGCCCGGCGTGGTTTCCACCACCTTGGTGACCCGGTTACCCTCATCATCAAAAGTGGTGACCCGCGCCTTGACCCGCGCGTGCAGGCTGACCGACCCGTTATCAAGAGCCAGCAGGATTTCCTGAATATCGGCAAAGGCCATGCCCTCACCCTTTTCGCCCTCGCGTTCCATCGACAGATAATACAGCCCCAGAATGATATCCTGAGACGGCACAATGATCGGCTTGCCATTGGCCGGCGAGAGGATGTTGTTGGTTGACATCATCAACACCCGCGCCTCTAGCTGCGCTTCCAGCGACAGTGGCACATGAACCGCCATCTGGTCGCCGTCAAAATCAGCATTAAAGGCGGTACAGACCAGCGGGTGCAGCTGAATGGCTTTGCCCTCTACCAGCACCGGCTCAAAAGCCTGAATACCCAGACGGTGCAATGTCGGGGCACGGTTCAGCATGACCGGATGCTCGCGGATAACCTGTTCCAGAATATCCCACACCTCCGGGCGTTCTTTTTCCACCATCCGCTTGGCTGCCTTGATGGTGCTGGCCATGCCATAAAGTTCCAGCTTGGAATAGATGAACGGCTTGAACAGCTCCAGAGCCATCTTTTTCGGCAGGCCGCATTGATGCAGCTTCAGCTCCGGGCCAACCACGATCACCGAACGGCCAGAATAATCCACCCGCTTGCCCAGCAGGTTCTGCCGGAAGCGGCCCTGCTTGCCCTTCAGCATATCGGACAGCGATTTCAGCGGCCGCTTGTTTACGCCGGAAATAATCCGGCCGCGCCGCCCATTGTCAAACAGCGCATCCACCGCCTCTTGCAGCATCCGCTTTTCATTGCGCACGATAATATCCGGGGCGCGCAGCTCAATCAGCCTTTTCAAGCGGTTATTCCGGTTGATCACCCGCCGATACAGATCATTCAGATCAGAGGTAGCGAACCGGCCGCCATCGAGCGGCACCAGCGGGCGCAGTTCTGGCGGAATCACCGGCACCACATCCAGAATCATCCATTCCGGGCGGCAGCCTGACTCGCGGAACGCATCCACCAGCTTCAGCCGCTTGACCAGCTTCTTGCGCTTGGCTTCGGAGCCGGTCTCCCGCAATTCCTCGCGGATTGTCTCGCGCTCCTGATCCAGATCAAGGGCGATCAGGATGGTCTTGATAGCCTCCGCCCCGATTTCAGCCTTGAAGGCATCCTCGCCATATTCATCCTGTGCATCGTAATATTCTTCCTCGCTCAGCAGCTGGCCCTTTTCCAGTGCTGTCAGCCCAGGTTCAATAACAACGAAATTTTCAAAATACAGAACCCGCTCCAGATCCTTCAAAGCCATGTCAACCAAAAGGCCAATACGGCTCGGCAGCGATTTCAGGAACCAGATATGTGCGACCGGGGCCGCCAGCTCAATATGGCCCATCCGCTCACGCCGCACCTTGGAAAGCGTTACCTCAACGCCGCATTTCTCACAGATAATGCCGCGATATTTCATCCGCTTATATTTGCCGCACAGACATTCATAATCGCGCACCGGCCCGAAGATACGGGCACAGAACAGCCCGTCCTTTTCCGGCTTGAAGGTGCGGTAATTGATTGTCTCAGGCTTCTTGATCTCGCCAAATGACCAGGACCGGATGCGTTCAGGTGAGGCAATCGAGATGCGAATCTTGTCGAAACTCTGCGCGGCGGCTGGCTGGCCAAACGGGTTCATCAAATCATTCATCAGTGCAGCTCCTTGAAAATCGGGGCGTTATCATCATTCATGCGCTGGCAGAAGCTGGTTTTTCGGCCAGCTGCCAGCATCAGGTCACTCAATAGTCAGCGTCGTGCAAATCCACATTCAGGCCCAGAGAGCGCAGCTCCTTGACCAGAACATTGAAGGATTCAGGAATACCGGCTTCAAAATCATCATCCCCGCGGACTATCGCCTCATAGACCTTGGTACGGCCAGAGACATCATCTGATTTCACGGTCAGCATTTCCTGCAAGGTATAGGCCGCGCCATAAGCTTCCAGCGCCCAAACCTCCATCTCGCCAAAACGCTGGCCGCCGAACTGGGCCTTGCCGCCCAGCGGCTGCTGGGTAACCAGCGAGTAAGGCCCGATTGAGCGGGCGTGGATTTTCTCATCCACCAGATGGTGCAGCTTCAGCATATAGATATATCCGACAGTAACCGGCCGGTCGAACACCTCTCCGGTGCGGCCATCTGTCAGCCATTCCTGGCCGGTATCAGACAGGCCGGCATCCGCCAGCAGCGAGACCACATCGGCTTCCTTGGCGCCGTCAAATACAGGCGTTGCCATTGGCACCCCGCGTGACAACAGACCGGCCTGTTCCACCAGCTGGGTGTCATCCATCGCTTTCAGGGCGGCGTCATATTGGGTCGCCGGATAGATTTGCTGGAGCTTCTTGCGCAGTTCACCCGTCTGGCCCTTGGCACGGGCGGCTTCTGCTGCCTGACCGATTTGTTTGCCAAGACCGCGCGCTGCCCAGCCCAGATGGGTTTCCAGAATCTGGCCGACATTCATCCGCGAGGGAACCCCCAGCGGATTCAGCACCACATCAACCGGCGTGCCATCTTCCAGATAGGGCATATCCTCAGCTGGCATAATACGCGAGATAACGCCCTTATTACCATGCCGGCCAGCCATCTTGTCACCTGGCTGCAGCTTGCGTTTGACAGCGACAAAGACCTTGACCATCTTCATCACGCCCGGCATCAGCTCATCACCGCGTTGCAGCTTGTCCACCTTGTCCGAGAATTTGCCATCCAACCGCTTGATTGATTGCTCAAAATCATGCACCTGCGCCTCAACCGCCTTTTGCACTGAGGCATCCTTGACTGCGATTTGGCTGAGCGCGGATTTCGGCAGGGCTTCCAGCGCCTCTGCATTGATAACCGTGCCGCCCTTCATCTCGCGCGGGCCGCTGGCGACCGTCTGGCCAACCAGCAGAGAGTGCATCCGGCTGACAAAGCCGCCTTCCAGAATCGCCTGCTCATCATCCCGGTCCTTGGCCAGCCGTTCAATCTCGGCCCGCTCAATCGCCCGTGCCCGCTCGTCCTTTTCCAGACCACGGCGCGAGAAGACACGCACTTCAACCACGGTTCCAGCCCCGCCCGGCGGCACGCGCAGCGAAGTATCACGCACATCAGAGGCTTTTTCGCCGAAAATAGCCCGCAGCAGCTTTTCTTCCGGGGTCATCGGGGTCTCGCCCTTCGGCGTGACCTTGCCGACCAGAATATCACTGGCATTCACCTCTGCCCCGACATAAACAATACCGGCTTCATCGAGGTTTTTCAGCGCTTCTTCCCCAACATTGGGAATATCGCGGCTGATTTCTTCCTGCCCCAGCTTGGTATCGCGGGCCATGATTTCATATTCCTCAATATGGATTGAGGTAAAGACATCATCGCGCACGATATTTTCAGAAATCAGGATAGAATCCTCAAAATTATAGCCATTCCACGGCATGAAAGCGACCAGCACATTGCGCCCCAATGCCAATTCCCCATCCTCTGTGGAGGGGCCATCAGCGATAATATCGCCTTTCGAGACCCGGTCCCCCACTTTGACCAGCGGGCGCTGGTTGACGGTGGTGTTCTGGTTGGAACGCTGGAATTTCAGCAGGCTGTAAATATCAACTGGCGAGACATCCGCATCCGCCTCATCGCCATCCTCAGCCCGCACAACGATGCGGGTTGCATCCACCTGATCGATAGTGCCTGCTCGCTTGGCCACAATGGTCACGCCACTGTCGCGGGCCACCCGTGCCTCCATGCCGGTGCCAACAATCGGCGCCTCAGCGCGCAGCAGCGGCACCGCCTGTCGCTGCATATTTGATCCCATCAGCGCCCGGTTCGCATCATCATTTTCCAGGAACGGAATCAACGCGGCGGCAACAGAAACCAGCTGTTTTGGCGAGACATCGATATATTCAATATCGCTTGGCCGGGCGAGGCCGATTTCACCCGCCCGGCGCACCGGGATAAGCTCACCTACAAAGCCGCCCTTGGCATCCAGCTCAGCATTGGCCTGGGCAATGGTATAGCGTCCCTCTTCCATCGCAGAAATATAGCGATATTCGGCGGTCACCTTGCCATTCTCTACCTTACGATAGGGGGTTTCGATAAAGCCATAGCGATTAATCTGGGCATAGGTTGCCAGCGAATTGATTAGGCCGATATTCGGGCCTTCAGGCGTTTCAATCGGACAAATGCGGCCATAATGGGTGGGGTGCACATCGCGCACCTCAAAACCCGCCCGCTCACGCGTCAGACCGCCCGGCCCCAGCGCGGAAACCCGCCGTTTGGGAGTAATTTCAGACAACGGATTGGTCTGATCCATGAACTGGCTGAGCTGCGAGGAGCCAAAAAATTCGCGCACCGCTGCAGCAGCCGGCTTGGCATTAATCAGATCAGCGGGCATCACCGTATCGATCTCAACCGAGCCCATCCGCTCCCGGATAGCCCGCTCCATCCGCAACAGACCGACGCGATACTGATTTTCCATCAGCTCACCAACCGACCGCACGCGCCGGTTACCCAGATGGTCAATATCATCCACCTCACCGCGGCCATCTTTCAGCCCGGTCAGCACCTTTAGAACGGCCAGAATATCCTCTTTGCGCAGGATACGCACCGTATCCTCACAATTCAGCTCCAGCCGCGCATTCAACTTTACCCGGCCAACCGCCGAAAGATCATAGCGTTCTGAATCAAAGAACAGGCTGTTAAACAGCTCATGCGCGCCTTCCAGTGTTGGCGGCTCCCCCGGACGCATGACCCGGTAAATATCTACCAGCGCCTCAGCCCGGCTGTTATTGCGGTCAGCGGCCAGCGTATTGCGCAGATGCGGGCCAACATTGACATTGTCAATCGCCAGCAAAGGCAGACTGGTTATCTTCATCTCGCCCAGCTTGGCCAGCAAATCCTCAGAAATTTCGTCTCCGGCCTCAGCGATAACGATGCCGGTTTCCATATTAACCATATCCTCGCCCAGAAAACGGCCCAGAATATCGCTTTCTTCGGCGCGGATCGATTTCAGCCCGGCTTCTTCCAGCTTACGCAACGCCCGCGGGGTCAATTTGGTGCCGGCAGAGACAGCAACCTCGCCGGTCTCGGCATCCACCAGATCACGCAGCAGCTTGACCCCCTTCATGGTATCCGGCTGGAACGGTGCGCGCCAGTTATCGCCGTCTTTTTCCCACAGGACCGTCTCATAGAAACAGCCGAGGATTTCCTCGCGGGTCATCCCGTTAATCTGCTCAGGATCCTCAGCCTTGATAGAGCCATCAGCAATACCAGCGACCGTCCCGGCATCCGGCAGGGCCATCAGGAAAGTGGTGGCAGGCAGCTTGCGCTTGCGGTCAATCCGCACATTGAGAATATCTTTGGCATCATATTCAAAATCCAGCCAGGAGCCGCGATAAGGTATGATACGGGCGGCAAAGAGCAGCTTGCCTGAAGCGTGCGTCTTACCCTTGTCATGATCGAAAAATACGCCCGGCGAGCGGTGCATTTGCGAAACAATAACCCGCTCTGTGCCATTGACGATAAAAGTGCCGTTATGGGTCATCAGCGGCATATCACCCATATAGACATCCTGTTCTTTGATATCGCGGATGGAACGCGCTTCGGTCTCCTCATCAATTTCCCAGACGATAAGACGCAAGGTCACCTTCAGCGGTGAGGCATAGGTGAGGCCGCGCTGCTGACATTCCTCAACATCATATTTTGGATGTTCCAGCTCATAGGAGATGAATTCCAATTCCGCACGCTCGGCAAAATCACGGATCGGAAACACCGATTTGAAGGCTTCCTGAAGGCCGGTATCCGTGCGCTCAGCCCCGCTGATGCCCATTTGCAAGAAGCTGTCATAGCTGGAGCGCTGAACCTCAATCAGATTGGGCATTTGCGCCACTTCTTCCAACTGTCCGAAGCTGCGGCGAACTCTTTTGCGACTTTCCAGGGTGCTAACGCTTTGTGCCATCTCGGATATATCCTCAATCTGTCTCATTTTGCGTCTTGGGTCCATCGCCGCCAGCAGGGCTGCGGGGCGGGCCCCTTGCTATTCAAAAGGGTGTCCGGCCAGACCCGTTTTCAGGCCCAAGCAAAAAGACACCGACACCGGACAGCTCAAAAAAACTGTCCGGTGCTAGAGTTTTCAGCAAGCCCCGGCGAACCGGGTAAGGCTTGCGGCAATCAATTACTTGACCTCAACGGTCGCGCCAGCTTCTTCCAGCTTGGCTTTCAGCTGCTCAGCCTCATCCTTGGAAACGCCTTCCTTAACCGGCTTGGGTGCGCCTTCAACCAGATCCTTGGCCTCTTTCAGACCCAGACCAGTGATCGTGCGGACTTCCTTAATCACGTTGATCTTGGAAGCACCAGCAGCGGCCAGAACCACATCAAATTCAGTCTTTTCCTCAGCAGCTGCACCACCAGCATCACCGCCAGCAGCACCGCCAGCAGCAGCCACAGCCACCGGGGCAGCAGCAGAGACACCCCATTTTTCTTCCAAAAGCTTGGCCAGCTCGGCAGCTTCCAGAACGGTCAGAGCGGAAAGCTCTTCTGCAATTTTTTCAATATCAGCCATCTTAAACTCCATTCAGGCTTGGTTTTTCTGTTTTCAGTCTTGTTACGTGATCACTGCAGCTGGTCGGCACGCGCCTGAATAACCCGCGCCAGCGAGCCTGCCGGGGCTGCAGAGACCCGTGCCAGTTTCCCGGCCGGGGCTTGCAACAATCCAGCGAGCTTGCCACGCAGCTCATCCAGAGATGGCAGACTGGCCAACGCTTCTACCGCGCTTTTATCCAGTATCTTGCCATCAAGTGCACCGCCAATAATGGTGACCTTGTCATTAGCCTTGGCAAAGGCGACCAGCGTCTTGGCTGCTGCTACCGGGTCAGCAGATGTTCCCATCGCTGTAGGGCCGGTGAACATATCAGCCAAATCGGCAAATTTGGTGCCTTCCAGAGCCAGTTTGGTGAGCCGATTTTTGGTCACTTTGAAACTGGCCCCGGCCGCGCGCATTTTAAGGCGCAGATCGGTGCTTTCGGCAACGCTCAGGCCGCTCTGGTGCGTAACAACAACCGAGGTTGATGCTTCCAGAGTTTCCTGCAGTGATTCGACCAGTGCGGCTTTTTCTGCTCTATTCACCTGATCACTCCACTTGTTCTGGGAACCGAGGTTCCCGGGTTGCACTAAAGCGACAAAGCCGCCCATCTCCGGCCTGTTTGCAAGGCCTTTGCGGGCATTTTTGCCACTCAGGGTCTGCCCACAGAAGCTCCAAGCCAATCTGCACCAGCGCGCAAATTCTCTTCTTGCCCCCGTCTGTGCAGGACATTAAGCACTGGCCAGTTTGCCAGCACACCTGCAGTCTTGGACAGGTTGCAGGGCCAGCCCTTGACGGGCCTTTCCTGCTTTCCCGGCTATCAGGGCTTGCCCCAATTGCCGGAAAATTCTGTTTTGCCTGTTATCCCGGGCCAGCTATCTGCCGGTCACCGCCTGGCGGTCAGGATACAAGCGTATCAATGAACACACCCGGCCCCATCGTTGAGCTGAGGGTGATCTTCTTCATATAGGTGCCCTTGGCCCCGCTTGGCCGGGCCTTTTGCAGCGCATCCAGAAAGGCTGAGACATTTTCAGCAATTTTATCGGCATCAAAACTGGCCTTGGCGATACCGGCATGAACCACGCCCGCCTTTTCTACGCGGAATTGAACCTCACCGGATTTCGCCGCCTGAACAGCGGCCCCGACATCCGGGGTCACCGTGCCCAGCTTTGGGTTCGGCATCAGGCCGCGCGGGCCCAGAACCTTGCCAAGACGGCCCACAACACCCATCATATCCGGGGTAGCAATCACCCGCTCAAAGCCCTGTTCGCCATTTTGAATCTGTTCGGCCAATTCCTCAGCCCCGACAAAATCAGCACCGGCTGCCTTAGCTTCCTCGGCCTTGGCATCACGGGCAAAAACCGCTACCCGCAGGCTCTTGCCAGTGCCATTGGGCATAGAAACAGAGCCGCGCACCATCTGATCAGCATGGCGCGGATCAACCCCCAGATTGACTGAGATTTCAATGGTTTCGTCAAATTTCGCTTTCGCCCCATCCTTGACCAGCTTCGCCGCATCTGCGACCGAATAAACCTGCTTGCGGTCAATCGTTTCATAGGCGGCGCGCAGCCGCTTGCCTTTTCTTGCCATCTTCTCAGCCCTCCACTACATCCAGGCCCATCGCACGGGCCGAGCCACGGATCATTTGTTCTGCCCCATCCATATCAACCGCGTTCAGGTCTTTCATTTTCTGCTCAGCGATTTCGCGGATTTGGGCCACGGTGACCTTGCCAGCCGTCTCACGACCTGGCTCAGAGCCACCTTTTTGCAGGCCAGCTGCTTTTTTTAGAAAATAGCTGACCGGGGCTGTCTTGGTGGTAAAGGTAAAGGATTTATCCTGAAAGACGGTGATCACGACTGGAATCGGCATATTCTTTTCCAGACTGTCCGTCGCCGCGTTAAACGCCTTGCAGAATTCCATAATATTGACCCCGCGCTGACCAAGGGCCGGGCCCACTGGCGGTGACGGGTTGGCTGCTCCGGCTGGGATATTCAGCTTGAGATAGCCGTCGATTTTTTTTGCCATTCTACTCTCTTTTCTAACGCCGGATACGGTTGTGTCCGCATACCGGCTCCTGCTTGCTTGTCACAGCCAGACTGTTCCGCAGTCAGATTTTTTCAACCTGGCTATATTCCAGCTCAACCGGCGTGGCGCGTCCAAAAATGGACACTGACACTTTCAGTCTTGCCTTTTCATCATCGGCCTCTTCTACCAGACCGTTGAATGATTCAAACGGGCCGTCCACAACGCGGACTTCCTCGCCAATATCGAATGTGATTGTAGATTTGGGCCGCTCAACCCCCTCATCCATCTGACGAATAAGCCGCTCCGCCTCAGCGTTGGTGATCGGCACCGGCCGACCCTTGCCGCCCAGAAAGCCAGTGACCCGCGGCTGAGACTGCACCAGCGACCAGCTGGCATCCGTCAGCTCCATCTTGACCAGTATATAGCCGGGGAAGAATTTGCGCTCGGTCTGCACCTTGGCCCCGCGGCGCATCTCTACCACCTCTTCGGTGGGCACCATCACCTGTTCGATCAGGTCCTGCAAGCCATTGGCCAGCGCCTGCTCTTCAATAGATTGGGCCATTTTCTTTTCCGAACCGGAAAATACATGAACCACATACCAGCGCTTTGCCATTGCTTCAGCTTCCCTTGCTTCTCAGAACGGCGTGGCCGCAGCGACCGATCAGCCACCCAGCCCCAGAACGAATTGCACGATATTTGACAACACCAAATCGACCAGCAAAAAATAAATCGCCGCGATCGTCGCCATCACGAAAACAGTGATTGTAGCCAGCCCGGTCTCACGCCGCCCGGCCCAAGAAACCCGCTTGATTTCCTGCCTAACTTGCCGGACAAATTGTGCTGGTGTCGTCTTAGCCATAAGAACCTGTTAAAAAAGCATTTTTTTCCAATCCCGGCGCAAGGGCGATGGCTGGAAAAATTGGCTTTCCCCATAAATAAGCGCCAGACAGTGAAAGGACTGACTGGC
>Ga0129353_1551056_pt1 | contig 10785 bp, 7 predicted proteins | sample CPBNA2_4_FD_105431 | JGI IMG/M metagenome (GOLD analysis project Ga0129353, IMG submission 105431) | Freshwater to marine salinity gradient microbial communities from Chesapeake Bay, USA - CPBay_Sum_27_0.2_RNA2 (Metagenome Metatranscriptome) | ecosystem: Environmental > Aquatic > Marine > Coastal...
GGCAAAGTTGGCAGCACACCGAGCCGACTGAAATTTTAAGACCTGAAATGACATGGGAAGGGGCTGAAATGCCCCTCGAGCCTTCACTGCCTGGATATGTCAGCGGTCTGGTTAATCAGCTTCGGGATCCGGCAATTTATCAGGAGGACGGCAAATTGTTTTTGCTCTATGCGGTTGCCGGGGAGAGCGGAATCGCAATTGCTGAACTTACGTTTAAGTAACGGGGCTTTCGACGTCAGGGATTTGTAGCTGCGTTAGAGTGACAAATGATTCACCTATAAGTGAAAATTTGTTCATGTAATTATCAGGAGGCTCAAGCGTGTTTGTAGCCCTCGTATGCCCTCTTGGTGGCGCAACCAAGACCTCTGGGGAAGACAAAAACAAATCATCACTTTCTGAGTAGACGAATCATGTTCAATTTAATTCCAGTTCACATAATCCTCATTGGCGCCCTGCTTGTGGCAACCAGTGCATCGGCAGCAATCGAGATGGATTCAAAACTACGCCTTCAAGTAGACACCTTGAAAGCCGAGTTCGCAGACCAGCGAACGAACGCTGCCAACGCCCACGAACGTGCACTTTTGCTGCGTGATTGGATAGATGCCTACGCGCTGGCAGGCGGTTACATCCCAGTGAACGCTACTGCAGTCATCCAGAGCAGCATGGCTTATGGTGTCCCAGCCTATGATCAACTGGATGCACTTATTGCTGAATTGGCTCTGCGCGATGACGATTCAAGAGCCATCGGCGAGCTCGAATTGAGCAATCCGGGCCCACATCTGGCAAATCACTTTAGCCAGTTCAGTCAAACCTACACCGTTGGTACCAAGCCCATTAAACCTGGCGGTGGGTTGCTGATATCCCGCCATTTTCAAACCAATCCGGGCCTCTGGCAGACCCAAGACCCGGACCGAGATAACTACATCAGCATTAAATCAAGCAATCCACAGGCACGTTTCCATGTGGAGAACTATCCCGTTTCCGGCATGCACGGAGGATTTCGAGGCGCAGAAAATCAACTTGTCTTTCGACTCGCCGATGCAGAATTGCGACTTGGCGATATCGTTACGGTCACCTACGGGGATCGCACCGCTGGTTCAAGAGGACTGCGAATGCCAGACTTTGCCTCCGATGCGATGCCTTTTCCTCTATATGTCGATCTCGACGGATCCAATCTCTGGTACTCCTTACCCATCCAACCAGTCCAGATCGTTGGTGCAACTGTAGCAGGTGTCCACGGTTTTGCGCCGTCCATTGTTGCTGCGGGCAAACCGTTCAGTTTTTCCATCCGCGCAGAAGACGCGTTTGCCAACCGGGCAACAGGGCCAATCCCCGCCTGGCGAGTTTCGATCAATGGAGAATTCTTGCGCGACCTGCCCGGCGGCAATGAGGCTATTCAAGTTATCGATGATATCGTGCTTGAGAATCCAGGCGTCTATCGAGTCAGTATCGAATCGCGTGATGGCGCAATTAAAGGTGTTGCAAACCCTATTGTTGTGAAAGACAACCCCAAACAATTCATCTATTGGGGAGATACCCATGGCCACTCGGGATTCGCGGAAGGCATCGGCACGGCTGAAGAATTCATGCGCTTTGCCAGAGACGATTCTCGATTGGACTTTGTCACCCATTCCGAGCACGACCTTTGGATGGATGCCCGCGAATGGCAGCATTTAAAGACGTTGGTGCGAAAGTACCATGAAGAAGGGCGTTTCATTCCCTACCTAGGTTACGAATGGACCATTGCCAGCCCTCAAGGTGGGCATCACAATGTCTTGTTTCGCACCCCTGAAGGGCGAGAAATGATTCCTGGAGCCCTTTTTCCAACATTATCCCGGCTCTATCAAGGCCTGAAGGAAAATTATGACCCTCAGGATATCGTCGTTATTCCACACGCCCACAATCCTGGGGACTATAGACAATCGGATCCGGAACTGGAGCCGTTGGTAGAGATTTCGTCCATGCACGGAAACTTCGAGTGGTTTGGCCGAATGTACCTCAAGCATGGACACCAAGTTGGCTTTGTAGCAGCGTCCGACGACCATCTTGCCAAACCGGGATATTCAATCCCCTGGCGCGCTTCGCTGGCACAAAAAGGAGGCCTAGCCGGAGTAATAGCAGAAGAACGCAGTAACGATGCAATCTTTGGAGCAATGCGCAACTTGTCAACGTATGCTACGACTGGCGACCGGATGGTGCTGAATTTTTCCGTCAATGATGGAAGCATGGGGCAGCGAATTCCCTTCAAGCAAGATCGGTTAGTGAAAGGAAGCGTTGTCGGTACAACGTCCATTCGCAGCATCGACGTGCTAAAAAACGATGAGGTGATTTGGAGTAAAAACTATGGCGTAGACGAGGCCTATGCCATCGTGCCTGACCAAGATACTCACCTTACCCTGTCGTTCGGGTCTCACTCGCATCCGGGGGAGGTATCTGATAGCCCTCGCGGATGGCGGCACTGGGCAGGCACCATTGAGGTTAAGGGCGCTAATCTAATAGCGGCGGAGTTGGTCGACGCTCACAATCGCAATTACCAAGAGCTTGAACAGAACCCGAAGAATCCCGCAATGCTGAGCTTGGCGACGATGAGTCGCGGCGATCATAGTTCCGTTTCACTTACCTTGCGCAACGCCAACGAGAACACTCATTTAATCTTGCGATTATCGGAGACGACCGAGACCGGCTCCGCGCCGCCCCGTTTACGGAGTCATCAAACAATTCCCGGCAACGAGTTGATCTTGCGCCTGGCGGATCTGAATCAGGGACAATATTCCCATCATTTGCCGGTTGATAAGTTCACCGATTCCGTGACCCTGACTCTAACCAACCTTCGAGCACCGAAGGAAGCCGAATTCCAGTTTGAAGATGACACCCCGGCCGGGCATAATGACTACTATTTTATGCGTGTTCGCCAGACCAACGAAGCCTTGGGATGGTCAAGTCCGATCTGGGTTGGTGGCCATCCGCCGCGATAGGTTGCGGTCTCTACTATTACCGCAGTTACTTGGCCGTTGACGTGAGCAACATGCCCTCAAGCAGTCTTTTGCTCGAAGAGAACACGAGCAATTGCTAATCCAACCATTGCGCAAGTTACTTTTTTCGAAGTAGGTGTAGGGAACTCGTACATGTTACTTTGAACCGTCCGAGGTGGTTAAGGGGAGAGAACGTGACCACAGAAGTATTGTCAAAACGAACACTATATGCCCATGGCACCTTGGGCATGCCCTTGGCGGTCATCGGTTATCCGCTGTCCATTTGGATTCCCGCTCATTACTCCGGTGGCCTCGGCATCAGTTTAGCCACCGTGGGCACCATCCTCATGCTGGCACGCCTGACCGATGTGATCACCGACCCGTTAATGGGAGAGTTGTCTGACCGCTGGCGCACCCCCATAGGACGACGTCGGCCCTGGCTGATTATCGGACCACCCGTGATGATGGTGGGTGTTTACAATTTGTTTATGCCTGCTGAGGGTGTGGGCATCGCCTACTTTTTGTTTTGGCTTACGGTCTTTTTTGTCGGCAGCACCATGATCGCCCTGCCTCACCGTGCTTGGGGGGCCGAACTGTCAACGGACTATCACCAACGCAGTCGAGTGACCGCGGCTCGGGAGATTTACGTGTTGGTGGGTCTGATGCTCGCCGCGTCTATTCCCATGATCATCGAGATTCTGGCCGATGGTGGCAGCAGTGTGGGACAGGTCTTTAAGACACTGTGGAGTGATGCGATCGGCGCCTTTGCCGGAGACTTTCGGGACAAGGCAATCGTCGACCGCGCGACCCTTACCGGACCCGTGTTAGCAGGATTGGCTTGGGCCATTATCGGCATTTTGCCAATTTGCGCTTTCATCGTCTTGGTCATGGTGAAGGAACCACCACCCATTGCTGGTGAAACGCGGCCGAAAATCAGCGATGGCCTGAAGCTGGTCATGAAAAATGGTCCTATGATGCGAGTGCTGGCCATCGTGCTGTTGGTTCACTTCGGCGAATCTTTCCGCAACGCGGTGTCACTATTCTTTATCCGCGACATTGTCGGTGTGCCGACCATTGGGGCGGCTTACTTTTTCTATTTCATTGCTGGGCTAGGCGCCATTCCATTCTGGCTGTGGCTCGGCCGAAAAATCGGTAAACATCGGGCCTTTATGTGGACGCTGATTACCGTTGCTGCGGTGAGCGGTGCGAACCTGTTTCTTGACTATGGCGACTACTCTGTCTTTTTTCTTCTCTTTGTCGTCAAAGGCTTTTGCTTTGGTGGTTTGCAATTCCTGCCCATCGCCATGCTGGCAGACGTGGTGGACGTGGACTCGGCCCGCAGCGGCGGCCAACGTGCCGGTGCCTACTTTGCTTTCTTGGGTTTCTCGGAAAAAATCGCGATCGCCTTTGGCACTGGCGTGTCGTTGAACATCGTTGGTTTGCTGGGCTTTGATCCTTCCGGAGGCGTTGCCGGCAGCACCGAAGCCGGAGTACTGGCCCTGCGCTTGGTCTACTGCCTGGGCCCCATCTTTTTCTATGGTCTGGCCATGAAGCTGATTTGGTCGTATCCGCTGACCCCCGAGCGACATAGGCGGCTGCAAGAAAGTTTGGCCCGACGCAATGCGCGCTTAGCGGCCAAGAGTCAGCAGGCAGGCTGAGCGGCAATACCCGGTAGCGTTCGTCGCGTTGAGCCCAGCACGGCTCTCCGCGACGAGCCAGGCGCTAGCTGTCTCGGGACACCAAACCCTGACTGCCGATACCCACTGGCGCGCTAACACCGCCGGCTCGTGCCTTAGCCACCACTTCTCGCAGCGTGTATGGCGCGTTCAAAGCCTCATCATTGGACTGAGGGCCTAACTGGCCAACCCGCTGATACTCGCCGTGATCTGCGGCAAGACGAAAATCGACCAACGCGCCGGAGGCTTCGTCAGGCAACCCCCGTGCACCAAACCCATGGCCTTCATTCGTTTGGGTGCCTGTGGTTGCCTGATAGCCCATGCGATGCAACAACTTGGCGCTGGCCCGCTCTAGCACCTCTGGGCGCGCCGACAACATCCAGTTCTCTTGTTGGCGAAGCCAAGGCTTCTGCATGGCATTGAGCATGACGATTCTGGGCGCATCGGTGTGATTGATGCCAGTGCCGTGCAGAACGCGACCATCAATAATGACCATGGTGCCAGCCTGGGCATCCAAATTGATTGCCGGGGGCAACTTGCCAACAGGCTTGCCCGCGCGCACTGCGTCAGCCAGAACCGTATGACTACCCGGGATCAGCAACGTGCCACCGGTTGTCTCATCCAAATCCGTGAGGGCGGTCAGAATATTCACCATCATCGGGCTGGTCGAATCCAGGGCGTTGCCTTGGTCCTGATGTAGCGCCTGAGGCACCCCGCCCTGCAAAGAGATGGCGGCAATCAGCGAGTTACAAATCCAACCTGGGCCTAGGGCTTCGGTGACCAGTTGCTCCACCAAGGGGCCGCCTTGTGCGGCATCTGGATGCTGCTCAATGAACAGCTCAAAGCATCGCCCCTTGTTAACGCAGCTGTTGATGTTCTGACCGCTGGGTGTGCGCTGAGCTATACCGGCTAGGGTTTCGCCTTCGGCCTGATCCAGCACGCGCTCGCGCATAGTGGCTACTTGCTCATCCGACATCGCTCCCTGCACTTTACAGTAGCCCCATCGCACCAGATCGTCCCGTAACCGATCGATATCCCTTGTTGCTTGGGGTAGATCGTAGTCCTGCCAATAGGGATGTTTCGAGCCAATCGTGGTGTCGTAGTAACTGCCCGGCTTGAAGGCCCATTTCCCCCAGTCGGCTCGCCTCTGGGGTGGTACGAAATAAATCTCGGGATTATTCGCCAAAACCGATGCCATGGGTTCTTTGGATGTGTTTTCGGCTTGATAGATACGCCGTTCTTGCGCTGACTGTTGAGCGATAAACTGCGGGTCGAATTCGTTTGGTATTCGGCTCATTTACGGTTTCCTCCAAGGCCCAACATGTGCAGGTTCTTCTGCTAAACAGATGGCATGCTGGGCCACATTCGCTCTAATATCCGAAAAAAGTGGGAGGAGAACAACGTGAAAATCGGCATTGCCATGATGAGCCACGAAACAAACACCTTTTCGCCTGTGCTGACGGACTTGGATCGTTTCTCCGGTGGTCACGGCATACCGTTGCGCGGCACCGAAGCATTGAACGTTTATCGCGGCACCGCATCGTGTCTGGGTGGATATATCGAGGTGGCGGAAGCACAAGGCGTCACCATTGACATGGGCATCGCGGCATCTGCGCCACCCAGCGGTCCGGTAGAGGACGATGCCTACGAATACATGTGCGATGCCATTGTCGAGTTATCCCAGCGGGTAGACGCGCTACTCCTGGACTTACACGGAGCCATGACAACTAAAAGCCACGACGATGGCGAGGGCGAACTGCTTCGACGCATTCGCGCTCTGAACCCGGAACTGCCCATTGCCATTTCTTTGGACATGCACGCCAACATTACCGAGCTGATGGTAACCAACTGCGATGTGCTGACCGGCTACCACACCTATCCCCACATCGACATGGACAGCACCGCTCGCCGCGGTGCCCAAGCATTCTTTGCCATGCTAAACGGCAGCGCTAAACCGGTACTGCGATGGGGTAACGCGCCCATGCTGCCTCATGTCATGCGCCAAGGCACAGACGATGAGCCCAATGCCAGCTTGCAAGCTAGAGCCATCACATTGGAGCAAGCCGGTTGCCTTGGCGTTAGTGTTTTTACTGGCTTCCCCCACGCTGACATTTACGATGCCGGCTTTAGCGTCGTGGCCATGACCGATGGCGACGCGGAAACGGCCCAGGCCCATGTAAACGAACTGCTGACCAGCGCATGGGAATCTCGGGAGGCCTTTGTGTACGAGATCGAACCACTGCCCGAGTCTATGGATCGGGCAAAGGTCGCGGCTGCCACATCGGGTTCCGGGCCGGTGATTGTCCTGGATCACTACGACAACACTGCATCCGGCGGCACTATGGACACCACTGAAGTGCTGAGCGCAGTGCTCGATGCAGATCTGCAACGAGTGGCTGTTTTTGGCTTTTACGACCCCGAAGTCGTGGAGCAAATGGTGGCAGCAGGTGTTGGCGCAACAGTGACCGTCAACTTGGGCGGTAAGTTACCCATGCCCGCACTTGCCGAGCAGAGCAAGCCCATTACGCTCACTGGTGAGGTAAAGCTTATTTCTAACGGTAAGTTTCAGGCTCAAGTAGCCATGGCCCGAGGCCTGACCATAAACATGGGCACATCGGCTGTACTTTCCGTCGGCTCAGTGGACATTGCCATCATTTCCCGCCATATCGAACCGTATGATCCCGAGTGTTTTCGCAGTCTTGGCATGGAGCCTTTGGCCTATGACTACGTGATGCTGAAAAGCAGGATTCACTACCGGGTAGGTTTCCGCGACTTGGCAAAGGAAGTGGTTGAATGTGCCGGCCGTGGCGTATGCACCTCGGACTACAGCCAACTGACCTTTGAGAAGGTTCGACGTCCCGTCTACCCGCTGGATCACGACGGTGGCGGCACCAACGAGACCTGGGATCTGCCCACAGTCTAAATCAGGTCGTTGCAGATGGCCTGACGCGCTGGCAATACCAGCGCTGATTCCATCATCAATCGATGACCTGTTTTTTGGTTAGGCCGCGCTCTGTCCGCCGCGTATCAAACGACCGGGTAACTCGCCGGTATGGGTGCCGTCGCGGTACGTCACAACGCCGCTGCAAATGGTGGCTCGGTAGCCGTCGGCTCCTTGCACCAGACGCTTACCCCCTCCGGGCAGATCGTAGACCATTTCAGGTTTGTGCAGCCGTAGGTTGTCGTAGTCGATGACGTTTAGATCTGCCTTGAATCCGGGCTGAATCAAGCCACGGTCATGCAAACCGTAGAGCTCTGCCGTGTCCCGAGTCATTTTATGCACAATAAATTCAGGACTCATGGTCGGCCCACGCTGACGATCTCGAGAAAAGTATGTAAGCATGTAGGTCGGTACACTGGCGTCCACCAGCACGCCGCAGTGGGCACCGCCATCGGATAAACCAAAAACACTGCGGGGATCTTCAATCAGTTCACGCTGACCTTCCAAGTCTCCAGCGTAGCGCCCAAACAGCACTAGTAGCGGCGTGCCATCGGCCATGGTATCCATCACCACTTCCAGCGGGTCTTGATTTCGCGCCGCCGCAATAGAGGCCACGCTGTCGGCCTCGGAGGGCTCATAGCTCAACGACTCATCCATCACCCAGATGGTGTCGTAGTTATTCATCATGCGAACGGCATCCTTGTTACGAGGCAGCATTTTGTCCTCGCCAAGAATGCGCAGACGAAACTCGGGATCTCGCAGCTTCGCCTGTCGCTCCGCCAGGGGCAGGTGCTCGATTTCACGATAGGCCGAGTGCTGACGCATGGGATTAATGGTGCCTTCCAAGGTCATCAAAATGGAGGCGGGGCGGGCACCTACTTGAGGCCGTAGCGTCAGGTTGCTCTTTTCAAGGTCGCTGGCCAAAGACCAAATTTTTTCCGAACCCACCGTAGTCAGCGTGGTGATGGGCCGACCCGTGGTGCGCACAATGTGCTCGATCCAATTCAGTTCGTCGGTATCTTCAAGCCAATCCGAAATAATTTCGATGGTGCCATGATCGACGTCAGCAAACGCTTCACCGATGGCGAGCATTTCGTCGGCAGATGCGTTGGTGCCTGGAATCAGGTTGCCCGCTTTATCCAAGTGTCCATAAAAACGAGATGTGGAAAAACCCAACGCGCCTTGGATCAGAGCGTCTCGAGTAATATCGCACATGGCGTCCATGTCTTGCTTGCTGGCATCGTCGTAGCAACGCTCGCCCATGACGTAATGGCGCACCGCCACATGAGGAACCTGCGTGCCAATATCCACGGCGTAAGGAGTATCAATGGCATCCATGTACTCTGGAAAAGTCTCCCAACCCCAGGGAATACCCTCGTGCAAGGCGGTGCCCGGAATGTCTTCGACACTCTCCATCAGCGATACCAGCTCGTCCTCGGATCCCGGGTGCACCGGCGCAAAGCCAACCCCGCAATTACCCATCACCACCGTAGTAACACCATGCCAGGAACTGGGGGTGACTTCTTTGTCCCAGCATACTTGCCCGTCATAGTGGGTGTGTATGTCAACGAAACCTGGCGTCACCACCAGACCGTTGGCGTCAATATCCTCTTTACCCGGCACCAAGGTACCCGCTGGCTCAACCGCGGTGATCTTGTTGCCGTCTACTGCAATATCACCCCGATAGCGGGCTTTGCCTGAACCATCCATGATGGTCGCGTTACGAATAGTTAAGTCGTGCATATCGTTACTCCCCAGTATTTACGATGTGTTTGTTCCTATTGCGGCGCAACACTGTGGTCGCTAACCCAGTTGCCATGAAAACCAAAGGGTACCCGTTGGGGCAACCTTACCTTGGCGACATAACCGCGTTCAAAATCTTGAGCGTCCATTATCACAAGCTCGGCGCTGCCTTGGCTAAGGTCATGCACCAGGGTCATTTAGTAACCGTCGTCTTCGACGGTGGTATTTTCTCGCGCAATAAAGACGGGTTCGCCGGCTGCTCGACCCGGACCATGATCAAATACCTGGCGGGACCCTGTAAGTAAATCGTGCTTCAACGTCGGCCAAGCCTCACCGGGGATCATAGAGGGCGACGCGCAATAACCGTAGCGATAGGCTTGGCTGCCAAATTGATGATTATGCCTTGGAAACTCGTTAGACGACTCGTCAACCACTTGGACATTCGCCGTCCTCGTGACGGGGTTCAGCGTCCAGCGTTCAAGCCGAGCCAATCCGTCCCCAAAAGGCCCCAACTTGTCCTTGTCTGCTATTGCCTTGTAGTTACAGATATCGATGGTTACGGAGCCATCGTCGTTATCAAAGGCGTTCATCGGATGAAAGGCATAACCTACCGGAACGTCGATCCAGACGATGTCTGTGACTCCACCTTCGCGGGGCAGCAAACCGACCCGATTGCCGTAATCAGGATTCCAGCTAAACGGCAGACTGTGGGTTGCCAGCAGCTCAAAGTTCACCGTCACCGGCTGGTCGTAAATCACCGCATAACGCTGGGTTAACGACATGTCGTGCATCATGGTCATGCCGGGCAGAGGAATATCCAGTGTTTTTCGCACTCTGCCGTCCTTAGCCACCACCACATACTGCACATGGTCCATCCATTCCGGCCAAGCGTAGACCATGGCATGCATTTCACCGGTCAGTGGGTCTACCTTGGGATGCGCGGTAAAAGCGCCGGGCAGCGTGTTTTCAAAGGCGTTGCGGCCTATGGTTTCCAGCTCGTAAGACAACTCGACGGGGCATCCGCCCGCTTCCACCATGGCCCAGGTTTTGCCGGCGAAGCCGCCTACGTTGGTGTTTGGACCGAGTCCGCTGTTATTCCAGTTGGGTCCGGGAATATCCGGCTGACCACGAAACTCATTCAGGCTTGTGGATCCCACGTACCGATTTCGATACCACTCGGCACGACCTTCTCGCAGTCGAATGCCGTGGACCATGCCGGCTCCAGTAAACCAATGATGGGACGCCGGATCGACCTCGGAAAAAGGATTCGGGCCATTACGCAAATACCGGCCGTTGAGTTCTTTTGGCAGCTCGCCCTCAACGGCCAAGTTTTCGGCGGTGATCTCCTCCGATACCGGCGCAAAGTTGTCCGAAAGATACATATTCGCGGTCACTGGGTTGGGGTTTGCTGCCATGGACACACCTCTTTTTGCACGAAGAAACTAAAAACGCC
>Ga0129353_1165846_pt1 | contig 10784 bp, 6 predicted proteins | sample CPBNA2_4_FD_105431 | JGI IMG/M metagenome (GOLD analysis project Ga0129353, IMG submission 105431) | Freshwater to marine salinity gradient microbial communities from Chesapeake Bay, USA - CPBay_Sum_27_0.2_RNA2 (Metagenome Metatranscriptome) | ecosystem: Environmental > Aquatic > Marine > Coastal...
GCATGGAACAATTTTTAATGTCAAAGAAAGCCTTTACAACAAGATCAAATCCCAGAATAAGAAGTAGTAAAACTAAAAACCCTCAAAAAGGAGGGTTTTTATATTAGGCTTCGCCGGCCGGTCCAAAATTGAGTGGAATCGGCGGAGGCTCATTAGTTTCAATAGTTCCATTTGTGTTTTCGAAACGTTGGATGTTATCTGCCAAAGCTTTTTTAAAACGCTTGGCGTGTTCGGGGGTCAAAATCACACGTGACTTTACCCGTGCCTTGGGCGCACCCGGCATGACGGTAATAAAATCTACGATAAACTCAGACGCCGAATGGTTGATGATCGCCAAATTGGAGTACACTCCGTCGGCTGTCTGTTCATCAATGGCAATATCCAATTGCTTCTGCTTGGGGGCTTTTTTCTCACTCATGGTTTTAGAAACTGATTTCCTCTTCTTTATCAATCAAAAGACTGTTGTACTCTTCTTTCGAACCTACAATGATGTCGTTGTACACTCGAAGTCCGGTACCCGCAGGAATCTTGTGTCCTACGATAACATTCTCTTTCAAGCCTTCTAGGAAATCTACTTTTCCATTTACGGCTGCTTCGTTCAATACTTTTGTGGTTTCCTGGAAGGAAGCCGCAGAAATAAAGGACTTGGTCTGAAGTGAGGCTCGGGTAATCCCTTGCAATTCAGGCTTCGCAGTAGCCGGTGCCGCTTCTCGAGCAACAACCAAGGCTTTGTCTTCGCGTTTCAGTAACGAATTTTCGTCGCGCAACTGTCGAGAAGTAATAATTTGACCTTGCTTCAGATTTTCAGAATCGCCCACTTCTTCCACAATTTTCATTCCGAATAAAGCGTCGTTTTCTTTCATAAAGTCATAACGGAAGACCAACTGGTTTTCTAAGAAAATAGAATCTCCTGGATCTAGGATACGAACTTTACGCATCATCTGACGAACTACCACTTCAAAGTGCTTATCGTTGATCTTCACCCCTTGCAGTCGGTATACCTCTTGAATTTCATTCACTAGGTATTGCTGAACGGCAGAAGGCCCTTTGATGTTCAGAATGTCCGATGGCGTAGTCGATCCATCTGACAATGGCATTCCTGCCTTGACAAAATCGTTCTCCTGTACCAAAATTTGATTGGATAGTTTGACCAAATATTTCTTGATGTCTCCAAACTTGGACTCTACAATAATCTCGCGGTTTCCTCTTTTGATTTTACCAAAAGAAACTACCCCGTCGATTTCAGAGACTACGGCTGGATTGGAAGGATTTCGCGCTTCAAACAATTCTGTCACACGGGGTAAACCTCCTGTAATATCCCCAGACTTGGCAGATTTACGTGGAATTTTCACTAGGATTTTTCCTTCTTCAATCTGATCTCCCTCGTTGACAATCAGGTGCGCTCCTACAGGTAAGTTGTACGATCGCAACACATTTCCTTTCTTATCTGCAATGGACAAGGTCGGAATGAGTTTTTTGTTTCTAGATTCCGAAATCACTTTTTCTTGGAAACCGGTTTGTTCGTCGATTTCAACCTGATAGGTCATCCCTTGTTCGATGTTTTCAAACACGATTTTACCTGTAAACTCAGAAACAATCACCCCGTTAAACGGATCCCATTGACATACTGCAGTTCCTTTTTTAACTTTCGCTCCATTTTTAATGTGGAGAGAAGAACCGTAAGGAATGTTGTTGGTACTTAGGACACTTTTGGTTTTGGCATCTAAAATTTTAATCTCTGTTGTTCTAGAAATCACAATCTCAGCATCATTGCCTTCAGCATCTTTCCCTTTAACTGTTTTTAAATCTTCAATTTCTGCAACTCCATCAAACTTAGTGATGAGTTTGTTTTCTTCAGAGATGTTTCCTGCAACTCCACCAACGTGGAATGTTCTCAAGGTCAGCTGTGTTCCAGGCTCTCCAATAGACTGCGCTGCAATCACCCCTACAGCTTCTCCTCGCTGAACCATTTTACCAGTTGCAAGGTTTCTACCATAACACTTTACACAAATTCCGTGCTGGGCTGCACAAGTCAATGGGGAACGCACTTCTACAGATTCTATAGGTGTATCTTTTATTTGAGCCACATGTGCTTCCTTGACTTCTTCACCCGAAGCAATGATTACCTCATTAGTTCTTGGATTTACAATATCGTGGAGAGTGACACGTCCTAAAATACGTTCTCCTAAAGTTTCTACAACCTCTTCGTTTTTCTTCAGAGGTTTGACTTCTACTCCGCGTAGGGTTTCACAATCTTCGATATTGACTATCACATCTTGAGATACATCGTGAAGACGTCGTGTAAGATATCCCGCATCCGCTGTTTTTAAGGCGGTATCGGCGAGTCCTTTTCGCGCTCCATGGGTAGAGATAAAGTATTCTAAAATGGAAAGACCTTCTTTAAAGTTGGAAAGAATCGGATTCTCGATAATCTCTCCTCCTCCTACGTTGGATTTTTTGGGTTTTGCCATCAGTCCACGCATACCGGTCAACTGACGGATTTGTTCTTTTGAACCCCGAGCTCCAGAATCCAACATCATATACACCGAGTTGAATCCTTGTTGGTCTTCGCTAATACGCTTCATTGCCAATTCGGTCAATTTCGCATTCGTAGAAGTCCAAATATCAATCACCTGATTGTATCGCTCGTTATTGGTAATCAGACCCATGTTGTAGTTTCCGATAACTCCATCGACTTGACCATTGGCCTCGTCTATCATCGTTAATTTTTCCGGTGGGATAATAATATCACCTAGGCTAAAGGACAATCCACCTTTAAAGGCAAATCCATATCCCATGGCTTTAATCTTATCCAAGAATGCTGCCGTTTCGGGGACACTCGTTACTTTGAGTACGTCTCCAATAATTTCTCGCAAGTTTTTCTTAGTCAAAACCACATTAAAGAAACCTGCGGCTTCTGGAACAACTTCATTGAACAGAACACGTCCTACGGTTGTATCGATGATTTGATATTCCAGTGCTCCTTCTTCGTTGAGTACCTTGGCTCTGATTTTGATCATCGCGTTGAGTTCCACACGCTTTTCATTGTATGCAATATGTACTTCTTCAACCGAATAAAACGTCAAGCCTTCGCCTATTACTTTCAATTTTGGAGTTGACATTCGGGCTTTGGTCATGTAGTACAGACCCAAGACCATGTCTTGAGAAGGTACAGTAATCGGGGAACCATTTGCTGGGTTTAGAATACTGTGTGATGCCAACATTAAAAGTTGTGATTCTAAGATAGCCTCTGGTCCTAAAGGCAAGTGAACTGCCATTTGATCTCCGTCAAAATCCGCGTTAAATGCTGTACATACTAGCGGATGCAATTGGATCGCTTTTCCCTCGATGAGTTTAGGTTGGAACGCTTGAATTCCCAAACGGTGTAGTGTGGGGGCACGGTTCAAAAGTACCGGATGTCCTTTCAACACATTTTCCAAGATATCCCAAACTACGGGTTCTTTACGATCGATAATCTTTTTTGCAGATTTTACCGTTTTGACAATTCCTCTTTCAATAATCTTACGGATTATGAACGGTTTGTACAACTCAGCGGCCATGTCTTTCGGCAATCCACATTCAAATAATTTTAATTCAGGTCCTACAACAATTACTGAACGCGCAGAATAGTCAACACGTTTCCCCAATAAGTTTTGACGAAAACGTCCCTGCTTCCCTTTTAGGGAATCTGATAAAGATTTTAAAGGACGGTTAGAATCGGTTTTTACAGCAGAAGCTTTACGCGTGTTGTCGAATAGGGAATCCACGGACTCTTGTAGCATTCGCTTTTCGTTTCGCAAGATCACCTCAGGTGCTTTAATTTCTACTAAACGCTTTAAACGGTTATTTCGAATAATTACTCTACGGTATAGATCATTTAAGTCTGACGTCGCAAAACGACCTCCATCTAGGGGTACCAAAGGGCGTAATTCGGGTGGGATAACTGGAACGACCTTCATAATCATCCACTCAGGGAGATTTTCTCCGCGTTCATTGGCATCTCGGAAAGCCTCTACGACTTGCAATCGCTTTAAGGCTTCTGTTTTACGTTGTTTCGACGTTTCATTATTTGCTTTGTGACGCAATTCATAAGAAAGGGCCTCCAAATCAATACGAGAGAGCAGTTCAATCAAACATTCTGCTCCCATTTTTGCGATAAACTTATCTGGGTCGCTGTCTTCTAAATATTGATTTTCTGCAGGGATCTGCTCCATGACATTAAGGTATTCTTCTTCAGTCAAAAAGTCCATGGGTTGTAGTGATTCCCCTTCTTCATTTTTAGCAATCCCAGGTTGAATAACTACATAACGCTCGTAATAAATGATCATATCGAGCTTCTTGGAAGGAAGTCCAAGTAGGTATCCAATTTTGTTTGGAAGCGAACGGAAGTACCAGATGTGTGCTACGGGAACTACCAAGTTAATATGTCCCACACGGTCTCTACGTACTTTCTTCTCGGTCACCTCTACCCCACAGCGGTCACAAACGATTCCTTTATAGCGGATTCTTTTGTATTTCCCACAGGCACATTCGTAGTCTTTGACTGGGCCAAAGATACGCTCACAGAAAAGTCCGTCCCGTTCCGGTTTATGGGTACGGTAGTTGATCGTCTCGGGTTTTAAAACTTCTCCACGAGAATTTCCAAGGATAATCTCTGGCGAGGCTAAACCAATTGAGATTTTATTGAATTTTTTTTGCGTAATGATTTCGTTATTTCTAGCCATAGCTAACTGTCGTCTTTTTAAAAATTATTCTTCCAATCGAATGTCAAGTCCTAATCCCTTCAGTTCGTGCATCAGTACGTTGAAGGATTCGGGTAACCCAGGTTCCGGCAAAGTATCGCCTTTCACAATGGCCTCATAGGTTTTTGCTCGTCCTATGACATCATCGGATTTCACGGTCAAAATTTCTTGTAGGGTACTGGAAGCTCCATAGGCTTCGAGTGCCCATACTTCCATTTCTCCAAAACGCTGACCTCCAAATTGCGCTTTCCCTCCTAGAGGTTGTTGCGTAATTAGTGAGTACGGTCCAATAGAGCGCGAGTGCATTTTATCATCAACCATATGCCCTAATTTCAACATATAAATTACACCTACCGTAGCGGGTTGGTCAAAACGCTCTCCTGTACCTCCGTCATACAAATAGGTATGTCCATACTGTGGTACTTTTGCTTTTTCGGTCAAGGCATTGATCTGATCGATAGAAGCTCCGTCAAAAATAGGAGTTGCGTATTTCTCCCCTAAGTTTTGACCTGCCCATCCTAAAACGGTTTCGTAAATCTGACCAATGTTCATTCGCGAGGGTACCCCTAGTGGATTCAATACGATATCTACAGGTGTCCCGTCTTCCAAGAAAGGCATTTCTTCCTCACGGACAATTCGGGCTACAATCCCTTTGTTTCCGTGACGTCCTGCCATCTTATCTCCTACTTTCAGCTTCCGCTTTTTCGCAATATAGATTTTTGCTAATTTTTTGATTCCCGCAGGAAGTTCATCTCCCACACTGATCGTAAATTTCTCACGACGCAGGGCTCCTTGAAGATCGTTTTCTTTGATTTTATAATTGTGAATCAAATCTGCAATCAACTCGTTGGTTTCCTTAGAAGTCGTCCAAGTACTCTTTGCTAAGTGAGTATAATCTTCTACCGCAGAGAGTAGCTTCAAAGTGTATTTCTTTCCTTTTGGAAGAATTTCTTCGCCTAGGTCATTGGTGATTCCTTGACAGGTTTTTCCATTGACTATCGAAAAGAGTTTTTCAACTACAACGGCTTTCAACTCGTCAAATTTCACATCGTAGACGTCTTCAAGTGCCTCCAATTCTTGTTTGTCTTGGTTGCGCTTGCGCTTGTCTTTTAGTGAACGGGTAAAGAGTTTTTTGTCTATCACTACCCCACGTAAAGACGGCGGTGCTTTTAATGAGGCATCTTTTACATCTCCCGCTTTGTCTCCAAAGATGGCGCGTAGTAATTTTTCTTCAGGTGTAGGATCAGATTCTCCTTTTGGAGTAATTTTTCCGATCAAAATATCCCCAGGATTAACTTCCGCACCAATACGGATCATTCCGTTTTCATCCAAGTCTTTAGTAGCCTCTTCGCTTACGTTGGGTATGTCGTTCGTTAACTCTTCCGTACCTAACTTCGTATCACGGACATCCAAAGAATATTCATCGATATGGATGGAGGTAAAGATATCTTGTCGAACTACTTTTTCAGAGATTACAATTGCATCCTCAAAGTTATACCCTTTCCAAGGCATAAAGGCGACTTTCATGTTTCGCCCTAAAGCCAATTCTCCAGCCTCAGTAGCATACCCTTGGCAAAGGACCTGACCTTTGGATACGCGGTCTCCTTTTTTGACAATGGGTTTTAGGTTGATACAGGTACCTTGATTTGTTTTTCTAAACTTCACCAAATTGTACGATTTCAAGCTGCCGTCAAAACTCACGAGCTCTTGTTCGTCAGTAAAGTCATAACGGATAGAAATTTTTTCTGCATCGACGTACTCAACAACACCATCGTTTTCCGCATTAATCAGTACACGAGAATCCGAAGCAACCTGCTTTTCCAATCCTGTTCCTACAATGGGAGACTCGGGACGTAAAAGCGGAACCGCTTGGCGCATCATGTTGGATCCCATCAGGGCACGGTTTGCATCATCATGTTCCAAAAAGGGAATTAATGAAGCTGAAATTGAAGCGATCTGATTCGGTGCAACGTCTGTATAGTTAATTTGATCTGGACTTACTACAGGAAAATCCGCCTGATCCCGTGCAATGATTTTTTCATCCAAGATCTTACCCGCTTTATCAAAATTGATATTGGCTTGGGCAATCAATTGATCCTCTTCTTCCTCGGCACTGAGGTAATGGGTTTCTTTTAAATTGATTTTTCCATTTTCAACTTTTCGGTAAGGAGTTTCAATAAATCCAAGGTTATTTACTTTGGCAAACACTCCAAGTGAAGAAATCAATCCAATATTGGGTCCTTCAGGGGTTTCGATGGGACACAACCTACCGTAGTGGGTGTAGTGTACATCACGAACCTCAAATCCGGCGCGTTCCCGTGAAAGTCCTCCTGGACCTAAAGCAGACAAACGACGCTTGTGCGTGATTTCTGCCAGCGGGTTGGTTTGATCCATAAACTGAGACAACTGGTTGGTTCCAAAGAAACTGTTGATCACAGAGGATAAAGTTTTGGCATTGATTAAGTCAATGGGAGTAAACACCTCATTGTCCCGAACATTCATTCGTTCGCGAATTGTTCTTGCCATACGTGCCAGACCTACACCAAACTGAGAAGACAACTGCTCACCTACCGTACGTACACGTCGGTTAGAAAGGTGGTCAATATCGTCAATCTCTGCTTTGGAGTTGATCAGTTCAATCAAATATTTTACAATGGTTATAATGTCTAATTTGGTTAAGACCTGCTTGTCCATTTCAACCTCTAAACCGAGTTTTTTGTTCATACGATAACGCCCTACCTCACCCAGGTTATAACGCTGATCCGAGAAAAAGAGCTTGTCTATAATTCCTCGTGCCGTGTCCTCATCTGGTGGTTCTGCATTTCGCAGTTGGCGATAAATGTGTTCTACCGCTTCTTTTTCTGAATTGGTTGGATCTTTTTGTAAGGTGTTGTAGATGATGGCGTAGTCCGACATATGTGCATCTACTTTGTGTAAAAGAATATTTTTTACACTTGCCTCTATGATCTCGTCAATGTGTTCTTTTTCGAGTATGGTATCCCGATCGATGATGATCTCGTTTCGCTCGATGGAGATAACCTCTCCTGTATCTTCATCAACAAAGTCTTCATGCCACGTTTTTAAAACTCGTGCAGCTAATTTTCTTCCCAAAACGCGCTTCAATCCGGCTTTGGTGGCTTTAATTTCTTCAGCAAGGTCAAAGATTTCCAAAATGTCACGGTCGTGCTCAAAACCGATAGCTCGGAACAAAGTTGTAACTGGTAATTTTTTCTTACGGTCAATGTAGGCGTACATCACACTGTTGATGTCCGTTGCAAATTCGATCCAAGACCCTTTAAATGGAATCACACGAGCCGAATACAATTTGGTACCGTTGGCGTGGAACGATTGACCAAAGAATACCCCTGGAGAGCGGTGTAGCTGAGAAACGACAATACGTTCAGCACCGTTGATCACAAAGGTACCACTAGGCGTCATATAAGGAATTGTACCTAAAAAAACATCCTGTACGATGGTTTCAAAGTCTTCGTGCTCCAAGTCGTTACAATACAGTTTCAAACGTGCCTTGAGTGGGACGGAATAGGTCAGTCCTCGTTCGATACATTCTTGAATAGAATACCGTGGGGGATCCACGAAATAATCTAAAAATTCAAGAACAAATTGATTTCTTGTATCCGAAATGGGAAAGTTTTCTTGAAACGTATTGAAGAGACCTTCAACATTACGTTCGTCAGATTTTGTTTCTAACTGGAAAAAATCCTGAAAGGATTTGATCTGTATATCCAGAAAATCGGGATAGTTGGGAGTGTGTTGTGCTCCTGCGAAGTTGGTTCTTTGGCTCTGTTTACTAGGCATCTAACTGTGTTTTAATGGTCATCATACAAAAGGGGCGGACACTAAAAAGGGATAGGCCTTTGGAAAAAATCCAAAAGCCTAGACCTCTATTGGTATTGATTGAGACTACTTAAGCTCAACCTCGGCACCTGCTTCTTCTAGAGATTTTTGAAGCGCTTCTGCTTCATCTTTAGCAATTCCTTCTTTCAAAGGAGCGGGTGCACCGTCAACTAATTCTTTGGCTTCTTTAAGCCCAAGACCAGTCAATTCTTTTACTAATTTTACTACTGCGAGTTTAGAACCTCCAGCGGCTTTAAGGATCACGTCAAATTCTGACTTTTCCCCTTCACCTCCAACAGCGGCACCGCCACCAGCAGGTCCAGCAACCGCTACTGCAGCTGCAGCAGGTTCGATTCCGTACTCATCTTTTAAAATATCAGCCAACTCATTGACTTCTTTTACCGTCAAGTTGACCAGTTGTTCTGCGAATTCTTTTAAATCTGCCATGTTACTAATTTTTCTGTTAAAACTTTATTGTGTTATTTCGAGTGCGTACTTTTTTGGATCAGGAATTAACGTTCTGAAAGTGTTTTTAAAATTCCAGAGAGTTTCCCACCTCCTGACTGAAGTGCAGAAACCACGTTTTTGGTTGGGGATTGTAACAAAGTTATAATCTCTCCAATCAATTCATCTTTAGATTTGATCGCTACTAGAGCGTCTAGTTGGTCATCTCCAATGTAAATGGCTTCTTCGATAAAGGCGCCTTTTAAAATGGGTTTTTCCGACTTTTTTCTAAAGTCCTTGATCACCTTTGCAGGTGCATTTCCCGTTTCGGAAAACATCAACGAGGTATTCCCTTTCAGGATACCTGTCAACTCTCCAAAGTCATGGGTGGAAGCTTCCATAGCTTTGGCGAGTAATGTATTTTTAACCACTTGCAGTTTGATGTTCTGCTTGAAACAAGCCCTTCTCAGGTTGCTTGTTTGTGTTGCATCCAATCCTGCAATATCTGCTAAATAGAGGGTTTTGACTCCTCCTAAAGCTTCTTTAAGGCTTTCTATTGCTTCGTTTTTTTCTTGTCTTGTCATTGCTTGCGTATTGTGCGTTAACCTAGTTTGGTATCTATGGAAATTCCCGGACTCATCGTACTAGACATATAAACGCTTTTGACATAAATTCCTTTTGAAGTAGAAGGTTTTAATTTCATGATGGTTTTCAATAACTCATCCGCGTTTTCAAAAATCTTTTCCGCAGTAAAGGACGCTTTCCCAACAGAAGCGTGTACAATTCCTGTTTTGTCCACTTTAAAATCGATTTTTCCTCCTTTTACATCAGCGACTGCTTTTTTGATATCCATAGTCACTGTTCCTGTTTTGGGGTTGGGCATCAAGCCACGAGGACCTAATACGCGTCCCAAAGGACCTAATTTCCCCATCACGCTGGGCATGGTGACAATTACATCAACATCAGTCCAACCGCCTTTAATTTTTTGAAGGTAGTCATCTAGACCTACATGATCCGCACCTGCCTCTTTAGCGTCTGCTTCTTTATCGGGAGTTACCAAGGCCAGAACGCGGACGTCCTTTCCTGTACCATGAGGTAGAGTAACCACACCACGAACCATTTGATTGGCCTTTTTTGGGTCTACACCCAATCGAATTGCCAAGTCTACGCTCGCATCAAATTTTGTATTGGTAATTTCTTTTACCAAAGCGGAAGCTTCTTGGAGCGTGTAGATTTTTTTAGGATCTACCTTTGCTCGTGCTTCTTTTTGTTTTTTACTTAATCTAGCCATTGCTTTCTATTAATAATTAAAAGGGAGCTTCTCCAGAGATTTTGAAACCCATCGAACGCGCCGTTCCAGCTACCATTTTCATAGCAGATTCTACGGTAAAGGCGTTCAAGTCAGGCATCTTATCTTCTGCGATAACCTTAACCTGATCCCAAGTGACCGTGGCCACTTTGTTTCGATTGGGCTCTCCAGAACCTTTTTTAGCTTTGGCTGCTTCCATCAGTTGTACGGCCGCTGGCGGAGTCTTGATGACAAATTCAAAGGACTTGTCAACATATACAGTAATCGCTACTGGTAAAACTTTACCAGGTTTATCTTGGGTTCGTGCGTTAAATTGCTTACAAAACTCCATGATATTGACTCCTGCAGATCCGAGCGCGGGTCCAACCGGTGGCGATGGATTCGCAGCACCTCCCCGAACTTGTAGTTTTAAAACTTTACTTACTTCTTTTGCC
>Ga0129353_1652263_pt1 | contig 10715 bp, 9 predicted proteins | sample CPBNA2_4_FD_105431 | JGI IMG/M metagenome (GOLD analysis project Ga0129353, IMG submission 105431) | Freshwater to marine salinity gradient microbial communities from Chesapeake Bay, USA - CPBay_Sum_27_0.2_RNA2 (Metagenome Metatranscriptome) | ecosystem: Environmental > Aquatic > Marine > Coastal...
AGACGGCACGTTGCTGGTACATTTCGATGAGCGACAGCGCGCAATAACCACAGGCCAATACGTGGCTTTTTACGACGATGAGCGACTACTCGGCGGAGCCAATATTATTTGTCGCGACGAGCCTAAGCTGCCCATTTGCCCCGCGAACAATCCCCGCTAATACTTCTTGGAGAGAACACACATGTCTGATTCAGATCCGGTTTTTGCCATTGGTGCTGCTGATGGCCGATATCGTTCCAAAGTTCGGGACTTAGCCCCAATTGTCAGCGAATTTGGCCTGATGAGGTATCGGGTGGAAGTCGAATGCGCCTGGGTATTGTTTCTTTCCCAGTGTTCGGACATCAAAGAATTTGATGCGCTGGATCCGGACGATGCCCAGTATGTCCGCAACATCGCAGAAAACTTCAACGAGCAATCAGCCAACCGTATCAAGAGCCTGGAAGCAACGACCAATCACGACGTCAAAGCGGTTGAATACTTCCTTAAGGAGGCCTTTGCCGAACGCCCGAAACTCAAGGATGTTAATGAGTGGATTCACTTCGGCTGCACTTCCGAGGACATCAACAATACCGCCTACGGACTCATGGTTAAAAACGCTCGGGACAGCGTCTTGCTGCCCCACATGCACAGATTAATAGAGACCCTGGAGCAACTAGCCCGTGCCAACGCAGACTTGCCCATGCTGTCTAGAACTCACGGTCAGACCGCATCTCCCACTACCCTGGGTAAGGAAATCAAAAACGTCGCCGCACGTTTGCAGCGCCAACGAGCACAGCTGCAGACTTTAGAGATCCTTGGTAAATTTAACGGCGCCGTAGGCAACTTCAATGCCCATTTGGTGGCTTACCCAGAGGTAGATTGGGCGACCTTGTCTGGACAATTTATCGGAAGCTTGGGGCTCAGCAACAACCCCTGGACGACCCAAATCGAGCCCCACGACTACATTGCCGAAGTCGCTCACTGTTTGATGCGCTTTAACCAGATTCTGTTGGACTTCGACCGGGACATCTGGAGCTACATCTCCATTGACTACTTCAAGCAACGCAAAGTGGAAGGTGAAACAGGCTCCTCTACAATGCCGCACAAAATTAACCCAATCGATTTTGAGAATTCAGAGGGCAATATTGGTGTCGCCAATGCCCTTCTCGACCACATGGCCAGCAAGTTGACTGTTTCCCGCTGGCAGCGTGATTTATCTGACTCTACGGTTCTGCGCAATCTGGGCACCGCGTTTGCGCATTGCAGCATTGCCTATCAAGCAACCATGAAGGGGTTGTCCAGACTCGATGTAAACCCTGAGGCCATTGCCCAGGATCTGGACAATAGCTGGGAAGTGTTAGCTGAAGCGGTACAAACCGTCATGCGAAAGTACGCCATGCCTGAGCCCTACGAGCAACTTAAGGCTGCCACTCGGGGACGCCGACTGTCTGCCCAGGTGTATCAAGAGATTCTGCAGGAGCTGCATTTGCCTGAGGCAGCGATGCAGGAACTCAGGGACCTGACTCCTGCCCGTTACACTGGTATCGCAGCGACCCTGGTGGGAAAGCCGCTCCCAGAGTAACCCTGAAAACATGTTCCCGGACATGGCGACCGTGACCGACCATATCGAGGCGTCCGACGTGGAGCCGCGCAAGGCTCGCTCTAGTCACGTCACCGCTGGAGCCTGTGGGGGAATCACGGCACAATGCCCTCCCCCAGAGATACCGAATTACTAGACAGTTATAACGAAGAAAATAAAATGAATCACAAGTTCCGAAAACCTCTGAACGGCACCTCGCTAGACTATTTCGATACCGAAGAAGCCATCGAAGCCATCAAGCCTGGTGCATACGCCGGCTTGCCCTACACATCTAAAGTGCTGGCGGAAAATCTGGTTCGGCGTTGCGCCCCTGAGGACTTGAATGATGCCTTGGGGCAAATCATTGAGCGTAAGCGCGAAATCGACTTTCCTTGGTTTCCCGCTAGGGTGGTTTGCCACGATATCTTAGGCCAAACGGCTCTCGTGGATCTGGCTGGTTTGCGGGATGCCATTGCAGCCAAGGGCGGTGACCCGGCCAAGGTCAATCCGGTCGTGCCGACCCAGTTAATCGTAGACCATTCATTAGCCGTCGAGCACGCCGGTTTTGAGGAAGATGCATTCGAAAAAAACCGCGCCATCGAGGATCGCCGCAACGATGACCGTTTCCACTTCATTAACTGGACTAAAACCGCCTTTGAAAACGTCGATGTCATCCCACCGGGCAACGGCATCATGCACCAAATCAACCTAGAGCGAATGTCCCCCGTCATCCATGACCGGGATGGTGTTGCCTTCCCTGACACACTGGTTGGTACGGACAGCCACACGCCTCACGTGGATGCCTTGGGCGTGATCGCCATCGGTGTCGGCGGTCTGGAAGCAGAAAGCGTCATGCTGGGCAGGGCCTCCTACATGCGATTGCCTGACATCGTTGGAGTAGAGTTGGTAGGCAAACGGCAAGAAGGAATTACTGCTACCGACATCGTGCTTGCCATTACCGAGTTTTTGCGCGAGCAACGGGTAGTCTCATGCTACCTAGAGTTTTTTGGCGAGGGTGCGGCGGCTTTAACCTTGGGTGACCGAGCGACTATTTCCAACATGACACCGGAATTCGGTGCCAGCGCCGCGATGTTTTACATTGACGACAAAACCACCGATTACCTCCGCCTGACGGGTCGCAGCGATGAGCAAGTAGCGCTAGTAGAGAACTATGCCAAAACAACAGGCCTTTGGGCCGATCACATGCGGGCGGCGGAGTACGAGCGCGTACTGCGTTTTGACTTGTCCAGCGTAGGACGAAATATTGCCGGGCCCTCCAATCCTCATAGACGGGTTGCAACCAAGGACCTAGCATCTCAAGGCATCGCGGGTACGGTTGAAACCGAAGACGGCTTGATGCCCGACGGAGCGATCATCATCGCCGCCATCACCAGTTGCACCAATACCAGCAATCCGCGCAATGTCATCGCCGCGGGTCTGCTGGCGCGCAATGCCAATGCCAGGGGCCTAACGCGTAAACCGTGGGTAAAAAGCTCCCTAGCGCCGGGCTCCAGGGCGGTACAACTTTATTTGGAAGATGCAGCATTGTTGGGCGAGTTGGAACAATTGGGCTTTGGCATCGTGGCTTTCGCGTGCACTACCTGCAACGGGATGAGCGGCGCTCTGGATCCGGTCATTCAGCAAGAGGTTATTGACCGGGACCTCTACACCACAGCGGTTCTGTCCGGCAATCGTAATTTTGATGGACGTATTCATCCATACGCCAAACAGGCGTTTTTGGCATCACCGCCCTTGGTCGTAGCTTATGCCATTGCCGGCACCATTCGGTTTGATATCGAAAAAGACGTTCTAGGCACCGATCAGTCGGGGAATCCGGTTCGCCTCATCGACATTTGGCCATCAGATAAAGAAATCGACGCCATCGTAGCCCAGAGCGTCAAGCCTGAGCAATTTACTGCGGTTTATGAACCCATGTTTCTAAACGTGAAAGATGTGACTGACGCAACTGACCCGCTGTACGACTGGCGCCCACAAAGCACCTACATCCGGCGACCTCCCTATTGGGAGGGTGCCTTGGCGGGTACACGATCGTTAACGGATATGCGCCCCTTGGCGGTGTTGGGTGACAACATCACAACCGACCACCTGTCGCCCTCAAATGCGATCCTGATGGACAGCGCTGCCGGTGAATACCTTCACAAGATGGGTTTACCAGAGGAAGACTTTAACTCTTACGCCACCCATCGGGGTGACCACTTAACCGCCCAGCGCGCCACCTTCGCCAACCCCAAGCTGCTCAATGAAATGGTTCATGAAAACGGTGACATCAAGCAAGGATCCTTGGCTCGTATCGAGCCAGAAGGTCAAGTGGTTCGTATGTGGGAAGCGATTGAAACCTACATGGATCGCAAGCAGCCCTTAATCATCATCGCTGGTGCTGACTACGGTCAGGGATCGTCCCGGGACTGGGCAGCGAAAGGCGTTCGGCTAGCTGGCGTAGAGGCGATCGTGGCAGAAGGATTTGAGCGAATTCACCGAACGAATCTGGTCGGCATGGGAGTTTTGCCCTTGGAATTCAAAGCCCCTGATACGCGACAGACCTACGCGATCGATGGCACCGAGACATTCAGTGTTGTTGGTGAACCCGCGCCGGGGACAGACCTTACTGTCGTCATGACCCGCAGCAATGGTGAGCAGGTAGAAATACCCACAACCTGCCGACTGGACACCGCCGAAGAGGTTTCAATCTACGCCGCAGGTGGCGTGCTCCAACGCTTCGCCCAAGATTTTTTAGAAAAGACAGGCTAGTAGTATCAGCGGTCTAGCGAGGATAACACTATGAATTCAGGTCTGAATGCCAGGCAAGTTCGAGTTCCCGCCACCTACATCCGCGGTGGCACAAGCAAGGGCGTATTCTTTAACCTAAGGGAATTGCCAAAGGCAGCCCAGGTACCGGGTGCCGCTCGAGATGCATTGCTGCTGCGGGTCATTGGTAGTCCAGACCCCTACGGTAAGCACACAGACGGTATGGGGGGAGCAACCTCTAGTACGAGTAAAACCGTCATCGTAAGCCCCAGCGAACAATCCGATCACGATGTGGACTATCTGTTCGGTCAGGTTTCCATCGATCAGCCCTTCGTCGACTGGAGCGGCAATTGCGGCAACCTTTCCGCTGCCGTAGGCCCCTATGCCATCGCCCAAGGCATGCTGCCAGCAGACCGTATTCCTCGGGACGGTTTTGTCGAGGTTCGTATCTGGCAGGCCAATATCGGCAAAACCATCATAAACAAAGTGCCCGTGGTTGGTGGACAAGTGCAAGAAATTGGCGACTTTGAACTGGATGGGGTGACCTTCCCGGCGGCAGAAATTGCTGTGGATTTTCTGGATCCGGCCGATTCGGATGGGGGTGCGATGTTTCCTACCGGTAGCCTCGTTGACGATCTGGAAATACCTGGCGTTGGTACGTTGCAAGCGACGTTAATCAACGCAGGCATTCCAACGATTTTTCTAAACGCTTCTGAGCTGGGCTATACCGGGTGCGAACTTCAAGATGACATTAACGGCTCTACCGAGGCGCTGGCATTGTTTGAGAACATCCGCGCCCATGGCGCCATCAAAATGGGATTGATCGAAAGCCTAGACGAAGCCAAGGGGCGACAGCACACCCCCAAGGTAGCCTTCGTAGGGCCCGCTGCCACCTACCTGGCGTCCAGTGGAAAAAAAGTTGAAGCGTCGGCTATCGACCTAGTCGTGCGGGCGCTTTCCATGGGCAAACTCCATCACGCCATGATGGGGACAGCCGCCGTCGCTATCGGCACCGCCGCAGCAATTCCCGGTACCCTAGTGAATCTGGCAGCCGGTGGCGGTGAACGCAATCATGTAACTTTTGGCCACCCTTCGGGCACCCTTAAAGTAGGTGCCCAAGCGACCCTTAGCGATGGTATCTGGCAAGTGAAATCGGCCAGCATGAGCCGCAGCGCTAGAATACTGATGGAAGGCTGGGTTCGCGTTCCCGCCCAATCTCTTTAGAGCAGAGCTGCAAACCCAGTTCCTCTGCAACAGTCGTTCGCTCTCCCATCACCAGGGATGCCCTGAGTTTCTCAAGGCATCCCGATCAACGCTCTATCCCCCGCGCTGACGCTACCTTAGCGCTCAGCCAGTGGCTTAAGCACTCGTGGCTCTGGACCGACGTAGTCTGCACTCGGGCGAATGATACGATTGTTTTCTCGCTGCTCCATGACATGCGCACTCCAACCTGAGACTCGCGAGCAAACAAAGATTGGCGTAAAGAGCTTGGTAGGAATACCCATAAAATTGTAGGCAGAAGCGTGGAAAAAATCCGCGTTAGCGAAGAGCTCTTTTTCGTCCCACATGACCTTTTCAATGGCACAGGACACCGGATACAAAACCGAGTCACCTACTTCGGTGGCCAACTTTTCAGCCCATTGCTTAATGATCACGTTACGAGGATCTGAGGTGCTGTAGATGGCATGCCCGAACCCCATAATTTTTTCTTTGCGCTCCAGCATCCCTAACAGACCAGTGGTCGCTTCCTCGGCGCTCGAGAACTTCTCAATCAGTTCCATCGCCGCTTCATTAGCCCCGCCATGCAGCGGGCCACGCAGAGACCCAATCGCGCCGGTAACGCAAGAATGCATATCCGAGAGAGTGGATGCGCAAACACGCGCTGTAAAAGTCGAGGCATTGAATTCATGCTCGGCATATAGGATCAACGATACATCCATCACCCGCTGATGCAGATCACTGGGCTTTTTGCCCGTCAGAGTTTGCAGAAAATGCCCTGCCAGAGAATCCGCATCTGAGTCGGTATCGATTCGCACACCGTCGTGACTGAAACGATACCAGTAGTTGATGATGCCCGGTAACGCACCAAGAAGGCGATTGGCAACGGTCTGCTGATTGGCAAAGTCGCCCTCAGGCTCAAGGTTCCCTAACATAGAGCAACCCGTTCGCATGACATCCATTGGATGAGCTGACGTTGGAATACGCTCTAAGACCTCCAGCAGGGTTGCCGGAAGCTTGCGATTGGCCTTCAACACCTTCTGATAGTCATCCAACTGGCTAACATTTGGCAGTTCACCGTAGAAGATCAGGTATGCAACCTCTTCAAACGTCGCATTATCCGCCAAATCAGTGATGTCGTAGCCACGATAGGTTAACCCTGTTCCGCTTTTACCCACCGTGCACAACTCTGTGCTACCAGCGCTTTGTCCGCGGAGTCCAGCTCCACCAAGTTTTTTCTCAGCCATCAAAATTCTCCTTTCCTACTAAATCCCAATCACCAATCAAGTCGACGTTCTAAGCCGACTTTGCTTGATCAGCAAAAAGTTCGTCCAATTTTTCTTCATAGGCGTGATAGCCCAAGAAATCGTAAAGCTCCATACGGGTTTGCATGGTGTCCACGACGCTTGCTTGACTACCCTCATTCTTCAACGCTTGGTAAACGTTCAACGCGGCCTTATTCATCGCTCTAAACGCTGACAGCGGATACAGAGCCATAGCGATACCCACCGCCGCTAACTCATCAACGTGATACAACGGCGTTTGACCAAACTCGGTAAGGTTGGCCAGCACGGGCACGCCCGCGGCTTCGATGATAGGGCGATACATGTCTATTTCTGTCATCGCTTCTGCGAATATGGCGTCTGCACCGGCTTCCGCGAAAGCCCCAGAGCGATCGATGACGGCGTTGAGGCCATCCACTGATAGCGCGTCGGTACGAGCCATAACCACGAAATCCGGATCGGTTTTTGCGTCCACTGCTGCTTTGATGCGATCAACCATTTCCTGCACCGAGACAATGGCTTTGTTAGGACGGTGACCACAGCGCTTTTGAGATACTTGATCTTCAATATGCACAGCGGCTGCCCCAGCGGCGGTCATGTCTTTGATGGTTTTCGAAATATTGAAAGCGCCACCCCAACCTGTATCAATGTCTACTAGCAAGGGCAAATCTGTTGCCCCAGTGATACGGCGAACATCTTCAAGCACATCGTTTAGAGAAGTCATACCTAAATCTGGCAGGCCGTAGGAGGCATTCGCTACCCCACCACCTGAAAGGTAAATGGCCTGGTGCCCTACCCGTTCCGCCATCAATGCCGTGTAGGCATTGATAGTGCCTGGAATCTGCAGTGGCGCTGGCGCAGCCGCGTCAATCGCCGCTCGAAACTTTTTGCCTTGGCTCATAAAACACCCTCCCTGAATTGAATCTACCCCCGCAATAGGGCACAACATAATAACTGAATTGGCCGACTAGATCCTGCTCAAACCGGCGCTCTTGACCCAATGAAATGTTCAACGCGATCTGTGCTTCAACGACCCTGGAGACAGCGGTTCTTCAGCTGCGCAGCAGTTGAGCTAAAACTTGGCCTGTGCCTCGAGAATCAGCTGCTGCAGTTGTTGGTAATCTGCCGCCAATGGGTATTGCGGGAATTGCTCGCGCACATTGTCCGGGGCCTGAAAGAAGATCCCGGCATGAGCCTCTTCCAACATAGAAACATCATTAAACGAATCACCTGCCGCGAGAACATTCAGCTCAAGGGACTTGAAGGCTTTGACCGAACAACGTTTTGGGTCCGGCTGCCTAAGCTTGTACCCCACGATACGATCGTCTCGCACCTGCAGCTTGTGGCACAGCAAAAACGGTTCGTTCAGCTGGGCCATCAAGGGTGCCGCGAATTCGTAAAATGTATCCGAGATGATGGCGACCTGAAAATGTAGGCGCGCCCAGCCCAGGAAGTCAGCCGCTCCAGAGAGAGGACTCAATTTAGCAATCTCAGCCTGAATTTGGCTTAACGTAATACCGTGTTCTTCAATGATCCCCAACCGATAGTTCATCAATTCGTCGTAGTTGGGAATGTCTCGTGTGGTCTTGAGCAGTTCGGGTATTTGCGTTTCTCGCGCTACCGCCTGCCACACCTCAGGCACCAGCACTCCCTCCAGATCCAAGCACAATACGTCCACAGCTTACCTCGACCAAAATTTGGCGTAAGCATATAGCAACATAGTATTTTTTTTGAGTTTTTCGCGCTGGTACCTTGCCCGCCCTGATGACTGACGCGAAACCGAGACTACGAGCGACACCATGAAGATCGAAACCACGAAAACTGCTGCCACCACCCAATTGAGTCAAAAAATCGCCGACTCCGAAGTGCTGTTACGTGACGCCTTAACGGAATTCGGCCGAGGCCAGATCGCCCTATCCTTTAGCGGCGCAGAGGATGTGGTGCTTATTGATTTGGTGCAGAGCCTCGGCCTACAGGTTGACATTTTTTCTTTGGATACCGGGCGATTACCCATAGAGACATATGAGTATCTAGAGAAGGTTCGCAAGCATTACCAACAGCCCATTGAATTGGTCTATCCCGCTCCCGAGGGCGTCGAGGCCTTGGTTAAAGCCAAAGGGCTGTTCAGTTTTTATCAAGACGGACATCAAGAGTGCTGCAGCGTCAGAAAGGTACAGCCTCTGCGCCGCAAGCTGGCGACCTTGGATGCTTGGATCACCGGCCAACGACAGGATCAAAGCGTCACCCGAAGCGAAATCCCGCCACGTCAACTAGACGAGAGTTTTTCAACTGATGGACACGAACTGATTAAGTTCAACCCGTTAGCGCTGTGGACCTCTGCAGAAATCTGGCAGTACATCCGTGACTACCAAGTACCCTACAACCCTTTACACGACCAAGGTTTCATCTCTGTCGGCTGTCAACCCTGCACTCGGGCTGTCGGCCCTTATGAGCACGAGCGTGCCGGACGCTGGTGGTGGGAGGAAGAGACGCAAAAAGAGTGCGGTCTACACGGCCAGAACGTAATTCCTTTGACCCCGATTTCCTGAGTTAAAAGCCATAAAACCGGACTGAGCTCCTCGATGTGAGACATCTTACCTTTGTTAAAAAAATTCAGTTGGACGGGAACCCGTGCCCCAAATGCATCCAGGTTGAAGAGCGATTGGCGCGGGCAGGTTTTCTTCAGCGTATCGACGCTGTAGTGATCGCCAGAGAGGATGATCCCCACTCTCCTGGAGCGCAGTTGGCTGCTAAACACGGCATACACCAGGCACCGTTCTTCATCATTACCGATGACACTTCCGGCGAGCTACAACAAACGGTCTATACCGTTTACTTAGCCTTCGTTAAGGCTGCCTTTCAGTCAACGGCAGCCAACACCCTGGGTTAACGAACGGGTAATGTCACCTGCCTAAAGAGGGCCTCGCGTTCAGCGGCGGTGAAGCAGTTCTGAGCCTCATGAACGCGTCGATGATCCAAATGGGGAGCAAACGACTGGATTAAGTCCAGCATATAACGCCGTAAAAATGTGCCACGTCGAAACCCGATGTGAGTGACACTAGGCGCAAACAAATGTCCCGCGTCAATACGCAGCAAATCCCCATCTTGTTCCGTATCGTAAGCCATCGATGCAATGATCCCCACACCTAAACCCAGTCGCACGTAGGTTTTGATCACGTCTGCATCCGTGGCTGTAAAAACGACATTGGGCTTCAGTGACTGTGCGCCAAAGGCCTCATCTAATCGGGACCGTCCCGTGAAACCAAAGACGTAGGTAACAATTGGATGATCCGCAATGTCTTGCAGAGTTAGGCTTTCAGGCTTGGACGCCTTGATTGCTAGCGGGTGATCTTTGGGCACCACCACTGATCGATTCCACTCGTAACAGGGCATCATGATCAGGTCCTTGAAAAGCTCCATGCCCTCGGTGGCAATGGCAAAATCTGCGGCCCCGGAAGCGGCTAGTTCGGCAATTTGAGCCGGCGTACCTTGTTTCATGTGTAAGGCCACGTTCGGGTACGAATCTGTAAATTGGCGAATCACTTGGGGCAATGCATAACGCGCCTGAGTGTGCGTAGTAGCAATAGTCAAATCCCCAACCGCCTCATCTGAGCACTCCTGGGCGATCTGTTTGATCGTACCAGTTTGTCGAAGCACCTCGGTAGCCATATCAATGATCTGCTGGCCCACCTGGGTAACCTGGGTCAGATGCTTGCCGCTGCGCACGAAAATCTCGACCCCAAGCTCGTCCTCAAGCAATCGAATCTGTTTGCTGACCCCGGGTTGGGAAGTAAAGAGGGCTTGGGCAGTAGCAGAAACATTCAGGTCATGATTCGCCACTTCCACAATATAGCGCAGTTGCTGCAGTTTCATCGAAGTGCTCGGGAAAG
>Ga0129353_1205038_pt1 | contig 10686 bp, 6 predicted proteins | sample CPBNA2_4_FD_105431 | JGI IMG/M metagenome (GOLD analysis project Ga0129353, IMG submission 105431) | Freshwater to marine salinity gradient microbial communities from Chesapeake Bay, USA - CPBay_Sum_27_0.2_RNA2 (Metagenome Metatranscriptome) | ecosystem: Environmental > Aquatic > Marine > Coastal...
AGATAACGTAGAGTTCCAGGTGGATTTAATCAGCCCTGTAGCGATGGTGGAAGGGATGAGATTCGCGATAAGAGAAGGCGGAAGAACTGTTGGTTCTGGTGTTGTTACTAAAATAATTGAGTAATAACTCTATAGGAGTGTAGCTCAATTGGTAGAGCACCGGTCTCCAAAACCGGGTGTTGGGGGTTCGATTCCTCTCACTCCTGCCATTATTTATTGTCATGAAAAAATTAACAAACTATTTTTCAGAAGTAAAAGCCGAAGCCAGAAAGGTGTCTTGGTTAACACGTAAAGAAACTGTTACAACATCATTTTCAGTATTTGTAATAGTGGCGATATTCTCGTGCTTTTTTTTACTAGCTGATTTGTTAATTTCTAATTTTATTAATTATATCTTAAATATATAATATGTCTTTTAAGTGGTATGTTGTTCAGTCATATTCTGGATCTGAAAAAAATGTAATGGCATCAATTCAGCAAAGAGCTGAAAAGGGTAATCAATCTGATAATATTAGTGAGATTGTAGTGCCGCTAAAAAAGGTAGTAGAAATTAGAAAAGGTAAAAAGGTTGAGGTGGAAAAAAATCTTTATCCTGGTTATGTTTTGATTAATATGGATTTAAATAATACCATATGGCAAATAATTAGAGGTATACCAAAAGTATCTGGTTTTGTGTCTAGTGATGGTACCCCTAAGCCATTAAGTCAGAAAGAGGTTGATTCTATCTTTAATAAATTAAATGATGATTCATTTACTCTAACTAATAATAGTGATTTTGAAATTGGAGAGGCTGTTAAAGTTATTGATGGTGGTCCATTTGATGGTTTCTCGGGTTCAATTGAATCTGTGGATCATGAAAAGAAAGAGTTGGTTGTTAGTGTTGTTATATTTGGAAGGGCTACACCAGTAGTGATTGCATTCGATCAAGTTGAGAAAGTTTAAAAAGTACTTGATATTATATTAAATAGTAACTAAAAGATTCAGTTCGTTTTTTAAAAAGTTATGGCTCGTAAAGAAGAAATTGGAAAAATTAAGCTGCAAATTGCAGCTGGTCAAGCTAACCCAAGCCCACCAGTAGGTCCAGCACTTGGTCAGAAAGGTCTAAATATTAAAGATTTTTGTGATAAGTTTAATGCTGAAACTAAAGATCTGGAAAAAGGATTACCTATTCCTGTAATAATAACTGCATATGCAGATAGAACTTTTAGTTTTGAAACTAAGACTCCTCCAACATCTTTTTTAGTTTTGAAGCATGCTGGTTTTAAGAAAGGTAGTCAAAACCCTGGTAAGGATATTATTGGAAAAATAAATTCTAAACAAGTATCTGATATTGTTGAAATTAAGAAGCAAGATTTAAAGCTTAATGATGCTTCAATTTTTCAGATGGTTGTAGGTACTGCAAGATCAATGGGAATATTATTTGAGGAATAAATGCCTAGCAAAAGATTGAAAGAAATTCAAAAAAAAACTAACCCTGAATCAGTATATAAAATTGATGATGCTATTAGTTTCGTTAAAGAAAATTCAAATTGCAAGTTTGATGAAACTGTTGAGGTTAAATTTAAATTAAATGTTGATCCTAAACATGCTGATCAAAATTTAAGGCAGTCATTAGTTTTGCCTTCTGGTTTAGGAAAGACATTAAAAGTTGCAGTTATTGCTAGTGGCGATAATGTTGATGTTGCTAAAAATGCTGGTGCTGATTTTTTCGGATCGGATGATTTAGTAACGGAAATCGCATCTGGTTTTCTAGATTTTGATTGCTGTATAGCAACTCCTGATATGATGGCAAAAGTTGGAAAGTTAGGTAAGGTATTAGGTCCAAAAGGATTGATGCCAAATCCAAAGTTAGGAACTGTTACTACTGATGTTGAAACGGCTGTTAAGAATGCTAAATTTGGTCAAGTTGAAGTAAAGACTGACAAATATGGAATTGTGCATGCACCAATGGGTAAAGCAAGTTTCGCATTAGATGCACTTAAAGCAAATTATGATGCATTTCTTGATTTTATTAAACAAATAAAGCCAGCATCTGTAAAAGGGATATACATACAAGACATTTTTGTTAAATCAACTATGGGTCCTGCACTAAGAATAAATATTAAGAGTTAAAATAATGGATTTAGCTAATAAAAAAGTATTTGTAGAAAATTTAAATAATAAACTTGAGCAATCGTCTATTGTTGTTGTCGCAGAATATAGTGGGATAAATGTAGAGAGTATTAATGAATTAAGGTTAAATGCTCGTAATTCTAATGTTAATGTTAAAGTGTGTAAGAACAAATTGTTCTCATTAGCAGTAGAAGGATCAAGTTTTTCAAATCTGTCAGCTGATTTATCAGGGCCTAATATTTTTATTATGTCTGATGATATAATCGCTGCGGCAAAATTAGTTACTGATTTTGCAAATAATAATGAACTTTTTAAAATAAAATCTGGTTCATTTAATGGTGATTTACTTAACAAGGATTCAATTGTAGCATTATCTAAAATGCCATCACTTGATGAACTTAGAGCTAAAATCATTAGTGTTATTAATACACCTGCTACTAATATTGCTAGGATCGTAAAAGAACCTATGACAAAATTAGCTAGGGTGTTTGATGCATATTCAAAACAAAGCAATTAATATATTTGAGGTTTATAAATGGCTGACGTTAATAAAATTGTTGAAGATTTATCTTCATTAACAGTGTTAGAAGCTGCTGAGCTTTCTAAATTACTAGAAGACAAATGGGGTGTAACTGCTGCTGCTCCTGTTGCTGTTGCTGCTGTTGCAGGTGGTGATGCAGGTGCTGCTGCTGAAGAAAAAACTGAGTTCGATGTTGTTCTTAAAGACTTTGGTGCTAACAAGATTAATGTTATTAAAGAAGTTAGAGCAATTACAGGCTTAGGACTTAAGGAAGCTAAAGAATTAGTTGAATCTGCACCTAAAGATGTAAAAGCAGGTGTTTCTAAAGAAGATGCTGATAAAATTAAGGGGCAGTTAGAAGCGGCAGGAGCTTCTGTTGAAGTTAAATAGTTTATTTAACTTCAATCTTCCTTTTATTATCACAATCATCTTTAATTTATTATGACCAGTATTACTGACTTATCACCTGTTTATTTTCGAAAAAATTTTGGAAAAATAGAGGATGTTATTTCTCTACCTAATTTAATTGAAGTACAGAAAAATTCTTACGTAAAATTTCTTGATCCTAGTAATGATAAGGATGGAGGAATTGGTAGTGTATTTAAATCTGTGTTTCCAATTGATGATTTCACTGGATTATCAACTACAGAATTTGTTGATTACAGATTAGAGGATCCTAAATATTCTCCTAAAGAGTCAATTATAAAAGCAACTAGTTATACTGCTGTTATAAGGGTAACATTAAGATTAATAGTTTGGTTAATAGACGAAGATACTGGGACTAAAGAGATTAAAAGTGTAAAGGAACAAGAGGTATATATGGGAGAGATTCCTCTTATGACAGATAAGGGAACTTTCATCATAAATGGAACAGAAAGAGTTGTTGTTTCGCAATTGCATCGTTCTCCTGGAGTCTTTTTTGATCATGATAAAGGTAAGGCAACAAATCAAAATAAATTGATTTATTCTGCAAGAGTTATCCCTTACAGAGGCTCATGGCTTGACTTTGAGTTTGATACTAAAGATCAACTATGCTTTAGAATTGATAGAAAAAGAAAGTTACCGGTTTCAACGCTCTTAAGATCTCTGGAGTTTTCTACTGAGGAAATACTTAAATCCTTTTATACAACCAAAGGTTACACTAAGTGTGATGATGGTTGGAAAGTTAAATTCAATCCAGATGAATATAAAGGTGGTAAGCTAAAATATGACCTTGTAGCTGCGAAGGATAATAAACTAATTGCAGCAGCTGGAAAAAGATTAAATGCAGCAAAGCTTAAAGAAATTAAAAAACTTGGTTATGATGAAATTGTAATCATCAATGATCAAATGAATGATAAAGTTTCGGTTAGTGATTTTACTATTAAAGATGGTTTAACATTATTATCTGGAACAAAACTTACTGAAGAAATAATTAATGAGTTTCAAAATGGTCAAACCATTGAATTAATTAATGTTAATCAGCCAAATGTTGGCTCATCGATTTTTGACACATTATCTAATGACAAGTCATTAACATTTGAAGATGCTATTCTTGAAATTTATAAAGTTCTAAGACCAGGTGATCCTCCTTCTGTTGAAGCAGCATCAGAATTATTTAATTCATTATTTTTTAGTAGTGAAAGATATGATTTGTCAGATGTTGGTCGTGTTAAGATGAATGAAAGATTAGGGCTTGATCTTGATATAACCTTACTTACTAAAGAAGATATTGTTGAAATCATTCGTACTTTAGTTGCTATGAAGGTTAATAATTCTAAAGCTGATGATATTGATCATTTGTCAAATAGAAGGATTAGGTCAGTAGGTGAATTAGCGGAAAATCAATTTAGAGTTGGTTTAGTCAGAGTTCAGAGAGCTATTCAAGAAAGAATGAATTCTATTGATATTGATACTGCTTTACCTCAAAGCTTAATTAATGTTAAGCCATTAGTATCAATTATAAAAGAGTTCTTTGGTACTTCACAATTATCTCAATTTATGGATCAAACTAATCCATTATCTGAAATTACACATAAAAGAAGGTTATCAGCGTTAGGTCCTGGTGGTTTATCAAGAGAAAGAGCTGGTTTCGAAGTTAGAGACGTTCATACATCCCATTACGGAAGAATTTGTCCAATTGAAACTCCTGAGGGGCAAAATATTGGATTAATTAATAGTATTGCAACATTTGCAAGAGTAAACCAATATGGATTTCTAGAAAGTCCATATAGGGTTGTTGAAAATGGAAAGGTAACAAATGAAGTTAAATATTTATCTGCTGGACAGGAAGGTGAAAATATTATAGCTCAAGCAAGTCAATCTCAAGATTCTGAAGGTAATTTACTTGGTGAATTAATTACATGTAGATGTAATGGTGATTTCGTTATGATTACACCAGAAAATGTTAATTATATTGATATCTCACCAAAACAAATTATTTCTGTTGCTGCATCTCTTATTCCATTCTTAGAAAATGATGATGCGAATAGAGCGTTAATGGGATCAAACATGCAGAGACAAGCAGTTCCTCTTCTTCATCCGCAAGCACCAGTTGTTGGTACCGGTATGGAAAGAGCAGTTGCTCATGACTCATCAGCTTGTGTTATCGCTAGTCATGATGGAGTTATTGAAAAAGTTGATGCATCAAAAATTTATCTTAGAACTGAATCTGATGATTCAATCGATATCCAAATATATGAACTTGCTAAGTTCCAAAGAAGTAATCAAGATACATGTATAAATCAAAAGCCTATTGTAAAAGTAGGTCAAAAAGTTAAAAAAGGTGAAATACTTGCTGACGGTCCAAGTACTAAACATGGAGAATTAGCGCTAGGAAGAAATGTTCTTGTAGGTTTCATGTCTTGGAATGGTTATAATTTTGAGGATTCAATATTAATATCAGAAAAAATTGTTCGTGATGATGTATTTACATCAATTCATGTCCAAGAATTTGAAATGGTTGCTCGTGATACCAGATTAGGACCTGAAGAAGTAACAAGAGATATTCCTAATGTAAGTGATGAAGTGCTTCGACATTTAGATGAAACAGGTATAGTTAATGTTGGATCTGAAGTTGTTGGCGGTGACATTATTGTTGGTAAGGTTGTACCAAAAAGTGAATCACCTGCAACTCCAGAAGAAAAGCTATTAAGGGCTATCTTTGGAGAAAAAGCTGCAGAAGTTAAAGATTCATCATTATATGTTCCACCAGGTGTAAAAGCCACAGTTATAGATGTTCGTGTGTTTGTTAGACGCGGTGTTGAAAAAGATGAAAGAACATTATTGATTGAAAGACAAGCATTAGCAAAATTAAAAGAAGAAAAAGATGACAAGATTTCACTTCTTCAATCACATATTATTGAAAATGCTGTAAAAGTACTTGATGGTGTTAAATTAAAGAAGTCAATTAACGGTGTTAAATCAAATACTAAGTTAACATTAGAAGTTCTTCAGGAATTCACATTTAATGATTTCTTAAAAATCGTTGTCGATAATGATGAAGTTTCTGCTAAGCTTCATAATTCTTTTGCAAAATATGATAGCTTAATTGCCAAAATTGAATCTGAATTTAATGTTTCTGTAGAAAAAATTCAGAGCGGTGATGATCTACCACAAGGTGTCCTTAAAGTTGTTAAAGTATTTCTTGCTGTTAAAAGAAAGCTTCAACCAGGTGATAAAATGGCTGGTAGACATGGTAACAAAGGTATTATTTCTAAGATTGTACCAATTGAAGATATGCCATTTTTAGAAGATGGTACTCAATTAGATATATTACTTAATCCACTTGGTGTACCTTCAAGAATGAATGTAGGGCAAATACTTGAAACACATTTAGGATTTGCATCTTATAATTTAGGAAAACAAGTATCTAACGTTCTTGAGCAATCTATTAAAAAGAATAATTTCTCTGAGCTAAAGAAATCTATCATTAATGCATATGATGATGAAAAAGTTACAAAAGAAGTTAACGATTTGGATTCAAATGAAATAATCAGTCTAGCACAAAATATTCGTGATGGACTTCCATTTGCTACACCAGTTTTTGATGGTGCAAAAGAATCAGATATTGTAGACGCATTAGCGAGATCAGGTGTTGAGACATCTGGACAGCAAGTTGTTTATGATGGAAGAACAGGTGAGCAATTTGAACGTAAAGTAACAGTTGGTTATATTTATATGTTAAAACTTCATCACCTTGTTGATGAAAAGATTCATGCTAGATCAATTGGTCCATACAGTCTCGTTACTCAACAGCCACTAGGTGGAAAATCACATTTCGGTGGTCAAAGATTTGGAGAAATGGAATGTTGGGCATTGCAAGCTTATGGTTCTGCATATACTCTACAAGAAGTTCTAACGGTTAAATCAGATGATGTAACTGGAAGAATTAAGCTTTATGAGTCAGTAGTTAAAGGTGACAGTAATTTTGATTATGGAGTTCCTGAATCATTTAACGTAATGATCAAAGAACTTAAATCATTATGTATAAATGTTGATCTTGAAAGAGCAGCTTAATTAAATCCAATTTAATAATTTTAGAAGATATATATTATGAGTACATCTCAAGCAGTGTTTAATTTTAATCAATCTAATGATTCAGATTTTGATCACTTAAAAGTTTCTATAGCAAGTTCTGAGCAAATTAGATCTTGGTCTTATGGTGAAGTAAAGAAGCCTGAAACCATAAATTATAGAACTTTTAAACCTGAGAGAGATGGGTTGTTTTGTGCAAGAATCTTTGGTCCTGTTAAAGATTACGAATGTCTTTGTGGAAAATATAAGCGTATTAAATATAAAGGTATTGTTTGTGAAAAATGTGGGGTAGAAGTAACTACTGCTAGAGTTAGAAGAGAAAGAATGGGGCATATAGAATTAGCTGCTCCTGTTGCTCATATTTGGTTTCTTAAATCACTACCATCAAGAATTGCTACGTTATTAGATATTACATTAAAAGACATTGAGAAAGTTTTATATTTTGAGTTAAGTATTGTTACAGATCCTGGTCTTACTTCATTGTCATATGGTCAATTAATGAATGAAGAAGAGCATGAAAATGCTATTCAAGAATTTGGTGTTGATTCATTTCAAGCCCAAATAGGTGCTGAAGCTATTAAAGAAATGCTTAGCAATATAGATCTTAATAAAGAGCAAAAGCATTTGAGAAAACAGTTGAAAGAATCAACTTCAGAAGCAAAAAGTAAAAAGATAATCAAAAGGTTAAAAGTAATTGAAGCTTTTTTAGAATCTAAAAATGATCCTGCTTGGATGGTTATTGATGTTATTCCTGTTATTCCCCCTGAGATTAGACCTCTGGTTATGCTTGACGGTGGAAGATTTGCTGCGTCTGACTTAAATGAATTGTATAGAAGAGTTATTAACAGAAATAACCGTTTAAAAAGACTAATAGAGTTGGAAGCTCCTGAAATCATTATTAGAAATGAAAAAAGAATGCTGCAGGAATCAGTAGATTCTTTATTCGATAATGCAAGAAGAGCTAGATCACTTAAAAACTCTAACAAGCGTCCTTTCAAATCATTAACAGATATGCTTAAAGGTAAGCAAGGTAGATTTAGACAAAACCTTCTTGGTAAAAGAGTAGATTATTCAGGTAGATCAGTAATTGTAGTAGGTCCAGAGCTTAAGCTTCATCAATGTGGACTACCAAAGAAAATGGCATTAGAGCTATTTAAACCATTCATCTATTCTAAACTTGAGTTATATGGTTATACAACATCAATAAAAGCTGCTAAAAAGGCTGTTGAAACAGAAATACCAGAAGTATGGGATATATTAGATGAAGTGATTAGAGAGCATCCAGTTCTACTTAATAGAGCACCAACTCTTCATAGACTTGGTATTCAAGCATTTGAACCAGTACTAATTGAAGGTAAAGCTCTTCAAGTTCACCCTTTAGTATGTGCTGCATTTAATGCGGATTTTGATGGTGACCAAATGGCTGTTCACGTTCCAATATCTATCGAGTCACAAATCGAAGCGCGAGTTTTGATGATGTCGACAAATAATATTTTAAGTCCAGCTAATGGTAAACCAATAATTGTACCTTCTCAAGATATAATACTTGGTTTATATCATATGTCTTTACAAATAGATTCTGTTAAAGGTGAAGGGAAAATCTTCTCATCATATTCAGAGGTTGAGCATGCGTTAAATGATAAAGCTGTTTCGATTCATGCTAACGTGAAATATAAATGTGATGGTAAAATTCATAATACCACACCAGGAAGAATATTGATTTCTGAGATTTTGCCTGAAGGTGAAGCTCTTACATTTGATGTCGTTAATAAAGTTATGACAAAAAAAGAAGTAAGTAATTTAATAGATTTAATCTATAGAACCTACGGACAAAAAGCGACGGTAATTTTTGCTGATCATCTTATGTATTTAGGATTTAAAAATGCAACTAAATCAGCTATTTCTTTTGGTAAGGATGATATGGTTATTCCTGATACTAAAGATAATCATATTAACTCTACTCTTGATGAGATTAAACAATATGAACAACAATATTCAGATGGTTTAATTACTGTTGGTGAGAAATATAACAAAGTTATTGATGCCTGGTCTTTATGTTCTGAAAAAGTCTCAGAAGATATGATGAGACAAATGTCAGCAACTAATCACGACAAGGTTAATACTGATTTTCCAAGCGAGTCAATTAACTCAGTTTATATGATGGCTCATTCAGGTGCAAGAGGTTCAGCTACGCAAATTAAGCAGCTTGCTGGTATGCGTGGTTTAATGGCGAAACCAAGTGGTGAAATTATTGAAACTCCAATTATTGCAAATTTTAAAGAAGGTTTGTCAGTATTTGAATATTTTAATTCTGCCCATGGTGCAAGAAAAGGTCTTGCTGATACAGCGTTAAAAACTGCAAATTCAGGTTACTTAACTAGAAGGTTGGTTGATGTAGCTCAAGACTGTATTATTACTGAAGAGGATTGTGGTACTGATAAATACATTACTGTTAGACCTGAAATTGAAGGAGCAAATGTAACGGTGCCTTTATCTGAAAAAATTCTTGGTAGAACCGCTGTATTTGATATTGTCGACCCTAGAAATAACAATAAAATTGTTGCTAAAGGTGATATCATAACAGAAGAAGATGCTGTCATTATTGATGAGGTTGGTTTTGATTCAATAGCTATTCGTTCAGCTCTAACATGTGATGCTTCTAAAGGCATATGTTCAAAATGTTATGGAAGAGATCTTGCAACTGGTGGTGATGTAAATATTGGAGAAGCCGTTGGTGTTATTGCAGCTCAATCTATTGGTGAACCAGGAACTCAGCTTACAATGAGAACATTTCATATTGGTGGTGCAGCACAAAAAGGTGCTGAGCAATCATCAATTGAATCTCCACTAGCTGGTGTAGCTGTATATGACAATATTTCTGTTGTGAAGAATTCAGCAAATCATTTAGTGGTTTTAAATAGAAACTCACATCTTTTAATAAAAGACGCATCTGGAGCGCAAAAAGCTAAGTATAAAATACCTTATGGCTCTAAATTAAAGGTTAAAGATGGAGCTAAAGTTAAAATGGGTGATAAACTTGCTGAATGGGATCCATATAATATTCCAATTATCTCTGAGGTATCTGGTAAAATAGTTTATAGAGACATGATTGAATCAGTTTCTTATAAAGAAGAGCATGATTTTACTACTGGTATAACAAGTAGAGTTCTTATTGATTGGAAGTCAAATGATAAGGCTGGCTCAAATTTAATACCAAGAGTTGTGATCCAAGATGAAAAAGGTGAAGTTCAAAAACTTTCATCTGGAATGGATGCAAGATATTTCTTGTTTCTAAATTCAATTTTAAATGTAACTGATGGTCAAGAGATTCATGCCGGAGATGTTATTGCAAGAATGCCAAAAGCATCTTCGAAAATTGCCGATATTACTGGTGGTCTTCCAAGAGTAGCTGAGTTGTTTGAAGCAAGAAAACCTAAAGATTATTCAATTATCAGTGAAATTTCAGGAACTGTAGTTTTTGGTAAAGATTATAAATCTAGAAGAAGAATTATAATCAAACCTGATAATGCTGATGATAA
>Ga0129353_1044921_pt1 | contig 10550 bp, 3 predicted proteins | sample CPBNA2_4_FD_105431 | JGI IMG/M metagenome (GOLD analysis project Ga0129353, IMG submission 105431) | Freshwater to marine salinity gradient microbial communities from Chesapeake Bay, USA - CPBay_Sum_27_0.2_RNA2 (Metagenome Metatranscriptome) | ecosystem: Environmental > Aquatic > Marine > Coastal...
CAAAGAGCAAAAAGAAAAGCAATCTTAGTAAGGAAGGTTAGATATGGATCAAGCACAATTGATTGAAACCATTGAGAAAATGAGTGTATTAGAGCTGTCTGAATTGGTTAAGGCTCTTGAAGACAAGTTTGGTGTATCTGCTGCAGCTCCAGTGGCTGTTGCAGCAGCGCCTGCTGCTGGAGCAGCGGCTGCAGAAGAAGCTGCTGAGCAGACAGAATTTGATGTAATTTTGAAGGACGCTGGTGCCTCCAAAATTAAAATCATTAAAATTGTTCGTGAGGCTACCGGTCTTGGTCTGAAAGATGCCAAGGCACTAGTTGACGGTGCTCCAAAGGCTGTTAAGGAAAAGGTGTCCAAAGAGGACGCTGATAAGCTGAAAGAACAGTTAGAAGCTGACGGAGCAGTTGTTGAGCTCAAATAAGCAAAGTTTTTGATTGAATAGCAAAATTCTTCCCCTGGGATGAATGACAGTCCTAGGGGAATTGTTGCTATTCTTCTTTCTGATCTCTAATTAGTAAAAGGGGCTTACCCTTCAGATTTTAAGACAGCAGTGAATTGAGTGAGGCATTTCCATGGCGGAGACAAAAGAGAGAATCTTTATAAATGATTTGGCAGATGACCATTTCCACGTACCGGACCTATTATCTATACAGCTTGATTCGTATTACGAATTCATTCAGGGGGACAGATACCCGCATGAGCGCGAGAGGCGAGGTCTACAAGAGATATTTTTGGAAATTTTCCCAATTAGGGATTTTACCGAAAACATAATATTGGAATTCATTGATTACAATTTGGGTTTTCCACCTCCAGAAGGGTGGGGGGCTAATGATCCGCTCAATCCAAATCTTTGTTTGAGAGACAAAGGTGGAAGTACGGATGAGCAAGAACCAGAATTTTACACGTTCGGTGATAAAATTTACCATGTCAGGTTCTCACCTGAAGATTGCCAAAAACGCGATCTCACTTATGGTATTCCATTAAATATGAGGGTCCGACTTATAAACAAATTATCTGGAGAAATCAAGGAGCAGGAGCTCTTCGTAGTCAATATGCCTTTGATGACTAAAAGAGGAACTTTTATCATCAACGGAGCAGAGCGAGTTGTGGTCTCTCAATTGCATCGTTCACCTGGGGTGTACTACGAATACAACAAAGCAAAGAAATTATTTCAAGCGAAAGTAGTTCCGTATAGAGGTGCTTGGCTGGAGTATGATCTCGATGTAATGAAGGATTTGTTCTATGTCAGAATAGATCGCAAGAGGAAAGTTCCGGTTACTCAGTTCCTTCGTGTATTAGGTTACAGTGAAGAGGAAATGATTAAAGAATTGGATCATGATGGCACCCTCAAATACATCCAGAATACCCTGAAGGTTGACAAAACAAGTAGTTTGGAGGAATCTCTAACAGAAATTTACCGAAAATTACGTCCTGGTGAACCGTATATTTATGAGAATGCTAAGACATTAGTGGATAGTCTTTACGGTAGTTTTAAGCGCTACGATCTTGGTAGGGTTGGTCGTTACAAATTCAACCAGAAGATGGGTCTGACAGAGAAATTGGTCGGTCAGCGCAGTTTGGACACCATCAAGCACCCCGGTACTAATGAAGTCCTCATTGAGGCTGGCGAAGTGTTGTCTCCAAAAGTTGTAGAGGCATTAATCGAATGTAAAGTCGATAAGATTAGAATTGAGACAGTAGATGGTGTTGAGCTTCTAATAGTTAGGCCTAAAATTTCATTCTATGTGGACATGAATGAGGGTGAAGGTTTAATTCAGTCAAATCATGAGGGTATCCAAGTATGTGGCGATGTTCTAGATCGCGAAACAGGAGAGACCATTGTTAAAGATGGTACGCCCTTAGACAGTGAGACGATTTTCCGACTAAATGATCGCATAGAGCATCTACGTCAAATTGACAAGGATTCATTCAACGACGAGGTCCCAGCAGGCCATGTTTGTTTGTACAAGCATGTAACAATGGACTGTCAAGACATTCTTCACACTATGAAGTACATAATAGATTTATCAGTGGGCGTTGGCTATGTCGATGACATCGATCACCTCGGTCATAGAAGAGTAAGAAGGGTCGGAGAATTACTACAGAATCAGTTTAGAATATCGTTAGCCAGAATGGACCGTGTCATTCGAGAAAGGATGACAATTCAGGATATCAATAATCTTACTCCACAACTTCTCATAAACACTAGGCCCATAAGCTCTTCGATAGATGAGTTTTTTGGGTCGAGTCAGCTATCACAGTTCATGGATCAGGTTAATCCATTATCCGAATTGACGCACAAAAGACGTTTATCTGCGTTGGGACCAGGCGGGCTAAAGAGAGAACGCGCCGGTTACGAGGTGCGAGACGTTCATCCTACTCATTTTGGTCGAATATGCCCTATTGAGACTCCAGAAGGACCTAACGCAGGCTTAATTGGATCTTTGGCAATTAATGCGAAGATTGATCAATATGGATTTCTAATAACTCCATTAAGAGAATTTGATCGAGGAGATGTAAGTGGCTTGTTCAATTACAAGGATGCACTTCAGGAAGAGAAGTTCAGGGTTGTGACTTATAACCAGGGTTTGTACACCGTAAAAGAAACAGCTAATGAAATATTTCCCGTTAAGCAGTATGTTGAAGGTGAGCAGGACTTCACTCTTTTACCAGCTACGCAAGCCGAGTTAATTCATATATCTCCATTGCAGATGATCTCAGTTGCCGCTTCTCTCATTCCTTTTATTGAGCATGATGATGCTAACAGGGCACTAATGGGGACAAATATGCAGCGGCAGGCTGTACCATTAGTTCGTACCGAGTCACCAATTGTGGGGACAGGTATGGAGAGTTACACAGCTAGAAATTCTGGGGTTTGTGTGGTCTCTGAATTTGATGGTGTAGTGACTCATTTAGATGCATCGAAAGTGGTAATTCAGCGTACTAATCCCAAAGATTTGGTGTTTCGGTATCGACCTGCAAATTATGATTACATAGTTGGATATGAGGCCGCTGAAGAAGTCATTGATTCTGAAGGTAAAGTAATTATAAAGAAGGGGCACAAATACACAGATAAAGATCTTAAATTGCTTCAGAGTAAGGATGTTGAAGAAGTAATGGTCATTCGTGAAAAGCGAGATCTTTACAAACTGCGTAAGTTTGCACGCTCGAATCAGGGTACCTGTGTTAATCAAAAGCCATGTGTCAGTGTTGGAGATGAGGTCAAAGCTGGTACCGTAATCGCTGACGGTCCAGGAACTGATAATGGCGAATTAAGTCTTGGTAAGAACGTATTGTGTGCATTCATGCCGTTCCGTGGATACAATTTCGAGGACGCAATCGTTCTATCCGATCGACTAGTTCACGAAGATGTATTCACATCAGTGCATATTAATTCACTTGAAATCGAAGCTAGAGATACCAAGCTTGGTCCTGAAGAGATAACTTGCGATATCCCCAATATTAGCGAGGAGGCTCTAAAGTATCTTGATGATGACGGTATTATCTGTGTGGGTGCAGAAGTCAAGCCAGGAGATATTTTGGTTGGTAAAATTACTCCGAAGGGTGAAACTGAGTTGACAGCTGAGGACAAATTACTTAGAGCAATTTTTGGTGAGAAGGCCAAAGAGGTTAGAAATACTTCATTGATTGTTCCTCATGGTGAAAGAGGAAAGGTCATCGAAGTAATGGTTTTCAGCCGGGAAAATGGTGATGAGTTATCTTATGGAGTAAATAAACTCGTTCGGGTATTTCTTGCACAAAAGCGGGTTATATCTGAAGGCGATAAAATGGCGGGAAGACACGGGAACAAAGGGGTGATCTCCAAGATATTCCCAACCCGAGACATGCCATTTATGGCAGACGGAACCACAGTAGATATTATCTTGAATCCATTGGGTGTTCCTTCTCGGATGAATGTTGGTCAAGTAATGGAAACGCATCTTGGTTGGGCTGGTAAAATTCTCGGTGAGAAGTATGCTACAAGCTCATTCAATACTGGAAACAGTGTTACTAATGAGGAATTTATACAGAAGGAGTTCAGTAGGGCTGACCAACATCTTGACTCATTGAACAAGCCAGTTGAGGGAAGATTAAATCCTAAGACAGGTAGGGTTATCTTACATGACGGTGAGACTGGAGAGGCTTATGCTTCCGATATCATGGTGGGTTACATGTACATGCTCAAGCTAATCCATCTTGTTGAGGATAAAATTCACGCCAGATCTACCGGGCCATATTCTTTGGTCACTCAGCAACCTCTAGGTGGTAAAGCGCAGTTTGGTGGTCAGCGGTTTGGAGAAATGGAAGTCTGGGCCCTTGAAGCATATGGTGCGGCTCATGTTCTTCGTGAACTGCTGACAATAAAGTCTGATGATGTTGAGGGTCGGGTTGTTGTTTATGAGACAATCGTAAAGGGCAATAATGTTATGACACCTAACATCCCAGAATCATTCAAAGTAATTGTATCAGAGCTTAAATCTCTTGGGTTGAACATAGAATTCAACCAAGACGCATAAAATAGGAGGCCTGCTAGTGAAAGGTTTGAAAGAACTGCGGTCTATTCAGATAAGTATTGCATCCCCGGATACTATCCGCCAATGGTCTAAGGGTGTTGTTAAAAAACCAGAAACAATTAATTACCGAACTCACCGTCCGGAAAGAGATGGACTCTTTTGTGAGAAAATTTTCGGACCCACTAAGGATTGGGAATGTTTCTGTGGGAAATATAAAAGTATTCGCTACAAAGGTTTGGTGTGTGAACGTTGTGGTGTAGAGGTCACGCGCTCTAATGTTAGACGTGAGCGAATGGGTCACATAGAGTTAGTGACACCTGTTGCTCATATTTGGTACTCCAAGGGGACACCTAATTACATCGCACTATTATTAGATATTACTGCTCGAGACTTTGAGAAAGTGCTATATTTTAATTCTTATATTGTGATCGATCCAGGTTCTCTTCCGCTGTTAAAGAAACAGATCCTGACGGAGCAAGAGCACCGCAATTACCAAACTCGATACGGTGATATGTATCAGGCTGGAACAGGTGGCGAAGCGATAAGGGAGTTATTGAGAGGTCTAGATTTAGCAAAGCTAGTTGATGATCTTAAGCGTAAAATGCGTGAAGATACTGGCTCTAAAAAACTTAACACAATCGCCCGTTTACAGGTTGCAGAGACTTTTCTTAACAGTAAGAATCGTCCAGAATGGATGATTTTAAGCGTTCTACCCGTTATACCACCTGATTTAAGGCCTATGGTACAGCTAGATGGGGGCCGTTTTGCAACATCTGATCTAAATGATCTTTATCGTCGCGTTATCAATAGAAACAATCGTTTGAAGAGGCTGATGAAGCTAAATGCTCCTGAAATCATCATTAAGAATGAAAAGAGAATGCTTCAGGAAGCAGTAAATGCACTAATCGACAACGGTAGACGTGGTCGATTAGTCACTGGCTCAGGTAATCGTCCACTCAAGTCTTTGAACGATATGTTAAAGGGTAAACAGGGTCGCTTTAGACAAAATCTTTTGGGTAAAAGGGTTGATTACTCTGGTAGATCGGTAATTGTTGTAGGACCTAACTTGAAACTTCATGAATGTGGACTTCCACAGAAGATGGCGATTGAACTATTTAAGCCCTTCATCATGAATAAGCTAGTTGAGTATGGCTTTGCTCACAATATTAAATCTGCTAAGAAGTTAATCGAGCGTGAAGAGGCTACTGTCTGGAAAGTGCTTGAGGAAATCGTTCGTGATCACCCAATTTTGTTGAATAGAGCTCCAACCTTACACAGACTCGGAATTCAGGCTTTCGAACCTAAATTAGTCAAGGGTAATGCCATTCAGTTGCATCCATTGGTTTGTGGAGCATTCAACGCAGATTTTGATGGCGATCAGATGGCTATTCATATTCCCTTATTGCTCGAAGCACAAGTGGAAGCGAGAATTCTAATGCTGTCCAGCTACAATATTTTATCGGCTGCATCCGGTAGAGCTGTTGCATCACCTTCCCAGGATATGTCTATAGGTGCTTACTTTTTGACATATAAAAAGGATCCAAAGAATTTGATTATTGGATCTACAATAGAGCTTCCAGTTCTGTCTAAGAAAGGTGTTAGAGCTCCATCTATCGAATCTTTAACTATAGGTGGGCCGCAGTATTCAATTTTAGCTGCAGACGTGATTGATGAGGAGGGTAATACTTTACTCTCTAGGGGTGAGCACGTTGGTCAAGATGAGTTTAAGCTGTTAAAGAAAGCCAAAATCAAATCAGCAGAGATTTATGATATCAAGGTTTACAGTTCCCCTAGTGAGGCACTGGTTTCATTCGATAATGGAATGCATGATATACATGACACTATATTCGTTCGTAATCCGAGTGCAGTGGAAGATAGCGAGGTTGATGGTAGGTATGTGGAAACGACCATCGGTAGATTAATTTTTAATGAAATTATTCCAGAGAAATTAGGCTTTCATAATGTCCACTTTGATAAGAAAAAGATCATGGGTTTGATTGAGCAGTGCTATGAGATTTGCGGGACGAATATGACCGGAAAGCTACTCGATGACGTTAAAGACATTGGTTTCAAATATGCAACCATATCGGGTCTGACTATTTCTTTGAGTGACCTTGAAACTCCACCTCGCAAACCATCTATTATCAATGCAGCTGAAGAAAGAGCGAAGAAAATTACAGAGAGATTTGATCGCAAAGAACTTAATCTTGAGGAACGTAAAAAGGCGGAAGTAGATCTTTGGATAAATGCAACTGAAGAGGTTACTGACGAAATGCTCAAGCACTACAAGCAAAAATGGGATAAAGGCGAATTCAATCCGATTTATACAATGGCTATTTCTGGAGCTAGGGGTAATGTTCAGCAGATGAAGCAGTTAGCCGGTATGCGCGGTTTAATGTCGAATCCGCATGGTGATATTATGCACGTTCCGATTAAAGCCTCGTTTAGAGAGGGATTAACAATGACCGATTACTTCATCTCTACCTACGGAGCTAGAAAAGGTCTTGTGGATACTGCTTTGCGTACGGCTGACTCGGGTTATTTAACTCGAAGATTAGTTGATGTTGCCCAAGACGTTATCGTTTCCATGGAAGACTGTGGAACTAACGAAGGGTTATTAGTAAGACCATTGCGTGACCGTCGTTCACCCAACAATATGATCGTTGACGAAATATTAATTCCAATTGAGGAAAGGATATACGGTAGGACCTTACTGAGGGATGTAATCCATCCGGAATCTGGAGAAGTTTTATTCGAAGCTGGTGTCGCAGTGGATAGAAGCATTGCGCGTAAAATTGGCAAGGCAGCTTGTGCAGTGAAAGTTAAGGGGCTAAAACCAGGTGCCTACACGGATGAATGTGTCGTTGATATTGCTGACAGTAGAATCATTTGTGGACCTGATAAATTAGTGACTCCTCAGCTCATTAGTCAGTTGAAGTCTAGTTCTATCGAGGAAATTCGTGTGTATCCAAGTGTTGCAATCAGATCACCATTAACCTGTAAGGTGCAATGGGGTGTTTGTCGTAAGTGTTACTCGATTGATCTTTCTCTAAGTCAAGAGGTTTCGCTCGGGACTGCAGTTGGTGTTATTGCTGCGCAGTCAATTGGAGAGCCAGGAACTCAGTTAACAATGAGAACCTTCCACACTGGTGGTGTCGCTGAAGCTGCGAGAGTTGTAGTTAAGGCAAAATCAGCAGGAAAGGTATCATTCAAAGATCTTCGTTACGAAAATAAAATTGAGAGAACAAGATTTCAGATAGATACGGGTAACGATGCCAGTGAAAATGATTCTTTTGAGCAGGATGTGAAGAAGATTGTCACGGGTGGAGTTATGACAATTATCGATGATAATCGTCGGAAAAGTGACTACACTTTGCCTCAGGGGTCTGTGCTTAAAGTAGAGGAAGGCGATACGGTAAGTCTGGGTAGTGTTTTGGTTGAGTACAATCCAAACAAGTATATCAGTTCGTTCACTGGGCGAGTTAAATACCATGATATCGAACAGAAGGATGGAGTAGTCGTTTCCAGTACTGGAAGCGTAGATATCCTAGATGAGAGCAATGGAGTACTTGATCATTACAGTATTCCGCAGGGAGCTACTCTAGTAATCGAAGATGGTGATCAGATTGGTGCTGGTGATAGTTTGTATGTTTTCGAGACAGAGAAGACTATTGCAATTGCCTCCTCCCATGGTTTTGCTGAGTTCAGAGATATCAAGATCAAGAACCAGAGAGTAATAAGTGAAAATGGAATGGTTTTCATCGCAAGTTCGGAGCATCAGGATCGTACTTTAGAGGCACCAAAGGGTGTGAAGTCTTCAGCTACTAAACCAGTTGGTTTGCCAACCGATTTAGGTGTAGTTTTGAAGGCTAAGAGTGGTGATCAGGTTAAAGCCGGTGATGAACTCGTTACGATACTAGCTGAATATGATGGTGAGGCTAAGTTTTCTGGGCGAAAAAACCTAAGCTTGATTGAAAGAAAGTCCCACGAATACTACATGAGCGGTTCGATGGATGTGATGATAGATGAGGAAAAGCAAGAGATTCAATTCATGGCAGAGGCCAGTGGAATCGTCAAAATTATTTCCTACAGATCTGCCAGTAACAAAACTGTCGATAGACGTCGTGTTTTAATAAAAGATGAAAGGGAATATGTAATTCCAGAAGGAGCTCAATTAAATTTTGACAATGTCATGCTGAACTCTGGCGATACGGTTGAGAAGGGCATGAAGTTAACTGGACCAATTCCTTTTATATCTGAAATTGATGGAACGGTAACTATCAAAGATCATTATGAGAGAAGAACTGTACTTCTCGACGATGACTTAAAGCCTGAAGAGATTAAAGGTGCTGTACTAATGGAAGATGCTCTGGGCGAAGAGTCAGCGATCTTAGTAAAGGCAGGAACTGAAATTGATTCAGATGTTGCGGGAATCCTATACGAAGCTCGCGAGAAGGTTGGTCAGATTGAGATTACAGCATTGAGTGAGTCCAAGAAAATAGTTGTCACTAATGATGAGACATCTCGAGACTATATCTTGCCCAAAGGAGCAGAAATTCTTGTTGATGAAGACCAAGAGATTACTGCAGGAACCAAATTGATTCATTCTTTTAGCCCTATTATTGCTGATATTGATGGTAAGGTTAATTACATCACCAGATATAATAAGCGTACCGGTGAGGAAATGGTACAGACCATTCTGATCTATTCTGGTAAAGACTATTTTCTGTCTACAGGGCTAGGTCTTTGTGTTAAAAATGGTCAGCGAGTTGAGAAAGGTGATGCAATCACTGATCCATTTGAATATTCGGTTTATGAACGAACCGATGATGGCATTCGATTTACGAGAGAAGAGATCAACGAGAAGAAATATGGTGTCACCGAGGATATGGAGATTCTGGTCAGAGAAGGTGAAGTTAAGAAGGGTGATAAATTAGCCCGCTTAGTCACTGAAGCTGATGGAACAGTTAAGTTAGTCCATGCATTGACGAAGACAGGTAAGGTAAGATCAGTTATTGATCAACTGTTAGTCCAAGTCGGAGAAGTTCATACCATTCCAGATGGAGCTGAGGTTTATATCAAGGAAAATCAGGAGTTGAAGCCTGGAGATATCATAGCTAAGTGGAGTGGTGGTAGCAAGAAAACTACGGATATTGTGCAGGGTCTTCCACGAGTCAATTCGTTATTTGAGGTTCGACGTCCAAAAGTAGAAGCTTTGGTTGCAAGTAGAAGAGGTATTATCCATATTCGAGGGAATCACATAGTCATAGAGAATGAGAAAGATAGTGAGAAGCAAGTTGTTACGGGCTCTCTTGAAGATCTCATTGTTTTAGATGGTGAGTACGTTGAGGAAGGTGATCGCATTACTGAGGGTGATGTTGATGTAAGAGAATTATCCGAGAAGATGGGTATTTTCGAAGCGCAAAAGTATCTTCTAGATGAGATTCAGTACGTCTATCGTACGCAGGGTGTGACGATTAATGATAAGCATGTGGAAACGATTCTTCGTCGAATGGTTTCGAAAGTGAGAATAACTGCAAGTGGTGATTCACCATTTTTAGCTGGGGAAATCATAAATGCTTTTGAATTCCGAAAAACTAATGAGTCTTTAGTGGCTCAGAATTTTCAGCCTGCAACTGCTGTAAGTGTGATTCAGGGTATTTCGAAGGCTAGCTTAACTACTGATAGTTTCTTATCAGCAGCCTCTTTCCAAGAGACCACTAAAGTGCTAACTAATGCTGCGATTCGCAGTAAAATAGATAACCTTACAGGTCTTAAGGAAAATATCATAATGGGTAATTTAATTCCTGCTGGAACTGGTTTTGATCGAAATCTTAAATATGATTTTGATGACAAAGAAACCTTGATTCAGACGGGCACCATTAACGAGGAACTAGAGGGCAACTTCGAAGTATCTATAGACGATGCAATGGGTTCGGATATCTTGGCTAATGCTCTGCGTAATAGCGTTGATGACGATTCGGAGTCTGAATCAGAATCAGATATTTAGTTAAATAATTGAATATTCTACAGGAA
>Ga0129353_1758355_pt1 | contig 10518 bp, 8 predicted proteins | sample CPBNA2_4_FD_105431 | JGI IMG/M metagenome (GOLD analysis project Ga0129353, IMG submission 105431) | Freshwater to marine salinity gradient microbial communities from Chesapeake Bay, USA - CPBay_Sum_27_0.2_RNA2 (Metagenome Metatranscriptome) | ecosystem: Environmental > Aquatic > Marine > Coastal...
CGCGAACGCAGATCTTGCGGAGAGCTTCTTATCCACTGTTATTCAAGGCGTCTTGGACCGATGTCCGGACGATGTGGCATCTGCTGTGGGGCGCAGCGAAAGCGGGCTGATTGAGCGTCTAACCAAGGTCTGCCAACAGTCTTTCACCCGCATGACCTATGGCGAAGCGGTAGACCTGTTATTGAAGGCCAAGCAGACCTTTGAATTCCCAGTGACTTGGGGCGCAGACCTGCAGTCAGAGCACGAGCGCTTTATAACCGAACAGATCATCCAGGCACCCGTCGTGGTCACCGACTACCCGAAAGATATCAAGGCGTTTTACATGCGGTTGAATGACGATGAGCAAACCGTTGCCGCCATGGACGTATTGGTGCCTGGAGTCGGCGAGATCATTGGCGGCAGCCAGCGCGAAGAACGCCTGGAGGTGTTGGACGCCCGCATGGATCCACGGCTGGCTGACGAGCTTTGGTGGTACCGTGATTTACGGCGCTACGGCAGCGTGCCCCATGCTGGCTTTGGTCTTGGTCTCGAACGACTGCTGCTGTACATCACTGGCATGGAAAACATTCGTGATGCTATTCCCTTTCCACGGGTTCCCGGCAACGCCAGTTTTTAGTCTGTGAAGCCAACGACTGACGAACCGACCCTGCCTCCCACAGCTCTGCTAGCCGCGCTGTGGCGATTACGGCGCTTTATCGGCCCTCACCGCAGGGGCCTGTACATTGGTATCACCGCCTTTGGCGTAGCCCGTATCTTCGAGGCCATGGTGCCGGTGCTAACCGCTGTCTCCATCAACCGCATGGTGGCGGGTGACTATGATGTGGCCTATCCGGTACTGGGAATCATCGGCGCGGTGCTCGTGCGCTATTGTGTGGTCAGCTTGGCTCGATTCAGCGTTCGCCGGGTCGCACTGAAAGTCTCATTTGATCTTCGCCAGGACTTCTTTCACAAGTTACAGCAACAAGGCTCGGAATTTTTCTCCGAGTTCAGCATCGGCGACATGATGACTCGGGCCGTGGCAGATATATCTCTTATCCAGAGGCTCATATCCATGGGCACTATTTTGTTGATCATCATGATCTACGCCACCGTCGTCGGCTTCGGCTTCATGCTTTACTACTCGCCGTGGCTGACCCTACTTCTGCTGCCACCCATGCCGCTGGTATTTTTCTACGCCCAGTATTCGGCTAAGGCCATGGGCGAGGCTTCAGCCCAAGTACAGGACCGATTGTCGGACCTGGGCACCCATACCCAAGAAAATCTGTCTGGCATCCGCACCATTCAGGCCATGGTGCAGGAAGAAAATGAAATTTCTCGCTTTGCCGCAACCAATCAAGCATATGCAGACGTCTTTTACGAGCAGGGGCGCATCAACTCAGCCATGAGTTCGTGGATGCCCAGCTTGGCGGCCATTTGCTCTTTAACCATTTTGGGCTATGGCGGAAGCCAAGTGCTCAACGGCACCTTGGCCGTAGGAGACTTCGTCGCTTTCTTCATGTTCGTCAACATGGTGGTGCAGCCCTTCCGGGTCGCTGGTTTCATCGTCAATCTTTTCCAGCGCGCCGGTGTTGCCAGTCGGCGCCTGTTTGAGGTCTTTGACCGACCCGCAGAGATTCGCGACGAGCCTGCGGCTGAGGCGCCTGTGGAACTGACCGGCAGCATCGACATCAAACAGCTGAGCTATCGTTACCCCGGCGCGACGACCCCGGCAATCGACAACCTGTCATTGAGCGTCGCACCCGGCGAAACCATCGCCATCATGGGTCGGGTAGGCAGCGGCAAAACCACCCTACTGAAACAAATCGTTCGACTCATAGACCCGCCCGCCGACAGTGTGTTCATCGACGGACATCCGGTGGGTAACTACCCGCTGACCCTATTGCGTACTCAGGTGGCCTTGGTTCCACAAGATCCGTTCTTGTTCGCAGAACCCTTAAAAAGCAACATCACATACGATGACCCTGCGCGATCCTTGGAAAAAATCTGGGAAGCCGCAACATCTGCGGATCTCAAAGACACCATTAGCGATTTCCCCGATCAGCTGGATACATTGATTGGGGAGCGAGGCGTCACCCTATCTGGTGGCCAAAAACAAAGAGCGACCCTAGCCCGGGGCCTGATTCGCCACGCCCCAATTTTAATCCTCGACGACTGTTTCTCAGCTGTGGATACCGAAACTGAAGAACATATCCTTGGTGAACTGAAACGACTGCGGCGCCAGCAAACGACGGTCTTGGTGTCACATCGGGTAAGCACCGCCCGCCATGCGGACCGCATTTATGTCATGGATGGTGGCCACATCATGGAGAGCGGACGCCACGAAGACTTGCTGGCGAATCAGGGTTATTACGCCGAACTGGAGCGGGTTCAGCGAGAAGGCGGTGAAGAAGACGACTTGGAACGACTGCGGGTGAACTCATGAACACTGCGAGCAAGAAGAGTCCCCGAGATTACGCCATGTTCGATGCTGATATCAGCGGCGCAGTATTAAACCTGACGCTGCTGCGGCGGCTATTGAAGTGGTTGGCTCCTTACAAAGCATCCCTAGCAGTGAGCACTGTCTTAGTTCTGATCGCATCGACACTGCAGGTCATGCTGCCCATCATCATTTCGCTGGTCGCCATTGACCATATCATTAGCGGCGAGAGCAGTGGTGACAGCCCTGACTTTGGCCTCATCGACCTCAACGCAAGCCTTGCTAGCACTCTGGGCCTGTCGGAACTCGTGGCTGCCTGCTTGCTTTACGGTGCCATTCAACTGGCATGGGCATTTTTCAGCCATGCCCATCGCATGACGTTAATCGGCCCGGTGATCAAAGGCCTTCGCGACTTACGTTTGGATCTGTTTCGACACTTGGAAACCAGGCCACCCTCCTTTTACGACCGAGTAGCCGTTGGCCGCATCATGACCCGGGTCACCAACGACGTTGAAGCTTTATATGAATTGCTTCGGGGACTCGGTACCTTAGTGGGTGAATTCGTGCCGTTCTTCGTGGCCTTAGCGGTCATGTTGGCAATCGATGTGCAGCTCACCCTGACGCTGCTGTTGGCTCTGCCAGTGCTAGCCATGGTTACCTACTTCTTTCGCCGCAAAACGCGCTTTCTGTTCCGCCAAACTCGACAGACCCTGTCTAACCTGAATCAGAATCTGCAAGAAAATCTTGCGGGTTTGCAGGTGGTGCAACTGTCAGATCGCCAGCAACACAATTTGGACCGCTACACCGAAATCAATGAAAAAAACCGCCTGTTTGAACATCGATTAGCCCGAGTGGAGACCCTGTACGGTGCCTTCAACGAAAGTTTGGCCCAGATCGCTATCGGCCTGATTTTGTATTACGGGGCCAGTCAGCTAATGAATATCACCATGACCGTGGGCGAGGTGGTGCTCTTCACTCAATTCGTCACCATGTTGTTTCACCCCATTGTGGTGCTGGGTGAACAGACCAATATTCTGTTTCGAGCCATGGCCAGTGGCGAGCGTATATTTCAGGCGCTGGATTGGGACGAGATCATTCACGAACCCAGTCACCCGGTAACGCTGCCTTCTCGACTGCGCGGCGAAGTCGAGTTCCGCAACGTAAGCTTTGCCTACGATGCCACGATACCCGTCCTCGACGATGTGTCTTTTACTATCGCCCCGGGCGAAAAACTGGCCATTGTGGGTCCAACGGGATCAGGAAAAAGCACTTTGATCCGCCTGCTCGGCCGTTTCTACGACTTTGACGACGACCAGATTTTCCTAGATGGAATAGACCTAAACCGCATCCATTCAGCAGATCTGCGCCGCCGGGTCGGTGTGGTGCTACAGGATTTTCATATCTTCTCGGGCAGCATTTACGACAACATTGCACTGGGTAATCCCAAGGTCACCTTAGAGCGGGCTATGGAAGCTGCGACTATTGTGAACGCCCACGATTTCATCAACCAGCTGCCCGAGGGTTACCACACCCCACTCACTGAGCGGGGTCAAAATTTATCGCAGGGCCAACGTCAACTGCTGGCTTTTGCTCGCGTGCTCGCAGCGGACCCAGAGATTTTGGTGCTGGATGAGGCCACCGCAAACATCGATACGGAGACCGAACTTTTGATTCAGGAAGCCGTTGAGCGGCTGACAAAGGGCCGCACCTCAATCATTATTGCCCACCGATTACAAACCATTCAGGAAGCGGACCGGGTGCTCGTACTGGAGCAAGGTCGTGTCGCAGAAATCGGCAGCCACCAAGAGTTGCTGGCAGCAAATGGACTTTATGCCACCCTGCACAGCCTACAGTTCCAAAGCGGCGTGGACTTGGGTCTCTGAAACTTCTTCAGCCTGACAACAACTTTCATCGACTAAGCAGGTAAGGCGTGTCGGATAAAAACCAAATCAAAAGCGGCGAAAAGTACGAAACGCCCCAAGGATTCAAAGCCATCAAAAACGGCATAAAACCTGGTGCTAACACGCGTACAGAGATCCAACGTAAACCGCCATGGCTCAGAGTTTCCGTTGGTGGTGGCGAACGCTACCGCGCCGTCAAAGACACCGTTAGCAAACACCGTTTAGCCACAGTCTGCGAGGAATCTCACTGCCCGAACATCGGCGAGTGCTGGAACCATGGCACTGCCACCATTATGTTAATGGGGGCCACCTGCACCCGAGCTTGCAGATTCTGCGCGGTGGATACTGGCAATCCCAAGGGCTGGCTGGATTCTCAGGAACCGGCTAATGCGGCCCAGTCAGTGAAACTTATGGGGCTAACCTATGTGGTTCTAACCTCTGTAGATCGCGACGACCTGGATGACGGCGGCGCGGGCCACTACGCAGCTTGCGTACGCGCCATCCGAGCACTCAACCCCAACACGGCGGTAGAGGCACTCACTCCGGACTTTAATGGTGACGAGTCAGCGGTCGCCATGGTCGTCAATTCTGGTTTGCAGGTATTCGCACAAAACTTGGAGACCGTTGAGCGTTTGACCCACGTGGTGCGCGATCCGCGCGCAGGCTATCAGCAAACATTGGATGTCCTCGCTTACGCCAAGTCAGTACGCTCAGACGTGTTAACCAAATCTAGCCTGATGCTTGGCATTGGTGAGACCGATGACGAGGTAAGGCAAGCTCTGAGAGACTTAAAGTCTAACAATGTGGATGTTGTGACCCTGGGCCAGTATATGCGGCCTACCAAAAATCATCTGCCTGTGGACCGCTGGGTTACGCCAGAAGTCTTCGAAGCACTGCGAGAGTTCGGGCTCAGCCTAGGCTTCACAGAAGTAGCCGCGGGGCCCCTGGTGCGCTCAAGCTACCGGGCGGATCGCGTGCTGCAAGGCAATAACCTAGGGATTAACCTCCCAGCTGCGGACAACGAGACTGAACACATTCCTGTTAAACAACTGTAGCGGCGAAACTGCCAGCAAGCCCAGTGAATCACAACAACTATCTAACCAAGCGAGCATCATGCAAGAACTCACCCCTGAAGAATTTACCGGCACCGGTTTCCTACCCGCGGATTCCGACGCTATTGCGGCAACTCTGCATCTGACCAGCAAAGCGACCCTCGGCCAGCGGATCGAAACCCTGAGCCCGGCAGACCAGCAGTGGACAGAACGTCAGTCCTTTACCGGCGAATCCGGTCAAATTGCTTGGCTGGAAAACGGCGACGTATTGGTCGGGAGCAACGACACGACTGACCTAAGCACCCTGGGCAGCCTACCCTTCAAATTACCCGAAGGTGTCTATCGGTTAGCAGAGGATGCACCATCACTGGCTCTGCTTGGGTGGGGATTGGGAAGCTATGAGTTCACCCGATACAGAGCCAGCGAGCGCAAACCAGCTCAACTGCTCCTGCCCGCCTCAGCCGACGCCCAAGAACTGGTCCACACGGTGGCTGCCACCAATCTAGCGCGAGATCTGATCAATACCCCAGCTCAAGACATGGCACCATCGCATCTACAGGCAGAAGTAGAAGCATTGGCTGAGACCTTTAACGCGGATATCAGCACCACGGTTGGGGATGCTTTGTTGGATATGGAATGTGGCGCCATTCATGCGGTGGGTAGAGCAGCAGATGATCCTCCCCGTCTGATGGACCTTACTTGGGGCAATCCCGATCACCCCAAGATCACTATCGTGGGCAAGGGTGTGACCTTCGACAGCGGCGGCCTCAACATGAAGCCTTCTGGCGGCATGCGCTGGATGAAAAAAGACATGGGTGGTGCCGCCATAGCCCTAGGTCTGGCCTACTTAATTATGTCTCAAGGTCTCCCCATCCGACTTCGCTTATTGATCCCTGCTGCAGAAAACGCAGTATCCGGCAACGCCTTCCGGCCTGGAGACATTCTCAATACCCATAAGGGCCTGACCGTTGAAATTGATAACACCGATGCAGAAGGTCGGCTGCTGCTGTGTGACGCCCTGTCCATAGCCAGCAACGACAACCCAGAACTCATCGTCGACTACGCCACGCTAACCGGCGCGGCCCGAGGTGCGGTGGGTGCCGAAATCGCTGCCATGTTTTGTACCGACGATGATCTGGCGTCTGATCTGACCCAGCTTGGTAAGAGCGAAGACGATACGGTTTGGCCCATGCCCCTGCACTCTGGCTACGACTACATGCTCAAAAGCAATGTGGCGGATTTGGTGAACTCTGCGGCCTCGCCCTACGCTGGCGCCGTCACTGCCGCGCTGTTTCTTAAGCGGTTCGTTGAAGACGTGCCATGGGTACACTTCGATGTCATGGCCTTCAACATTCGTAAACGGCCCGCTCGCCCAGAAGGCGGTGAAGCCATGGCCTTGCGCAGTGTTTATCGCCACCTGAGCCAGCGTTTTGGGGGCAGCAGTGAGTGATATCAAGGCGCTAGAATCAGCCAAGCTAGGCACAGCCATGGCCCTGGCGCAATTTCTGGATCAGGTGAAATTCAATGAACAAGGTTTGGTGCCAGCGGTGGCCCAAGACAGCACCAATGGCACGGTGCTGATGCTGGCTTGGATGAACCGGGAATCCATTGAGCAGACTTTGGCCACAGGACAAGTGGTGTACTTTTCCCGCAGTCGTCAGTCACTGTGGCGCAAGGGCGAGACCTCTGGAAACACTCAGGCCCTGATGTCCATGCGCTTTGATTGTGACGCCGATGCCATTTTGCTGGCCGTGAAGCAAATTGGCCCTGCCTGCCACACCGAGCGAAACCACTGTTTTTATCTCACGGTGCAGGGAGATCGGGTGGTCGTCGATAGCGAGCCTGAAAACTCCAACACGTAGGCAGAAAACCCATTCTGAAAGGAGTAGACTCCTCACCGTTTCGCGCCACACTCGTCACCTGCTATCGCTTTTCTGTCATCGGGATTCTGACCAAGCCATGAGCCACAACGATATTGTCTTCCACAACACGCTAAGTGGAACCAAGCAAGTCTTTGTTCCTAACGATCCTGAGCATGTGACGATCTACGTGTGTGGCCCAACGGTCTATAACCTGATCCATATCGGCAACGCTCGACCCGCCGTGGTCTTTGATGTACTGACTCGACTACTGCGTTTGCGCTATCCCCGAGTCAGCTATGTCAGCAACATAACTGACATTGACGACAAGATTAACGCTGCGGCAGCAGAGAACGGTGAAGACATCATCACTCTCGCCGAGCGATTCACTGCCGCCTATCAAGAGGACGTCGCTGCCCTAGGTGTGCTGCCGCCGGATGTAATGCCCAAGGCCACTCATCACATCAATGAGATCATTGCTATGATTGAGGCCTTGATCGAACGGGGCCATGCTTACGCCAGCGCCGGTCACGCACTTTTCCATGTACCTTCTGATCCTGAATATGGTTCCTTAGCCAAGCGCTCTCTCGAGGACATGATCGACGGCGCTCGAGTGGAAGTCGCGGACTACAAAAGAGACCCAAAGGACTTCGTCCTTTGGAAACCGTCCACCGAAGATCAGCCCGGCTGGGACAGCCCTTGGGGGCGCGGTCGTCCCGGCTGGCATATCGAATGCTCGGCCATGGTGAAGAAACACTTAGGCGACACCATCGACATTCATGGTGGTGGTTCGGACCTGACTTTCCCGCACCATGAAAACGAGGCTGCTCAGAGCCGTTGTGCCAACCACGGTAAGGGCTACGTCAAGTACTGGCTGCACAACGGTATGTTGAATTTGGGCACTGAGAAAATGTCCAAGTCTGTAGGCAACGTACTGACTATCCGCAAGCTGCTGGAAAAACACAGTAGCGAAGTGCTGCGCTACGCCCTGCTATCGGGACAATATCGCTCATCCCTGACCTGGTCTGACGAACTGCTGACACAGGCGCGAGCCAGTTTAGACAGCCTGTACCAAAGCCTGCGCGATGCCACGTTCGAATCGCCGACCACAAGCAACGATATGCAAGATCTGCCTATCGACGAGTATCCCGCCGATGTCCTTGCAGCACTGTGCGATGACTTGAATACACCCAAGGCCCTAGCTGCCATGCATGAGCTTGCCGCCCAATTACGCCGCGCCCAAGACAAGGCCGACAAAATAGCGGCAGCACGCCAGTTGCTGGCGGGTGGCTGGTTGCTGGGTTTGTTGTATCAGCACGCCGAAGACTACTTTACCCAGGGGCAGCCCGGCGACGCGGACTCCTTATCCGCCGCGGCCATCGAAACCATGATTGACCAGCGTAAAGCTGCCAGAGCCAGCGGCGACTATGCCGGTGCCGATCGCATCCGAGATGAACTGCTTAGTGCAGGCATTGAACTGGAGGACTCTCGGCAAGGCACTCGCTGGCGCAAGATTTAACAGTAGCGCTGACACCGTGTATCCCGTTGCCATTTTTGGAAATACCCTAGCAGCCCAAGTTGCCGCTTTGGCTTGTCAGGCCAGCGGCTTCGCTGACATAAAACGCTACCCCGACCCAGAGGATCTCGATCCGTTACCCGCCGTTTACAGCTTAGGCGCTAATGCCAGCCGCGTGCTGCGAGCCCTTGCACCTCAGCATATTGAAGACATCGCGTTTTTACCCGACCGCTTTCAAGTCCGATTCGCAAAAAGCGCCTACCTACTGGCAGAGCTACCCCTTGGAGACTTTTACCAGCAACGTTATGGCAGCCCGATGATGAATTTTGCCGGCCCCGCCCTGCGCCAATGTCTAGAGGCTATACTGAAAAGACCTCTAGCAGCAGCCGTCACGCTAACCGAAGCAGAGAACACCCACAGCCTAACCATTTTGAGTGCCCGCAAGCACATCGCTAGGTCAGATGAGGGAGATTTCCAAGTTTTTCATGCAACCCTGTCAGACCACCCTCTTCGTCGAGCCAATGTACTGTGGCGAGGCAAGGGCCAGTACATCGAACAAATAGCAGACACAGATCAGGTCCATTTTCGGTTCGTCAGCCGGCGAAACACGGAATTTGTGCACGCAGACTGGCATGCAAGCCTTTTGCCCGCTTTGGACGCGAAGAGATCGCTGGGAAGCCTCAGCCTTGCAGATCTAAGCCACGGCGAGACCTTGTTTGGCGGTTCGGTAGCTCTGCTCAGTGACGCGGTTTCATCAACAATCACTTGCAAAATCGATGGCGCAAATACCGCTATGGAGGATGCTTGGGTGTTATCGCGGATGATGGAAAACTATGAGGAAGATATTGCTGACGGCCTCACCGCTTACGAACGATTTCGCCGCCCTCGACATCGCAAGATAATGGCTGGCATGCGCCATCACCTGACAACTCTCACAGAACCCTCGCCAATGAAGAGGCTGGCACAACATGCAGGCACCGCGCTGCAAAACAGGCTGTTGCCGGAAATTGCCCTGCAGCGGCAGGACTGGCTATACCAGCACGATGTAATCAAAGGGTTTCGTTAGCTGAAGGCTCCCAGTTAGCCAAAGCGCATCGCTAGTGATTCATTAGGCGGCTGTTGGACCCAAAGCTTTTGCTAAGAAATGCCATTTGGTCGCCAAGTATGCGGCCAGAATTGATTAAGGCTAAGTATTCTGAGTAGTTCGGTACATAGGGCAAAGCCATCAATTCCAGACTGGACTCTTCAAGCAGGCGACTGCCCTTGAAGTGATTGCAGCGCCGACAACTGGCAACGACGTTATCCCATTGGTTGCCACCGCCCCGGGAGACCGGCACGACATGATCCCGCGTTAAGTCCGCGTCACCCAACTCCTTGCCACAGTACAGACACATGTTGCCGTCTCGCTTGAAGAGCGCGGGATTGGTCAGTGGCGGAGCCTGAGAGGAGCGTTCTACTACCCTGCCATCACAGGCGATGATGCCGTGGATCTCCTGACTGCTGGCCTCTCCCGTATGTTTGGAACGACCGCCCCGAATGGTGACTAAGGGATCTCCAACGGTCCAAACCACCAGTTCCCGCGCATAAAGACAGACCGCATCTTGCCATGCCAACCACTCCACGGGCTGTCCGGCAATATTCAATCGTAAAATGCGAGGAACGCGCTCAAAATCTGACAGCGTTGATAGCATGACGGCTTCCTTGTCGTGGCGTGTGTCTATTGATTACTCAACACCAGGTGGTCATACCGAGAAAACCGCTAGCGGCTTTACCG
>Ga0129353_1511147_pt1 | contig 10500 bp, 10 predicted proteins | sample CPBNA2_4_FD_105431 | JGI IMG/M metagenome (GOLD analysis project Ga0129353, IMG submission 105431) | Freshwater to marine salinity gradient microbial communities from Chesapeake Bay, USA - CPBay_Sum_27_0.2_RNA2 (Metagenome Metatranscriptome) | ecosystem: Environmental > Aquatic > Marine >...
CTCCCATAAGGTTAAGATCTTTTATAATTATTTTCTTTATTAGTCATATTAACGCCTGAAGTAATTTGAGGAATCATTCGTACAATTTCTTTACGAGTTTGTCTTGAAACATCTCCAGAAACATTAATATTAAACACTTGTTCTGAACGTCCAGCACCATCAGTAAAGCCTTTGACTTTATCTGCAGGTACAACTAATTCTCCTGGAGTTAACATAGCAGGAACACTATCTATACCTCTTTTTGAAAAACTAGTATTTGGAACAATACCCCCATTACTAAACGGGAACGCTGGAAGCCCAAAGAAACTAAGACCCATATTTAATAGCGTACCTAGTCCACCAGAGCCTCCACCAAGACCTAGGCTACCGCCTGAGAATATACTGCCAATGTTTCCAAAAACTTTACCTAGGTTTTCTCCAAAGCCTTTAAATATTCCGCTAAACAATTTTGGAATATCTTTAATTACGCTTAGAAGATCTGAAGAAGTTGTTCCTAGTTCTTTACTTACTTCTCCTGTCTGACCAAGTTCTTTTGACCCACCAAATATTTTATCTAAAATTTTAGGTGTTTTTACATTACCATCTTCATCGGCTTTACCAATAAGATCTTTAAATATTGTATCTGTAAGACCTGAAGTAAATTGATCTAAAACTCCAGTTGTAAAGCTGTCTAAGATACTTTCTCCAAAAGCATCAAAATCACCAGTTTTAAAGGCTTCTGTTAAGCCTCTTTGAAACTCATTTTTAAATTCTTGAGCAGACTCACTTCCTGATTTTACTAAATCTTGTATTCTTTTAGTTTCAATACTCTTTTTGATATCTTCGGCAGATTTCTTTCTAGTAGTTGATAATTTATTTTCAAAATAATTTAAGCTGTCAGTTGCTGCTTTAGCAAGGTCTTTTTGTTGTTTATATGCTTGTAAAGCGAGATCTAGCGCATAAGTTTTAGATTCACCATCCTCTAGATTGTCTGATAATTCTCTAAATCTACGAGAGGCTTCACCTGCTAGACGATTAGCATTTTCAAACTCTCTAACTGCATCCTCAAATCCTTTAAGATCTGAAACTTTAATTTTAACAGTTTTGCCAGTTGCAGGATTAAATACTTCTTGAGTAGGAGTACCTTGTGCAAATAGACCAAAAGAACCTGTATTAATTGCTTCTAAAACAGGTCTAAACTTTTTAGCCATTGAAGAACGAACAACAAACTCGCCATTGGATAACATAGCAGGAATTTTGTCGTCTGTAGGGCCACCTTCACCTGTTATATATCCACCTGTAGCAAACCTTTTAACTTTACCAATAGATCGTTTTAGTTTCTTTATCATATCAAACTTTTCTTCGTGGTAATAATGTCCATCTAAATTAGGTTTGATAATATTTTCCCAAACGTCTTTTGCGTCAATTGCTCTACTACGAGTCTTTTCATTATCTGCATTAATTTCATTTCCTCTAAACCACTGAGCTAAAATAGCATCTTTTATATATTCTCGTTTCATGTCTTCAGTTGCAAGTTTTCTTAAATCAAAATTATAACTATCTTTTAGAACACCTAATATTTCTGGGTATTCTTTAAACAAGTTTGCATTTTGTTTTAACGCAGATTCTAAGTTTGAATTTAGATAACTTCCTTGAGAAAAGTGAACAGCAGCACTTACAAAATCTTTATCCATATTAGGAAGAAGAGTTCTTCTTGCAAAAAGATTAGCGTCTGTTTCATTAATTAGTCGTCTATAGTTTTGCTCATCTATAGGAGTAGTAAATCTACTGGGCCACTTATCATTAAAGAAAGTATCTTTTGTGTCTTTTAAATAATCATAGGCGTGACCAACCTCATGAAGAGCAGCATAGTAGGCTATAAGGAACTTTCCAGGATCTTGGCTAGAAAAACTCATTAACCCTAGTGTTGCAGGTTGATCTTTATCTCCTTGCCAAAACCAAGCATTAACCCCTGCTGCTTCTGCATCTTCTTCAACTTGTAAATTCTTTCCATAAAAATTTTTATAAGTTTCTCTGAGGCCATTAATAACAGAAAACGCATGATCTTTTAATTGTTTAGAAGTATATCCTCCTGACATAGCTGTTACAGCACTATCAAAAGACTCAAATCCCAACTCGCTATAAGTTTTTCCTATTGAATCAAACAGTCTGTCTTTTAACGTTGAATAACCCTCTAATAAAGCATAGTGAGAATCTCTATCAACAAAATTAAAATAAGCATCTGAAAAGTTTGTTGCATCGTAGGCCTTCCAGCCTAAAATATCCCAACCTACCTCCCATTGCCACTTGTCATCATACCCCTTAAATGCGTCAAGACCTGATTTATTTGAAATACTATACAGGTTATCTGCTTGTTCATATAAGGCATCAAAATCCTTGTAAGAAGCCGTGTTAGTATTTACACTTAGCCTTTTAAAACCTTGCTCCATGTGAGGAGAATCTGATAAAGTTGTTCCAAAAGACAAATTGTCTGTTTTTAAGCTTCTGTCTTCATTTCCTGATGGCCCTAAACTGTTCTTTTTTGCAAAACTAAATAGATAATCATATATATTACTTGGTTTATAAAACCCACGTGCGCTAGTAAGTTGTTTAGTAAGATCTGCTAATGCAGCTAAAACTGACGAAACTTTATCTATATAATTAGCATTAAAATCAAATAATGATAGTCTTCTTTTAAATGCAGCTTTATCATAAACAGTAATATCATTTAAATCGTTATATATATCCCAACCTAGAGGGGCTGTAGCGGTAACATCACCGCCGTTTGCAAACTTAGGCAAACGATCTTCATTGATTGCTCTAATAAGACTACCGTGTTTAGCTGTAGAAGCAGCATTAATAACGTATTCACCATTAGATAACATTGCTGGAATTTTATCATCACGAGGGCCACCAGCGCCTCTAATAAAACCACCCGAGGCAAAGCCAACAACATCTCTATTATCTCTAGTCTGAGCATTTCTTAAGAAAGTATTATTTTGAAGATTATCTAAGCCTTCTGAAAGCTTATCTATTTTTCTTGTTGCATTTTCTACTGATTCAGAAAGTCCAGCATTTTTACCAACAATAGAATCATGGCTAATCCCAAGTTTATCTAGGCTATTTCTTAATTCGTCTTGTTTTACAGTTAATTGATCTGTTGCAGTTTGTAATTTTAATTGAGCGGCTGCCTGTTTACTTTCAGGGATAATTCCTGTTTTTATTCCTTCTAAAACATTTTCTTGATCTTTAATAACTTTATTTAAAGAATCAATCTCATAAGACAGACGATCAACATTTGCAATTTCAATAGCATCTTCAACTGCATCTTTTCCAAAAAGTGCGTCTATAAAACCTTGATATATATTTTTACCAGCAGCATAAAGCACTTTTACAACAGAGGGGCTGGTAAGCGCTCCGACAAAACCGCCAATAATAGTGCCGACAAATCCTCCGATAGGGCCGCCGCCTAAAGAAAATCCTGCAACAAGACCAATTGCTGCACCTTCTGCACTATCTTTAAATATTTCTTTTAAATCTTGTTCTTTTACTTTTAATTCAGCAATAAAGTCTTCATTAAAGTCAATTTTGTTAAGAGCATTTTCAACCGTTGATCCAACAATGTCTCCGACAAATAACCCTGCAAAAGCTTTGCCTAAAATACTTTTAATTTTCTTTTGTGCAGCTTTTGCGGCTTTTTCATCATCTGCAGGACTAAGGCTAAATACACCTAAAGTAATTGCTCCCCCTAAAAGTTTTAAATAACCACCAAAAGAACCAATTCCTAATAATGCAAGAGTACCTACTGCTAAAATAGATCCTGCTAATGCGTCTAAGAATTTGCCTGTAAAGTCACTATCTTTGCCAACAATGCTATCAATAATAGCATCGCCAATTGTAGAAAAAGCTGTAATAATTTTATTTGCAAAATTAGCACCAGCATCTGCTTCATCAATACCTTCTCCACTGAGAAGAGCTTTTAGACCTTCTGTAAAACCATATACAAAGTCGTACAAGGGTTGTTGAGACTGTTCGTCTACTTCAGGTAAAAAGCTAATAGCAGTAACTATGAAAGCAATCGGGAATCCTTTTTTAAAGGTTTCTGCCATAATACCAACAGCAGCAAGACCTAAACCAATTCCTGCTAATTTTAATGCTGCAAGGGTTGTTTGAGGAAAGACCATTGCAATAGTGCCTGTAGCAAAAGCAGCACCAGTAAGTAAAGGATTTTCTTTAACAAAATCAGCAGTATTATCAAGCACACCGCCTTTTCTACTACGATCAACCCCAGGATGCCCTACTTCTTTACCTAATACATAGTCTTCAATCTCTTTAGCTGCTTTAGTTAATTTTGAAGCTTGCTCTGAACTGTCTGTACCAAATAATAACTCATTAATACTTTTAAATTTATTAGTAACACCGAGATATTTGTCTAGCGATTCAGCATAGCCAACAACAGCCTCAGATATCCCATTTGCGGTTGTCTTAAAACTGCTTACAATATTATCAAAGCCGCCTAATTCCCCTACAATTTCTGTTATTTTTGTACTTATAACACCAAACGTTTCTACAACAAAATTAGAAACACCTGTAAATACTCCAATAACAGTATTTGCCCAGTCTAACAATTTAGATAAAAATCTATCAAAGGCACCCTTGTCGTCTACTGTCTTTTGAGGATCTGATATTAATGATGCCTTAATAACAGGAACTTCAGCTTCTAAGTCTTTAGTTTTTCCACCAAAAAGCTCTTTATATAGTTTTTTAACATTTTCAACAAAAGTATTAAATGTTGATTCTAACGTTTCAAAAGTTTTTGTAAAAGAAGGCGGTATTTCAAATTGACCAAAGAATTTTTCAAAATCAAATACTTTTTTACCTTCAGAAGTTTCATCAAAAAAGTCAAAAGATATCTTAGATTTAACAAGAGTTTTAAACTCATCAAATTTATTAATAATATCTGCTGCTGCCTGTTTTGGATCAAATTCTGTTGAAAATATTGTTTTAAAGGTATTTGTAAAAGGTTCTATAATACCTTCAATTCTGTTTTTAAATAAAATAAAATCAATAATAACAAAGTTTAAATAAGTTCTTGCATTATCTGCAAAGTATTTAAACCCGCTTGTCATACGTTCAATGCCACGAATTACAGCATCTGAAAATCCTGTCTCAGTAGCAATAACGTCTAAAGTTCTTTTAAATTCATATCTTAATGCATTACTGACAGAATCAACAGTTTTTGCAATTAATTGGAATTCTTTATTAATTTCAGGTGCTGCTTGTTGAACTGCTCTTAGTACAGCCTCAGTTGTAAGTTTTCCGTCTTGAGCCGCATCTCTCAATTGCCCAAAAGGAATACTTAAACCGTCAGCAATAGCTCTTGCAATACGAGGTGTTTGTTCAAGAACCGAGTTAAGTTCTTGACCTCTAAGTTGTCCAGAAGCTAAGCCTTGGCCAAACTGAATAATTGCAGCACGAGCAGATTCAGAACTTGCGCCTGAAATAGTGACTGCTTGGTTAATTGTTCTAGTAACTTGTAAAAGTTCATCTGCGGATACTGAAGCGTCTTGCAAAGCTAAGCCAAAACGATTAAAAACTTCAGAAGTAGTAGACATGCTTACACGAGTATTAGCAGAAATTTGAGCTAATCTTCGCATAGTTGTGTTTAATTCACGACCTCTTCCTGTTACAAGCGCAATTCGGTTTTCTAAATTAGTTACAGAGTCTGAAGCTCTTGTTAAAGATTTTGAAAGAGTACTAATACTATAAAGAGTACCTGCTGTAATTGCAATATTTCTAAAAGCTTTAGTAACTGAATTGGCTGTGCTTTCAATAGAAGAAACCGATTTTTCTAGTCGTGCTAAGTCTCTTCTAGCTTGAGTACTGTCCGAGCGTACTCTAATCTCTACCCCACTCATAGGCAACCTCCTTAATAAAAATGCCCCCTAACGAGTTCCCGATACAGGAAGCCATCAGAGGGCAAAAAATTAATTAGGGGTTAGGACTCCAATAGTAATTAACACTTGTTCAATAAAGTATCTTGGTGCTTGTTTACTATGTCCTCTATTTAGCACATCAATATATTCAACATCATTAAATATTTTTCCAGCTAAATAACTATTTTTGTAAATTTCGTTTTTCCAACCTGATCTGGCTTTTCCAGTGTCAACAGGTGTAACTATTTTTAATGTTTCTGTCGCATATTCAATGCGGCCTTTTATTTCAAGATCTGCTTGAGCCTGAACTTCACGTTTAACTCTTTCCATCTCTTTTTTAAAGTTAACAACATCTAAAGAAACAGTCATGTTATTTCCTTACAAAATCAGGATTCCAACCTGATTCATCTCCATTTTTTGCTTTCATCATTAATTCTAAGAATTTACCTTTAGGAACTGCTTGGTCTGGAATTTGTTTATTTTCCTCATACATCTTCATAAATTTTAATGTTGGGAATAATTCTTGAGCAGAAGACTTAACACCCTGTGCCTTAAGCAACATAAAAGTTCTTTGATCTTCTCTCCAACCAACAGGTCTGCTTTTAAAAAAGTCAACCCATTTTACTAGTTCTTCATAAGGCATCTGTTCTTTTAAAACATATACTGGGATTTTTAACTCGTAAGCAATTTCAAAAATAGTTTCTTCGTCCTCGGTTAGTTTCCCGAGTTAGCGCCTAGCCCAGAATAAGCCATAATTTCTTCAGAAAGAGTATTTAATTCTTGAATTGGAAATGATTTAAAATCTTCTTCTGAAAGTTCACTAGCGTCTGGTACTGCCAGCTTAATTACAGTCATTAAAAGTTTAATTGAATTCTCTTCTTGATTTTTTAATTTAGAATTTTTTCAATAATTTTTTGAACTTCTAAAACTTCTGACACGCTTAATTTTAGGATTTCAACTTCGTCATCCATAAAAGAAACTTTTTTACCAATTTTTTTACCAACTAAATGTTTCATAATACACCTTAACTAATTTTATCTTTTTCCGTAAATAACTCTTGATTGTTTGCTTGAAAGTCATCAAGCATCTTTCTTACTGTATGAAGAACAGAAAGAGTTTCTAAACACTCTTTTCCTTCTCGTGAATCTTCAGTAAAATCTTTAAAACGCTCAAAACTTTTACGAATACTAATATCTACACTGCGTCGCATATGACGGAATGTAGTTCGCATAACAAATGCTTTACTAAATGGTTTATCCATAATATACTTTCTCTACTAATGATAAGAAGGGGCTAATGCCCCCTCTAATTTTATTTATTAAGCTGCTGCAATAGTTGCAGGGCCAAAGAAATCTGATTGTGCTGACAATGTAACAGTCGCAGTTGTAGCGTCTGTCAATGCAGGGTTAACCAAGATTGCTTCAATTTTACCTTTAAAGTAGAACTCTGTGTTGTCTGTTGCAAGAGTTGCACCCAAAGATGTAGTAAGATCTACTGCTGCAGAACACATCATAAAGCGGAAGTAAACTTCTGTTCCGATTAGTGCGTGGAAGTCTGTCATGTCATTAGCAACATAGTTTACAGTAACTTCAAGAGTAGGCGCATCAGCCTGACCTTGAATCTGTGAAGATGTGTTTTGACCATAAACAGGCACGTTTACGATGTTTGCAGGTGTACCAATTGAAGGAAATTCACGAACAGAAGGCATACGATCGATGTCTGATGAGTTTCCTGAAATAAATAGACCAGCATAGCCAGTAGCAGTCTCTGATGCAGGGGTTGATGAACCGCTATAAATATCTAGGTAAGAAAAGATACCTGCACCTAGTGATGAAATATGAGCCATTTATTATTCTCCATATATTTTAAATGGTATTATGTATCTAGCACTATAAAGCGCTTTATTAGATGGGTCTAGCCCTTCTACATTCAAATAAGATGTTCCAAGCTCAGTTCCATTTGTTAAACGTTTATTTTCAAGATTAGTATCTAAAATATCTGATATTTCCATAATGCGAGATTGTCCCTCACCAGCCTTAACAAATATTTTTACTGCTACTAATCCTTGCAACTGTTTGTTGCCACCGTGTGAATAATTATTACTGTTGCTAGGCAATACATTAAGCCTACAAAATTCATTTTCGTTAGAAATTGTACCCTGATAATTATCAGGATAAATATCAATACTATTTGCTGTCCAACTACCTGAAGCAAAAACAGCTTCAATATCATCTAATACGTTGTCATACATTATTGAGTCTCCTTAGTCAAGATAGCTTCAATAGTGAATTCATTATCCGTATAATCAACAATATTATAAACTTTAGAGCCAACAGTTAAAGTATCATAAACAGATATATTAACTCCTGATTTCATTATTGCAGTAGTTGTAAAACCTTCACCAGAAGGCTTTTGGGTTGATTGTAGTATTACATCAACAGTAGCACTAGTAGTAGTACTAACTGTTTCTCTTGTACCAAAATTATACCCTGACACAGCTTTAGTAGAAAGTGTACCTTGTTTAACTAAATCACCAGCAGAAGTAAAAGCCTTATTTACAGCAGCAGTTACTTTTGCAGATAAAGACATTAATTAGCCCTCCACCAACTTGAACCCATACCGAATGACCCTCTTCGAATAAGTGGTCTTAATGGTTTAATTACAAAGGCAGGCGTAATAGAAATTCTAGTTACATCATTATTAGCATCAGTTAATTTTATAGAACCAATACTAATGCTTTCGTAAGTTTGAGTCGTTTGAGCTAAAAGGTCTTCGTTGTTTAACAAATGTAAAGCTTGTTCGTAAACAGCTATTTTAACAAGATCAGGGATCTCAGATTCAGAAATAGAAATTTCTTGTCCCATACGAGGATCATAGTATTTAGCATTTTTACGAGGCCAAGCTAAAGCTTGAGAAGAGCTAACAGCCGAACCAATCCAAGGATTGTTATCGATAATCTGTGTCGAAGTTACAAGCGCATCTTCTTTTAAAGTTTCTGCTGCACTTGTCCAGTTTGCAGAGTCTATACGAGTTTCGAAATAGGTGTCTGCATTGGCTACTGACACATAACTATTAGTATTAACAGTTAACGGCATTAGCTCCTCCTAATTATTATGAATGGAAGATAGGTAGAATACCTAGGTTTAGGGCATCCATTTTACGATCCCATGAACCCGCTGTTGCAAAGTTAGCGTTTGTTGCAAATGCGTTTGTAGCACCTGCCCAATCGTAACCCATTGGGTGCATAATGAATCCGTAACGATACCAAATGTTTGTTGAACCGCCGCCTGTATACGCTGCTGCATTGCGATCTACTTCTACTGGTGTAGGAGTTGAAACTGGAGCAAAAGTTACAGAGCCTGGCTTAACAATGAAAGTACACTTGTCCGATTGTGCATTCAAGTCGCCTGATGCTGCTGTATGCATTTGGTTTGCACGAGTCATTACTAGACGGAACTTACCACCAAAGATTGTGCTAAAGTTTAGATTGCCATCTGTAACTGTTGTGTCGTCAACCAAGTTAGCTGCACGCATTTCTGCCATAATTTCTGGAGAAGTAACAAGATACATATAATCTGGTTCGTAGTCTTTAAAGCCCATGCCAATAGCTTGGAATAGACGCTCTCCACGAGCAGCACCAATTGCTGTTGAGTCAAACAACTTGCGTTCATCATTTGCACCGCTTGCTGCAGTACCAAATACACCAGCTGCGTTAATATCAACAAAGTTTCCTGTTGCTGCAGCATCTGCATCTGTGTCATAGTCAACTAGACCACCGTTACCTGCACCACCTGCATCACCTAGTGCTACTTCGTATGCCGCAACACCTTTTAGTACGTTCATAAGAGCAGTACCTTCGTCGTCACCACGCACTTGAGCAAAATCACGAGCAATTTTAGCTAGACCGTCTTGCTTTGAAACAACTTCTTGCATGTTAACCTGCTGCGCACCAAATGTACGAACTGTTTTAACATAGTTAGCAATATCTGTTGTGATGTCTGTATATGTACCATCTGATGATGATGATAGAGACGCAACATTGATATTTGCCGCTAGTGGTTTGTACCAACGGAATTGACCAACAAATGATTCACCGTCAGCATTAATATCGTCACGCTGTCCAACGATACCTGTTGAGTTTAGTTTTTTCTCAGTAGTATACGCTTCGTCTGCATAAGCAGAGATAGCTAGAGCTACATTTTGAAAATCTGTGTTTGTAATAGCCATAATTATTAATCCTTATTTAAACTATTAGTATGTATAATTACCTAATTGGCCTTTTGCAGCCATTGCTAAAACTTCTTCCTGTGTCATTTGAGCTAAACTTTTTTGCTCAGTTACGTTAGGTGTTCCAGACGAGGTAGTTGTACCTGCTCCAGAATTCGCCTTAACACGGAAGAGGAATGAATTATCTTCATTTTTTGAATAAGCAAGAATAAAATCTTGAATAGTAGTGCCTGATTTATGAACCCAAGTACCGTTTTCATTTTGAACGAGTTGCTCAACAATATCACGGTAGGCCATTTGACGACTACGCTCATTACGGAAGTCTAAACCACCTAGTTGCGAATTAACTACATTATCA
>Ga0129353_1265636_pt1 | contig 10491 bp, 6 predicted proteins | sample CPBNA2_4_FD_105431 | JGI IMG/M metagenome (GOLD analysis project Ga0129353, IMG submission 105431) | Freshwater to marine salinity gradient microbial communities from Chesapeake Bay, USA - CPBay_Sum_27_0.2_RNA2 (Metagenome Metatranscriptome) | ecosystem: Environmental > Aquatic > Marine > Coastal...
CAAGTTACAAGTTAATTATAATATTCACACGAAACATTAAACTATGTTGAGAAAAATATATTCAATAGTTGCATTAGTTTGTTTTTCAACTTTTGCTTTTGCACAAACAGGAACCCTTAAGGGGGTAATATCTGACCTAATGACTGGGGAGCCAATTCCTTTTGCTAATGTTATTATTGAAAAAGGAGGGAATCAGCTTGCTGGAACAACAACTGATTTTGATGGAAAATATACAATCAAACCGATTGAGCCAGGAAACTATAATGTTAAAGCAACTTTTGTTGGTTATCAAACCGTAGAAATAACTGGAGTAATAATTTCTGCTAATAAAATTACTTTTCAAGATTTGAAGCTACAAGAAGGTGTTGCTTTAGGAGAAATAAAAATTATTGAATACAAAAAGCCACTTCTAGATCAGGATAATTTATCTGGAGAAACAAAAACAGCAGAAGAAATTGTTGCACTACCAACAAGAAGTGTTTCATCTGTTGCATCTACAACTGCAGGTATATATCAAAAGGATGAAGGAGATGCAGTAAATATGAGAGGGTCTAGAGAAAATGCGACTTCTTATTATGTTGATGGAATAAAAGTTAGAGGAGCAATTGGAGTCCCTACATCAGGGATTGAACAAATAACTGTAGTTACAGGTGGATTGCCGGCTCAATATGGTGATGCAACTGGGGGTATAATATCTGTAACAACAAAAGGGCCGTCAAATAAATTCTTTGGTGGTCTCGAAGTTGAGTCTTCATCTTTATTTGATAAATACAATTATAATCTAGTTGGTTTTGGTTTATCAGGTCCAATTCTTAAAAAAAGAAATGCTGACGGAACAAAAGGAAGCTCAATTATTGGTTATTTTCTTTCTGGTGAATACAGAGATGTTGATGATACAGATCCTTCAGCTATTGGTAGATGGAAAGTTAAAGATGATGTTTTAAAAGATCTACAAGCAAATCCTTTCAGAATTGCTCCAAATGCTAGTGCTGGGTTTTTAAGTAATTCAGATTTTCTGACTGAAGATGATTTTGAAAATGTTCAAGCTAAATTAAATTCAAATGAAAAAAGATTTAATGTTTCAGGTAAATTAGATTTTAAACCTACTAACACAACTTTCTTATCCCTTGGAGGGACGTTTTACTCAAGAACAAGTAGAGATTTTTCTGGATGGAGATCTATGTTTTCTTCAGCAAACAATAGAGAGTCCTCCCAGACAACTTATAGATTATTTGGTAAATTAACTCAAAAATTTGGATCTCAAGAAGAATCGGAGGATGAGAGTAGTTCTGCAACTATAAAAAATGCTTTCTTTACTATTCAAGGAGATTATACAAACAATAAATATACATTTGTTGATTCAGATCACCAATATGATTTGTTTAAGTATGGATATGTAGGTGAGTTTAATACATACAAACAAAATATTTACAGCGGTGGAACTGCTGTTGATTCAACAACAGGAATAATATATACTGGACAGATTCATTCTGGATGGGGAGATACTTTATATACTTTTGATGAAAATCAATATACAAATGTTGATTTAGCTAATTACACTAGAGCATATTTCCAAATGTTTGATGACTATGGTTTGTCTTCATTTGTTGGAACAGAAAATGATGGTGTGATTCGTACTGCAGCTGATTTAAGAGGACAAGGTTTAAGAAACGGAGATCTTCCAGCTTCTGTATATTCTTTATATGGAAATCACGGAACTATGTACAATGGATCAGCTAAACAAGAAAATACTCAGACAACATTTAAAGCATCTGGATCAGCTGATATAAAAGATCATGAATTTTCTTTTGGATTTGAATTTGAACAAAGAGACGATTCATATTGGGGCATGGGCCCAATGGGAATGTGGGGATTAATGAGACAATTAACTAATAAACACATTTTACAAAGAGATCTAGCAAATCCAATTCCTGTTTTTGATGCTAATGGTGTTTATCAAGATACGGTTAATTATGATAGATTGTTTGTTGCTGAAGAACAATCTACATTTGATAGAAATCTAAGAGATGCACTAAATAGAAGTCAAACAGATTACATTGACATTGATGCCTTATCACCAGATATTTTTGATATTAAAATGTTTAGTCCAGATGAATTGTTAAATAGTGGATCGAGTTTAGTATATTATTATGGTTATGATATTCATGGAAATAAATTAACAAGCAACCCAACTCTAAAAGATTTCTTTGAAAAACAAGATAACGAGGGTAATTATTTAAGAGAAATAGCCTCTTTTCAACCAATTTATACTGCTGGTTATATTCAAGATAAGTTTGCAATTGATGACTTGATTTTTAATATTGGATTAAGAGTTGATAGATATGATGCAAATCAAAAAGTATTATCAGATAAATACTTATTACATCAAGCATATACTGTCGGAGAAAGTACAGATTTCTTAAATAATGCTGATATTCCATCTACTATTGGTAATGGTTATGTTGTATATGTTGATGACGCATCTAATCCTTCTGCAATTGTTGGATTTAGAGATGATGAAACTTGGTATAATGCAGATGGATTACAAATATCAGATCCATTACTCGTGGCTGAAGCTGCGGGAGGTCAAATTCAACCTTATTTAGTTGATCCAGAAGGAGCATCTGCTGGAGAGGTGAAGGTTGATCAAGTTTTTGAAGACTATGAACCAGAAACAATATTTATGCCAAGAATTGCATTCTCATTCCCAATTTCTGACGAAGCACAATTCTTTGCTCACTATGATGTTTTAACTCAAAGGCCTCCACAATCAAACAGACTTGAACCAGTTGATTATCTATTTATGGCAGATAGAGTTGGCGCACTTTTAAACAACCCTGATTTAAAATCTGAAAAAACGGTTGATTATGAGCTAGGTTTTGCAAAGACATTATCTTTAAGATCTGCTTTAAAAATATCGGCGTTTTATAAGGAATTAAGAGATATGATACAAGTAGTTAATGTTCTTGGTGCATACCCAGCACAATATCTAACATATGGAAATATTGATTTTGGAACAGTAAAGGGTATGTCAGTTAATTTTGATTTAAGAAGAACTGGAAATGTAAGTATGACAGCTAACTATACTTTACAGTTTGCTGATGGAACTGGATCAAGTGCTTCATCAGGACAAAGTCTAGTAAATACTGGACAACCAAATTTAAGATCTACTATCCCACTTGCTTTTGATCAAAGACACGCAATTTCAGCATCTGTAGATTACAGATATGGTTCTGGAAAAGATTATAATGGACCTGTTTTGTTTGGAAAAAATATTTTGGCAAATGCAGGAGCAAATATGGTACTTTCAGCAGGTTCGGGAACTCCATATAGTAAGCAATCAAACATTACTCAAGAAGCTGCATCTGGAATTAATGATAGATCAACTTTAGAAGGTAGTTTAAACGGATCAAGACTTCCATGGCAGTTTAGAATTAGTGCTAAATTTAATAAGGAATTTGAGATTAAATGGTCTGACAAGAAAAGATCTAATGTGAATTTATATGTTCAGATACAAAATCTATTAGATGCTAAGAATATTATTAGTGTATATAGAGCAACAGGAAATCCTGAGGATGACGGTTATTTAACATCATCTGCAGCGCAGAATGCAATAAATGCACAAAATAGCCCAGAATCTTTCAGATATCTGTATTCACTAGCAGTTAATAATCCAAATAATTATAGCTTACCTAGAATGATAAGAGCAGGTTTAAGTTTTGAATTTTAAAAATTAGAAGAAATTAGTAATATGAAAAAAATGGCATATATATTTAATCCAAAGAGAATCTTAGTATTCTCACTTGTTTTTGCTTGTATAAATGTTTTTGCAAAGGAAAATATACCTAATCCAATAAGTAATAGCGTTGTATATACAAAAGTTGCTTCAGGTTGTGCGCCTTCAACTTCTCAAACAGATTTAGATGTTAACAATGTGAGAACTACTATATTGGCTGCTGGAGATATGTGGTGGAATTTAGATGATGCTAGATATGAAATTCCAAAAAACGGAAATAAACATTCAATGTTTGCTGGAGCTCTTTGGATTGGAGGAGTTGATGCCGGTGGTCAGCTAAAAGTTGCCGCTATGACCTATAGACAAGGAGGAAGTGACTTCTGGACTGGTCCCCTAAATACAACCACTGCTACCATTACACCAGATGAATGTAATGAATGGGACAAGCATTTTAAAATTACTCGTGCTCAAGTAGAAGACCATGTTGCTAATTATTTAGATCCTACATATGTAATGCCTGATATAATTGAGAATTGGCCTGCACATGGTGATCCTGCGCAAGGACAGGATTTTAATTTAGCTCCATTTTATGATGCTGGACAAGATGGTGGTTTATATAATCCATATGATGGAGATTATCCTGATTATAATGTAAGTGGTTCTAATGATAATGCAAGACTATACGGTGATCAAACATTATGGTGGATTTTCAATGATCAAGGAAATATACATAGTGAAACAGAAGCTGAACCTTTAGGTTTGGAGATTCATGCTCAAGCTTTTGGTTTTACTGCTGATAATGAAGTAAATGATATGACTTTTTATAATTACAAAATTATAAACAGATCAACACTTCCATTAAATGATACATATTTTGGTCAGTGGGTAGATCCAGATTTAGGATACTATCTTGATGATTATGTTGGATGTGATGTAAACTTAGGTTTAGGTTTTTGTTACAACGGTGATGCAGAAGATGAAGGAGCTGCCGGTTATGGATTTAATCCCCCAGCTATTGGAGTTGACTTTTTTCAAGGTCCATTGGCTGATCCAAATGATGGAATTGATAATGATAGAGATGGTATTATAGATGAAGCTAATGAGCAAATTATAATGTCAAAATTTGTATACTATAATAATGATTTTACTGTAATTGGAAATCCATCTGAGGGAACACATTTTTACAATTATTTAAGAGGAATATGGAAGGATAATGTTCCTATGACTTATGGAGGAGATGGTCATGGAGCCGGTCAAGGATCAACAACTGACCCATGTAATTTCATGTTTCCAGGAACTTCTGATCCTGATTTTACTGCTGAGTGGACTGAGCAAACAGCTGGTAATATACCTGCTGATAGAAGATTTTTACAATCTGCTGGTCCATTTACTTTACAACCAGGTGCTGTAAATGAAATTACTACTGGAGTAGTTTGGGCTAGAGCAAAATCAGGAGGTCAAACTGCGTCAATTGCCCTTGTTAAAATATATGACAAAGAAGCACAAGCTTTATTTGATAATAACTTTAATATTTTAAATGGTCCTGATGCACCAGATCTTGAAATTAGAGAACTCGATAAAGAACTTATATATTACATTATCAAATGGACCTACTTCGAATAATGTTAATGAAAGTTACAGAGAAAAAGATCCATACATTACAAAACCAGCTAATTTATTAAACGATTCTGCCTATACATTCCAAGGATATTTAGTATATCAATTAAAAAATGCTACAGTGTCTGTAACTGATTTAGATGATCCTGATTTAGCTAGATTAGTTTTTAGATCTGATGTAAATGATACGGTATCCGGTATTGTAAATCAATATCTAGATCCAATTTTAGGGGTATATACTCCTGTAGAAGAAGTTGCATCTGTGTTAAGTGATGGGGTGAAAGGTTCAGTTGATGAGGGAACAGAGTATTCTTTTCAAATTACAGATGATAAATTTGCTCTTGGAAATACTCGATTGGTTAACCATAAAACATATTATTTTATGGCAATTGCTTATGGATATTGTCGAGCTGAGGAAAATGCAGATCCTTATAATGTAAATGATCCTGAGTATGACGGAAGAAACCAACCTTATATAGGCGGAAGAAGAAACATTAAGGTTTATAGTGCAATTCCTCATTTCACAGAACCAGATGAAGGAGGAACTACTTTAAATGCTGCTTATGGTGATGGCGTTTCAATTACAAGAATTGAAGGAACTGGAAACGGTGGAAATAATCTAGATTTAACTGAAGAAAGTATTACAGAAATTTTAAATAGTGATGATCATAGAGTGTATAATCCAACATACGAAGCTGGACATGGACCAATAGATATATCAGTTGTTGATCCTGTGAAAATTCCTTCTGGAAACTACACATTTAAATTATTAAATCCTGAATTCAATGGAAGCTCAATCTCTTCATACAATAGTTGGGAATTAATAGATCAACAAGATGGTTCTATTATTGGCTCTTCTAATCAATCAATAACAGTAGGTACAGAAGAATATATTTCAAGTTTAGGACTCAATGTTAAAGTTAAACAATCATTAAATCCTGGAGCTGATCCAGCTAACATTGATAATAATGGTTTAGTTTCTGCATCAATTGAATATGATAATATTAACGACAGATGGTTAAGTGGTGTGCCTGACAGGGACGATGAAGGAGGATTTTTGAAATTCTGGGGACTAAACTGGATAAGATCTGGAACATACACTGATGATAATAATGGTTTATATAGCGATTATAATCAAGCTGATGACCCATCTAGCATTTATGAAGGGGTTATAGAACAATCATTAACTACTACCTTTTCAGGTATCCCATTTGGTATTGGTGATATAACATTTGATTATACTGGTGGTACATGGGCACCATACAGATTTGCATCTTATTATGAGGATGGACCAGGATTAAATAGTTCAATAACCTCTCAAAATAAAATGGAAAATTTAAATTCTGTTGATATTGTCTTTACTAATGATCAAACCAAATGGACAAGATGTGTTATTGTCGAAGCTCAAGAAAATCCAGATCTAGCAATAGGTGGAGCATTAAAAATGGGATTAAGAGAAAGTCCATCGGTTGATAAATCAGGCGCTCCTGATGGAAGTGGTAGAAATGGTATGGGATGGTTCCCTGGCTATGCTATTGATGTAGAAACTGGAGAAAGATTAAATATTGTATTTGCTGAAGATTCATGGTTAACTAGTGATAACGGAAATGATATGATATGGAATCCAACTTCTAATATTGTTACAGAACAATTCCCTTTTTATAGTAGCCAAACTCAAGAAATTTCAGGAGGAAATTATTTATTAGGAGGAAAACATTTTATCTATGTTATAAATGGTCAGTCATGGGTTAAGGGAACTGAAGATTATGTAAATGGAGATTTTTCAGATGTGGATAATAGTCCAAATTATGATGAAGGAGAATGGATATATCATCAACTAAAAGATGATGCAACTGGTGTAGGTAAATGGAAAGTATTTAAAAATACATCATGGGTTAATGTTCCTCTTGTAGCTCCTGGTAGATCATTACTAACTAATGATGCTAGAGTAAAATTAAGAGTTTCAAAACCTTACAAACAATATGAAACTGTTGATGTATTAAATATTTTAACCAAGAACGATGCATTAGTAGTTGGTGAAACATACGTAGTTGCATATGAAAATGCTGCTACAACTTGGGGAGGAAAAAATATTACTCATGATGGTAATACATATAATCCAGGAGATGTGTTTCAAGCTACAACTACTTCATTTACCGGTAGTAGTAAAGCTCGTGTCATTTTATCTAATTCACTAAATTCATTTAATCCAATATATGAGTTTAGTACTGATGATCTTGTTGCAACAAAAGGGAATTCAGATGTTGCTCGAGATGCAATGGAACTTATAAATGTTGTTCCAAACCCATATTATGGATATTCTGAGTACGAGACCAACCAATTAGACAATAGAATTAAGATTACAAATCTTCCACAAACTGCAACTATTTCAATTTTTACAGTAAGTGGTACTTTAGTTAGAACGCTTAAAAAAGATGATTCTATGACAAGTATTGATTGGGATCTTAAAAATAATTTTGGAATACCAATTGCTAGTGGCTTATACATTATTCATGTGTCAACAGAAATTGATGGAGAAACTAGAGAAAAAGTGATTAAATGGTTTGGAACATTACGACCAATAGATTTAGATACATTCTAATTATGATAAATGAGAATATAAATTATAAGAATATGAAAGAAATTAATCAAATTATAGGAGCACTTTTAGTTTTTCTAATGTGTTTCTGTAGTATCAATTCATTTGCTGGAAATGAACAAAGAGCTGGTCAAGCAGGTGCTTCAGAATTGTTAATTAATCCATGGGCAAGAACTTCTGGATGGGCTGGAGCAAATGTTGCAGGTGTCAATGGAGTTGAAGGTATGTTTTCAAATGTTGCAGGTCTGGCATTTACTGAAAAAACTGAATTGATTTTCACTCAAACTTCTTGGTTGCAATACGGAAGCAAAATGTTTGATGCAAATTCATCTGTTAGTAGCATAAGCACTTTTGGTTTTGCTCAGAAAGTAGGTGAGGCTGGTGTTCTAGGTTTAGCTGTTATGAATATGAATTTTGGAGATATTGAGATAACTACTGTCGATTTACCTGATGGGGGTATTGGAACATATTCTCCAAGATTTATGAATATATCGCTTGCATACTCACAAATATTCTCTAATAGTATATATGGAGGTTTAACAGTTAAAATGATATCTGAACAAATTTCAAATGTAGGCGCAAATGGTATAGCTTTAGATGCTGGTATTCAGTATGTAACAGGAGCAAAAGACAACTTAAAATTTGGTATTTCATTAAAAAATGTTGGTCCAAGAATGTCATTTTCTGGTGATGGAATTTCTTTCAGGAATTATTTAAACCCTGATTATGAAATGACTGTTGAACAAAGATCTTCAGAATTTGAATTACCTGCGCTTTTAAATATAGGTCTTTCATATGATGTTACTGTAAATGTTCATAGACTTACTGGAGCGGGTACATTTACTTCTAATTCTTTTCAAAAAGATCAATATAGACTAGGAGCAGAATATTCATACAAAGAGTATTTTATGGTACGCGCTGGATATACCTATGAAGAAGGCTTAAATGATGTTGAAACTAGAACAACTGCATTACGTGGTCCATCTGCTGGATTTACAATTGAGCTACCAATGGGTAATGGAAGTACATTTGGATTAGATTATTCATATCGTCATACTGATCCTTTTCAAGGATCTCATGCTATTGGAGCAAGAATTAATCTTTAGTTAAATATTCTGTAGTTTTTTCTTTTACTATGAGTGATATAATATATTTATCTAAGCAGGGTTATGAAGATTTAAAAGATGAACTTCATAAACTTAAGACTGTTGACCGTCCTCACGTAATAAATCAAATTGCTGAAGCAAGAGATAAGGGAGATCTTTCAGAAAATGCTGAATATGATGCTGCAAAGGAAGCACAGGGACTGTTAGAAGCAAGAATAGCAAAATTAGAAGCTGATTTAAGTAATTCAAGAATTATTGATGAAAGTAAATTAGATAATTCTAAGGTCTCATTACTATCCAATGTTACTATTAAGAATCTAGTTAATAATTCAGAAATGTGTTATACAATTGTTTCAGAATCTGAAGCAGATTTATCTCAGAAAAAAATTTCTGCCAGTTCTCCAATCGGAAAAGGACTAATCGGAAAAGAAGTTGGAGAAATTGCTAAAATAGAAGTGCCAAATGGAATAATTAAATTTGAAATTCTAAAGATTACTCTGTAAAAATGCCCTCTATTTTTTCTAAAATTGTAAGGAATGAAATACCATCTTACAAGGTCTACGAAAATGAAAATTTTCTAGCTTTTTTAGATATAAATCCCTTAAAGAAGGGTCATACATTAGTAATTCCAAAAATCGAAGTTGATTATATATTTGATTTGAAATCAAAGGAATATCAAGAATTATGGAATTTTGCAAAACTTGTTGCTAAAGGAATGAAAAGAGTGATCAAATGTGAAAGAATATCTATTGTGGTAATGGGTTTGGAGGTTCCACACGCACATATCCATTTAATACCTCTTGATAGTATGCAAGATATAGATTTCTCTCAACCTAAATTAAATCTATCTACTGATCAGATGAATAAAATTGCATCACTAATAAATAGCGCTATTTAACTTTTTTTGGATTATCAGACACAAAAGCTTTCCATCCAGAATAACTTTTTGTAGAACTAGATGTTTCTTTTTGAAAATGATGGCAAACAGCAGCAGCTAATCCATCTGTAGCATCAAGATGCTTTGGTAGTTCTTTGATATTTAATAATGATTTTAACATTGAAGCAACTTGTTCTTTACTTGCATTACCATTTCCTGTTATAGACATTTTAATCTTTTTTGGACTATATTCAAATATGGGAATATCTCTATATAAAGCTGCAGACATTGCTACCCCTTGAGCCCTACCCAGTTTAAGCATTGATTGAACATTTTTACCAAAAAAAGGAGCCTCAACGGCAAGTTCATCGGGTTTATATTCTTCAATAAGCTGTAAGGTTCTTTCAAAAATTTTTTTGAGTTTAAGTTCATGTGTTTTAAGTTTTGAAAGATTTAAAACACCCATATTAATTAATTCAAATTTTTTTGATTGAACTAATATTAATCCGTAACCCATGATTGTAGTTCCCGGATCAATACCTAAAATTATTTTTTC
>Ga0129353_1535207_pt1 | contig 10469 bp, 8 predicted proteins | sample CPBNA2_4_FD_105431 | JGI IMG/M metagenome (GOLD analysis project Ga0129353, IMG submission 105431) | Freshwater to marine salinity gradient microbial communities from Chesapeake Bay, USA - CPBay_Sum_27_0.2_RNA2 (Metagenome Metatranscriptome) | ecosystem: Environmental > Aquatic > Marine > Coastal...
GAGCGATTCAGCATGCAACAGTACCTTCACCTGATGCGTCACGTGCGCGAAAACGGTACCTATAAATCCGACCGCACCGGCACAGGTACCTACAGCGTTTTTGGACACCAGATGCGCTTTGATCTGGCCCAAGGCTTTCCGTTGGTCACCAGCAAAAAAATGTTTCTCAAAGGCATCATTCATGAGCTTTTGTGGTTTCTGTCAGGTTCCACCAACATTTCCTATTTAACGGATCACAATGTCCATATCTGGGACGAATGGGCCGATGAACACGGTGAGCTAGGGCCAGTGTATGGCTCTCAGTGGCGGTCGTGGCCTGGCCCGGATGGCAGCACTATCGACCAAATTGAAAGGCTGGTTGAGGGCATCCGCAACAATCCTGATAGCCGGCGTCATATCGTCAGTGCTTGGAATGTGGCCGAGGTGAATAACATGGCGTTGCCCCCGTGCCACACGCTATTCCAGTTTTATGTGGCAGACAGCAAGCTCTCGTGTCAGTTGTATCAGCGTAGCGCCGACATATTTTTGGGGGTGCCTTTCAACATCGCTTCTTATGCGTTGCTGACTATGATGATCGCCCAAGTCTGTGATTTGGAACTCGGTGATTTCGTTCACACCATGGGCGACGCTCATTTGTACGCTAATCATTTAGAGCAAACGGATCTGCAGCTTAGCCGCAGTGTGCTACCCCTGCCCCAGATGACGCTTAATCCCGAGGTGAAAGACATATTTGGGTTCAAGTATGAGGATTTTGAGCTCTCCGGTTACGAGTGTCATGGCGCGATCAAAGCGCCCATAGCCGTCTAAATCTGGATTCTTTCCACTATGCAGTTATCAATGATTTGGGCTATGGCCGAAAACCGCGTGATTGGCCGCAATAACTCGTTGCCCTGGCGTTTGCCCAACGACATGCGCCATTTCATGCAAACCACCCTGGGTCGACCCGTGATTATGGGCCGTAAGACCTTTGAATCCATGAAGGCCCCCTTGCCCGGTCGCACCAATATCGTCCTAACACAGAACCCGGACTGGCAACGGGATGGTGTGCAGGTGGTGGCAACCTTAAAGGAGGCCATCGAGTTGGCGGAAAGTCAGGGTCTGATCGATGGCGTAGATGAAGTCATGGTGATTGGGGGGGCCCAGATCTATGAGATGGCGTTACCCATGGCTGACAAGCTCTATGTCACCTTGGTTCACGATGAACCTCAGGGTGATGTCTTTTTTCCAGAATTTGATCTCGCCTCTTGGGTGGTGATTGCCGAGCAGCGCTTTGAGGCAGACGAACGTCACAGTAGCGCTTACACAATACAAACCTTGGAGCGAGTTACATGAACAAGGCGCCGGTCGCAAACGGCAAGCTAGCCCTGTGCGTGAATCCGATGTCGGGTAGAGATGTCCGGCGTCTTGCCGCACGGGCTGCCAACATGACTCATGAGGCTAAGCGTGACATCGTCGCTCGGGTAGCCGCAGGCGCCGACGCGGTGGGTGTAACGGATATTTATGTGGCCCGTGAGCCCTTTCGCATTGCCCAAGGTGCATTGGAACTGATGCCCCTGAATGCCCGGGTCCACATTGTCGATATTCCTCTAACCAACACCGCGAAGGATACCGTGGCTGCCATGGAGATTTTCAAGGCCGAAGGTTGCCATACGGTGGTTTCTCTTGGCGGTGATGGTACTAACCGGGCGTTAGTGAATGCCGATAGCGACATCGACTTAGTGCCTATTTCGACAGGCACCAACAATGTTTTCCCTGCCTTGATGGAGCCAACCTTGGGCGGCATGGTGGCTGGTCTCAACGCTCTAGGAAAAACCCTAGGCATGCCTGAGGCTTTGCACCCCCGGGCCAAGGTGCTGCACCTGAGAACTCCCACGCAAAAAGACATAGGCCTCATTGATGCGGTGCTGCTGCGTCGAGATCATGTGGGTAATCTGCTGCCCTTTGATGCAGATCGGCTGGACTCCATGCTGCTCACTCGGGCGGAGCCCAATTCTGTTGGCATGTCACCGATCGGTGGATTTGTCGATCCGGTCTATGCCCAAGATGACTGCGGTTTGTGGGTGCGAATGGGCAGTGGTGGTCTGACCGTGCGCGCCCCGCTATCTCCAGGGCATTTTCGTGATGTCGGTGTTATCGACACTCAGCGGGTCGTATTTGACCAGCCCATGACCTTTCATGGCCCCGGGGTCATTGCGCTAGACGGAGATCGAGACCATACCTTGCAGGAAGGCGAGACTGCGGAAGTGACACTGCGCCGTGACGGGCCTCATATGCTGAACGTAGAAGGCATCATGCGCTGGGCCGTTGGAGCGGGTATGATGTCTGCCGCTGCAAGCCGTGGTGCCTAGCGCCAGCTCTGTCCTTATCTGAAGGTGGAAACATGATCGTTAAACCCCGCATTCGCGGTTTTATTTGTACCACTGCGCATCCCCATGGTTGTGCGGCCCACGTTAACCAACAAATTGACTACGTGACGGCTAGTCGTGGCGTTGCGGCTGGGGCCTTCGCTAATGTCTTAGTCCTTGGCTGCTCTGGCGGCTATGGATTGGCCAGTCGAATTGTCGCGGGTTTTGGTTGCGGGGCAAAAACTCTCGGCGTGTCCTTTGAGAAATCGCCAACCGAGAGCAAGACGGCCTCGGCGGGTTGGTATAACAACAAGGCTTTTGAGGCCCGAGCGGAACAACAGGGTTTGTATGCAAAGACCCTCGATGGCGACGCTTTCTCCGATGCCATGCGTGATCGGGTAATCGAAACCATCAAGGCGGATTTAGGCCAAATCGATCTGGTGGTTTATAGCTTGGCCTCGCCAGTACGTCAGCATCCAAAAACGGACCGACTGCACCGGTCTGCTATCAAACCCTTGGGCCAAGTTCTGGATATTAAAACCGTTCATGTAGAAAAGGGCGAGGTGTCCAATGTTGCCCTTGAACCTGCTACTGAACAGGAAATTGCCGATACTGTCACGGTCATGGGTGGCGAAGACTGGGAGTACTGGGTAGATGCCCTGCTGGCCAATGATTTGCTGGCACCGAATGCCAAGACCGTGGCTTATACCTACATCGGTAGCGAACTGACTTGGCCGATTTACTGGGAGGGCACCCTGGGTAAGGCCAAGGCGGACTTAGATCGCGCCAGCGTTGAAATTCAACGCAAGTTACAGACGCTCGGTGGCGACGCTCGGGTGGCAGTCCTCAAAGCCATTGTTAGCCAAGCCAGCGCGGCCATCCCCGTGGTGCCCTTATACGCGGCGCTGCTGTTTCAGGTAATGAAGGAACAGGGCAGTCATGAAGAGTGTATTGAACATATCCATCGCTTGTTTGCCAGCCAGCTGCAAGCGGACGCGACCATGAGGCTGGACGAAGCGGGTCGCATTCGCGTCGATGATTTAGAACTCGCCGAGGTCGTTCAAAGAGAAGTAAAACGGCGTTGGCCGCTGGTGAATACCGATAACCTGCCGGAGCTAGGCGACTTGGCTGGATTCCGAGAAGATTTTCTAAAAATCTTTGGCTTTGGTATTCAAGGCGTGGACTATGACGCCGATGTGGATCCCCAGCGTATTGACTGACTCGCGGCACAACTCTCGTCGCATGGAATCTAATTTTTAAGGGAAGCAGATGGACAAAGTCTTCTTGCAAGCATGCCGTGGAGAGCCAACGGCTCACACGCCAATTTGGCTGAACCGGCAGGCGGGTCGGTACATGCCCGAGTACCATCAAGTAAAGGCCGATCTGCCGAGCCTGGATTTTTTCAAAGATCCTGAGAGAGCGGCACGAGCGACGCTGGATGCCCAGCGCATTTTGGGCGTGGACGCAGCCATTATGTTTGCAGACCTATTGCCCATTTTGGAACCCATGGGATTGGACCTGGAATATGTCCCCGGACAGGGTCCCGTTTTTGCCAACCCGATTCGCTCTGCCGCCGATGTCGCTAATCTAGCAACCGCTCCTGCACTGGAGCACACCCCGTATATTGCCGACACCGTGCGCTGCATCAATGAAGGATTGCCGCCGGAAATCGCGTTGATTGGCTTTGCCGGTGCACCGTTTACGTTAGCCTCTTATGCCATTGAAGGTAAGGGGTCGCGCAATTATGTCTTCGTCAAAAAGATGATGTTCGAAGCGCCGGATCTTTGGCACCAGCTTATGACCAAGCTCACGGGCCAACTCGCCAGTTACTTGCAACTGCAAATCAGTGCAGGGGTCGAGGCGGTTCAGTTGTTCGATACCTGGGTTGGCAATTTGTCGGTTCAGGACTATCGAAGCTATGTTGAGCCGCACCTGAAGGCCTTGGTGGATTCCTTAGCGGGTACGGTGCCGGTGATTTACTTCGGCACAGGCAATTATCATCTGCTGCCTGCGGTGTCTGAGCTGAACATCGACGTGCTCGCCTTTGATTGGCGTACACCGCTGAAGCCCACTTGGGATCAGCTTGGCTGCAAGGCCGTGCAGGGCAATCTGGATCCCATCGTGCTTTGCGCGGATCAGGCATCGGTGGCTTCACAGTCCCAGTGGTTGCTGGATCAAGTCCAAGGCCGACCCGGGCATATCTTCAATCTGGGCCATGGCATTATTCCTGAGACCCCAGTCGATAACGTCAAGTTTCTGGTGGATTTCGTCCACGAGCAAAGCAGCCGGTAACAGGCAAAAAACAGGGGAGCCCTATGTTGAGAGCGATTGGTCGCGGTATGGCTGTGGTTTTCGGCCTGATCGCTATTTATCTGGCATTGATTTACGCAGCTTCGGAAAGCGGAGAGGTCGTGCAATTGGTGACCAAGGATGAGCAAGGGCAAAAGATCACCACCAGACTCTGGGTTGCCGACGCTGACGGTGCTATGTGGCTTCGTGCGGACCAAGGTTCAGGATGGTATCGGCGACTGATCACACACGATACGCAAAATCCCGCGACGTTGATTCGTGAAGATCGACGTTATTCAATAGTTGCCAAGGCCGAGCCCCAGCGAATCGCCGGACTCAATAGGCTGATGGCTGATAAGTATGGCTTCGGTGATACCGTAGTGGCTACGTTGGCGGGTTCACCGGAAAACGGGATCGCTGTTCGGCTGGTTCTCTCCAACCAGAGCGGCTAGGTGCGTAAGGCTCGGCAGCCGAAGATCAAAACTCGCTAAAGTGCAAAATCCGCAGGGGGGGCGTAGTCCCGGGGTAAGCGGCCCACATCGTTGCGATCCGGTATGAGCAAGCCCTGGCTTGCCAAGGCTCGAAACAAGACGGACTCTGCGGATTCAGGCCATCCTTGAACAGCGTCTTCCCAACAAGGTCGACAGATCCAGATCCGATAGCGAGGTAGCTGTATTAAGCCTTGGTCGCTGTCACACAGGGCGCAGCACGAGCCGCCGGCCACTAGTCGCCTAAGTACTTGTCAGTGACTGCGCCTTCGCTGGCCGAGCTGACCAGCTTGGCGTACTTGGCCAAGGTGCCACGTTGGGTATAGGGTGTCGGCGCCTGCCAATTCGCTTTTCGCGCTGTCAATTCCTCATCGCTAACATGCAGGTTGATCTCGGCGTTTTCCGCATCCACGGTGATGGTGTCGCCATCCTCGACCAAGGCAATTGGGCCGCCTAGGTGTGCTTCGGGCGTGACATGCCCGATCACAAAACCATGAGAACCGCCGGAAAAACGCCCATCCGTGAGCAGGGCCACATCCTGTGACAGGCCGCGACCGTTGATGGCGCTGGTGGGGCTGAGCATCTCCCGCATTCCCGGCCCGCCCTTGGGTCCTTCGTAGCGAACAATGACCACATCGCCCTTGACCACGGTGCCGTCCATGATAGCCGCCATGGCGGCTTCTTCACCGTGGAAGCACCGTGCTTTGCCGGTGAATACAAGGCCTTCGTGCCCCGTAATTTTGGCCACAGCTCCTTCGGGGGCTAGGTTGCCCCGCAGCACCACAAGGTGACTGTCTTTCTTAATCGGATTCGACAAGGGGCGAATGATTTGCTGCTCCTCAGGATAGTCCGCTACGTTCGCCAGATTCTCTGCCATGGTTTTGCCTGTGACCGTCATGCAGTCACCGTGCAGTAATCCCTCTTGCAGCAGTGTTTTCATCAGCGGCAAGATGCCACCGATCTCGATGAGTTCGCTCATGGCATAGACACCCGCCGGACGCATATCTGCCAACACCGGCACACGCTTACCCACGCGACTGAAGTCGTCGATGGACAGCGGTATGTTGGCCGCATGGGCAATGGCCAGCAAATGCAGCACGGCGTTGGTGGAGCCTTCCAGGGCAATGGTCAGCGTAATCGCATTCTCAAAGGCCTCTCGACTGAGAATGTCGCTGGGTTTGATGCCAAGTTTGATCAGGTTGCGAACCGCAGCGCCGGCGTTGTAGCTATCTTGCTTCTTGTCTTGGCTCACCGCATTTTGGGCTGAACTGCCGGGCAGAGACAGTCCCAAGGCCTCCATAGAGGACGCCATCGTGTTCGCGGTGTACATGCCGCCACAAGACCCCGGGCCGGGAATGGCCGTGGCCTCAACATCCTTTAGCTCAATATCCGATACCGTGCCCGCAGCGTGTCCGCCAACGGCTTCAAAGACAGAGACAATGTCACGGCGCTCTTTGCCAGGCAAAATGGTGCCGCCATAAACGAAGACGCTGGGTCGATCCATTCGGGCCATGGCCATGCCGCAGGCGGGCATGTTCTTGTCGCAGCCGCCAATGGCGACAAAGCCGTCAAAGCCTTGGGCGCCAACAACGGTTTCTATGGAGTCGGCGATCACCTCGCGGGATACCAGCGAATAGCGCATGCCCGGTGTGCCCATGGAAATACCGTCAGAAACCGTAATGGTATTGAACAGCACGGACTTAGCACCCGCCTCATCAGCACCCATGGCCGCCGCTTCGGCCAGCTCATTGATGTGCATATTACAGGGCGTGACCATGCTCCAGGTGGACGCAATGCCAATTTGTGGCTTGCTGAAATCTTCGGTCTTGAAACCAGTGGGATAAAGCATGGCCCGGCTGGGGGCTTGTTCCACACCGTCAACAACGATGGAGCTATAGGGGCGTTCGTCAGCCATGGAGGTTCCTCAGTTATGCCGGGGCTTCTACCCCAAGGATTTGAACAGCACTTTAGAGCCGCGCTGCCAGTTGTAAAGAGATTGTTTGCTTTGGGGTAGCTCTTCAACGTCGCCCTGGCGAAAACCTCGCTCGACAAACCATTCTTGTGTTTGGGTGGTCAATACAAAGAGGCTTGTCGCGCCCATTTGTCTGGCTCTTTGCTCTGCAGCCGCCAGCAGGTTGCCGCCGATAGCAACGCCGGCATTGCCGCGCCGATAGAGGTCGCTTACCGCAACACAGGCCAACTCTGCATAGTCGGCGTCAGTATAAACCGCGCAGCAGCCGACGATGACACCATCCACTTCGGCTACCAAGAACTGAGTGATTTCTTGCTCCAGCCGATCTCGAGAGCGTCGAACCAAGGCACCACTTTCTTCCAGCGGGCGAATGATCTCCACGATGTCGCCAACATCGTCTAATCCCGCAGACCGGATTGGGTGTGCACGCTCTTCAACAACTTGGGTGCCAACGCCATCGGCTGTGAATAGTTCTTGCAGCAAGCCGCCGTCGGTAGTGAAGGAAATTTGGTGGGCCTTGGTTACACCGGCGCGCACGGCTCGTGCCATGGCAGCAAAGCGCAGGGCAGTGGTTGGTGACAACTGTTCCAGGTACTGGTCCAAGGAGCTTGGCGTCACCGTTCCTTCTCGCGCGCCATCCGCTGCGGACAGGTGGATTGATTCGTCAAAAAAGATCACCTTGTCCGCGCTTAATCCGATGCTTATGTCGGCTGCAAGCTCCTCAGCAGCAAGATTGAAGCCTTGGCCTGAGCTTGAATATCCCAGTGGCGACTGCAGCACGATATTGCCTGCGTCCAGTAGTGACCTGATTCGGTCTGCTGCTACGTTGCGCAGTTGCCCCGTCAGCAGATGATCGATGCCATCAATGACCCCCAGGGGTTTGGCGGTAACGAAATTGCCGGACACTAGGCTGATGTTCACGTTGTGTAGCGGCGTGTTAGGCAAGCCAGTGGAAAATAAACCTTCAAGTTGGCTGCGCAGCACGCCATACAGTCCAGTGACGGTATCCATATCCTCCGAAGCGGTAATTCGGCGACTGTTGTGGGTACGAGAATTTGGCAGCGCCGCATCAAGCTGGGGGCGACCGCCATGCACTAACAGTAGACGTACGCCCAGCACATGTAAGAGCGCAAGGTCATGAGCAATGTTAGTTATGTTCGGATGGGCCAAGGCGTCACCGCCGAGGAAGACCACAAAGGTCTTGCCTCTGTGGGCACTGATATAGGGCGTCGATCCTCGAAACCACTGAGAGTAACCGTTTGTTTCCATAAATCAGGCCAGACAAAAGCGCTCAATAACGGCGCGTAACGTGTTGGTTGCGGGCGCAAGGTGACCCTTGCTCAAATACTCGTTGGGCTGGTGGGCCTGATCAATACTACCCGGCCCCCAAACCACGGTTTCCATGCCTAGGGTCTGCATGAAGTGGGCTTCGGTGCCAAAGGCAACGGTTCCCGGTTGGTTACCGCTGAGGTTGCTCAACGCTTGTACCAAGGCACCATTCGGATCTGTCTGAAAGGGCGGGATTGGTGGGTACGCTGTGTTCAAGGTCAGGGCCACACCCCGGTGTTGCACGGCCTTATGAATGCGCCGCTCTAATTCTTCATGCAGGGCCTGGGAATCCATACCAGGTAACAGGCGCAAATCGATTTGCAGCTCTGCATGGCCGCAAATTCGATTGGGGTTATCTCCCGCGCGCATGCAGCCGAGGTTCATGGTGGGAATGTTCACAGCGAAAGCATCGTTTTGATTGTTGGCGGCTAACTCCTGGCGCAGCGCAATCAGATCACTCATCACGGCGTGCATGGCATCCAACGCGTTGGCGCCTAGGCTGGGATCAGACGAATGACCTGATGAGCCCTCGATTTTAATGGTCATCATGCTGATGCCTTTGTGCGCGAAGACTGGCTGCATGGCCGTAGGTTCGCCAATAATCGCATAGTCCGCCTTGGGCTTGCCGCATTCCAGCAAATACCGTCCACCGGCCATAGACGATTCCTCGTCTGAGGTTGCCACGATGGTGAGAGGCGCGCTGAGTTGCCGCTGGCTGAAGGTAGCTGCGGCCTGCAGAGCCACGGGGAAAAACCCCTTCATATCGCAGCTGCCCAAACCGTAGTAACGATCCTGATCATCCTTGATGATAAACGGGTCGCTGTCCCATAGCGCCTCGTCGAAAGGCACTGTGTCCGTATGCCCTGCTAGTACAAGTCCGCCCATGCCATCGTTGACGGTACCGCCTAGGGTGGCAATTAGATTGGCCTTGTCGGCCCTGCCAGGTAGCCCCATGATCTCTGTATGAAAGCCCAAGCCGTCAAGCCAGTTTGCCAGCTGCTCGATAACGCGCAGGTTGCTGCGGTCAATGTCTGGCGAAGTGGAACTCACCGAGGGCTCTGCAACCAATTGGGTCAGCATCTCGTGAAACGTGGGCAGCAAGGAAATGTCCTAAAAGTCTACGGTCGGCTATTGTATGCCTAACCCTTGCGGTAAAACGAGTCCTCGCCTGGCGGTCGCGTTTTGAAGCGCCGATGCATCCAAAGGTATTGATCCGGCACCTCGCGCAGAGACTTCTCTAACTCAGCATTCAGGCGCGTGGCATCTTCTTGAACATCTCCCTGGCCAAAATCTTCGATTATTGGGTCGATGCGCAATGTCCAAGTGCGTGAAGGGATGTTTCGTATCTGGTGCAGCATAAGCACTGGTGATTGGTTACGCTCTGCCAGTCGTGAGGTCACGGTAATCGTTGCTGCTGGGATGTTAAAGAACGGCACAAACATTGAGTGCTTGGGGCCATAGTCCTGATCCGCTGCGTACCAAATGGCCCGACCGTTTTTCAGCCGGTTGAGAATCTGGCGCATATCGCTGCGCTCGATCACACCATCGAAGTAGTGCTGACGCCCTCGGGTTTGTAACCACTCCCAGACAGGGTTTTTGTTGCGTCGGTACATGACATCGAGGAATCCAACCTTTGCAAAGAACTGCCCGCTTACATCGATTGTGGTGTAGTGAGCACCCACCAGCAGAACACCGCGTCCCCTTTGGTGAGCCGCTTCCAGGTGCTCTAAACCCTCAATTTGAAAGTGTTCAGATAGATCTCGCTTGGGGTTTAGCCAGGACAGGGCGGTCTCAACCGTGCCAATGCCCGTGTGCGTGAAATTACTTCGCACCAGCTGCTTTTGCCGCTCATCGTCAAGTTCGGGAAAGCAGCGCGCGATGTTGATTTGCGTGATACGCCTGCGTGATCGAGCAACATAGAAAGCTAACCAACCGATACCCTTGCCGATCGCAAATATCCAAGACATAGGCAATCTGGCGACAACCCACATGGCGGCGACGACAAGCCAGATCGGCCAATGAGCCGGTTTTAACAGGGAAGGGCGC
>Ga0129353_1612427_pt1 | contig 10464 bp, 11 predicted proteins | sample CPBNA2_4_FD_105431 | JGI IMG/M metagenome (GOLD analysis project Ga0129353, IMG submission 105431) | Freshwater to marine salinity gradient microbial communities from Chesapeake Bay, USA - CPBay_Sum_27_0.2_RNA2 (Metagenome Metatranscriptome) | ecosystem: Environmental > Aquatic > Marine >...
AATTACTCAAAGCAAAGCCAAAAAAATGATGGCTACAATCAAGATCGAAGTTTCTGAAACTGATTATTCTGAAAAAGTAAAAGATGTATTAAAAAGATATAGAAAAGATGCTGTGATTCCTGGTTTTAGAAAAGGAAAAACACCAATGTCAATAATTGAGAAACAGTATAAAACATCAGTTACAGTTGATGAAGTAAACAAACTATTACAAGACAGTTTATATAAACACATTACTGATAACAAGGTTAAAGTTCTTGGAAGTCCAATGCCATTGAATGATATTGATATTGATTGGAAAAATCACAGCGATTATGTTTTTGAATATGAAGTTGGATTAGCTCCCGAGCTTTCTATTAAGATTTCAAAAAAAGATAAACTAAATTATTATAATATTAAGGCGGATGATAAATTAATTAATAATTATTGCGATGATATTGCCAAGAGATATGGAAAAATGAGTAATCCATCGGAGTCCATTGAAGGCGATTTAGTTTATTGTTTAATCCAAGAGCTTGATTCGGAAGGAAATATAAATAATTCAGGAATTTCAAATGAAGCTACAGTTTCAATTGATTCTATCAAAGATAAAAAACATAAAAAAAAGTTTCTAAAAATTAAGCCTGATGACAAATTGCAAATAAATGTAAAAAAAGTATTTACTAATACTACAGATTTATCAGCGATGTTGAAATTAAGCCAGGCTGAATTAGAAAATCTTCAAAATGATTTATTTCAATTTACTGTTATTAGAATTAATCGTTTAGCCCCAGCTGATTTAAATAAAGAATTATTTGATAAAGTTTATCCTGAGGGTAAAGTAAAAACTTTAAAAGAGTTTAAAAATCGAATTAAACAAGAGGCGGAAAAATCTTTTGAAGTAGAAAGTGATAGAATGTTAAAGAATGACGTTGTATTGTATTTAGTAGATAAAATAAAGTTGGATCTTCCTGATGAATTTTTAATGAGATGGTTAGTTAAGTCATCAGAAAAACCATTGACTCTCGATCAAGTAAAAGTAGATTATCCACAATATTCTAAAAGTTTAAAATGGCAACTCATAGAAAATAAGATTTTAGAGGATAATAATGTGAAGATAAACAATGAAGATTTAATTGACTTTACAAAAAAAATTAGTCCAAAGACAAATGCAGCAATATGGGCAAACTCAAACTGATGAAAAACAATTGTCTGACATAGCTCAGAATATTTTAAAGAATGAGGAGGAAAGAAAAAAAATTTCTAATCAGCTCTTTGATGAAAAAACATTATTGATTTACAAAGACTTATTCAAACTTAACCAAAAGTCTATTTCTTATGATGATTTTGTTAAATTAGCAACAGAAAAATAAAGTAATTATGAACTACGGTAAAGAATTTAAAAAATTTGCAACAAAGCATAAAGGTATAAATAGCTTATATCTTGATCAATTTACTTCTGTTCACGGAAATTATATTTCTCCTACAATAATTGAAGAGCGTCAAATGAATGTTGCCAGTATGGATGTCTTTTCAAGATTAATGATGGATAGAATTATCTTTTTAGGTGTTCCAATTAATGATTATGTTGCTAATATTATTCAAGCTCAATTATTATTTCTTGAATCGGTAGATTCAAAAAAAGATATATTAATTTATCTAAATTCTCCAGGAGGAGGTGTTTATGCTGGTTTGGGAATATATGATACAATGCAATATATAAATCCTGATGTTTCAACTATTTGTACTGGTATGGCCGCATCGATGGGCGCTGTTTTATTATGCGCTGGTGCAAAAGGTAAAAGAACCGCATTACAACATTCAAGAATTATGATTCATCAACCTATAGGGGGAGCACATGGTCAAGCTTCTGATATAGAAATAACAGCTAATGAAATCAAAAAACTTAAGAACGAGTTATATACAATAATTTCTGAGCACACTGGTAAGTCTTTTGATGAAGTTTGGAAGGATAGTGATAGAGATTTTTGGATGACTTCTGCTGAAGCAAAGAAGTATGGTATGATTGATGAGGTTCTAAAGAAAAAATAATGTCTGAACATCAACAAATTAAATGTTCATTTTGTAATAGAAACAAACAAGATACAGAAGTTTTAATTGCAGGGGCTAGTGCTCATATTTGTAATGCTTGTATTGAACAAGCATATCAGATTGTAGAACAAGATTCAAAATCTTCTGTATCATCAAAAAAAGAATCATCTTCATTTAAACTATTAAAACCTATTGATATTAAATCTCATTTAGATGATTATGTTGTTGGTCAAGATCAAGCAAAAAAAATTATATCGGTAGCTGTTTATAATCACTATAAGAGAATATCTCAAATTAATATTGATGAAGATGAAATTGAGATAGAGAAATCTAATATTATAATGGTTGGAAAAACAGGTACTGGAAAAACACTTTTAGCTAGATCAATTGCAAAGCTTCTAAATGTGCCTTTTTGTATAGCAGATGCTACAGTCCTTACTGAAGCCGGATATGTGGGAGAAGATGTAGAAAGTATTTTGTCAAGATTATTACAGGCTGCTGATTATGATATTGAAAAAGCAAAAATGGGGATTGTTTTTATTGATGAGATAGATAAAATTGCAAGAAAGAAAGACAATCCTTCTATTACAAGAGATGTTAGTGGAGAAGGTGTACAGCAAGCAATGCTTAAACTTCTTGAGGGAACAATAGTTAATGTTCCACCCCAAGGGGGAAGAAAACACCCAGACCAAAAAATGATTGCTCTTGATACAAGCAATATATTATTTATCAGTGGAGGAGCTTTTGATGGTGTTGAAAAGCATATTGCCTCAAGGTTAAACACAAGATCCATAGGATTTAAATCTAATCAAGACAATCAATTAAATAAAGAAAACCTTCTTCAACATGTAGCGCCACAAGATTTAAAATCTTTTGGATTAATTCCTGAACTTATTGGAAGAATGCCAATTGTTACCCATCTTGATCCTTTAAGCAAGAATGCTTTAAAATTAATTTTAACTCAGCCTAAAAATGCTTTAGTGAAACAATATATTAAGCTTTTTGAAATTGATGGTGTTAAGTTAAGTTTTGATAAAAAAGCTATTGACTTAATCGTAGAAAAAGCACTTGAATATGAATTAGGAGCAAGAGGATTAAGATCTATTTGTGAATCTGTAATGTTGGATGCTATGTATGAACTTCCTTCTCAAAAAACAAAAAAGGAACTCACAATTACAGCATCATATGTTAAAACTAAGCTTAATAAACTTGTTTTAAATAAACTTAAGGTTGCTTAATTAATAATTAAAGGATAATTTTCTTCTTCAATTATTGCTGAAATTTCACAATCACAGTTTCCATTTCCATAATCTAGAATTCTTTGATCGTAAATACTTGGATTTACTTGAGTAAGACCTTTGGTAATGATACAGCTTGATGTTTGAAAGCATGAAAGATTATGTATGGTACTATCAGAGATATTAATATTAAAAGAGTTGTTATTTACAGAATTTCCTGTGGCATTTCCGCTAACATGATATACATTATCAAGATACTGATATTGAGTTGAAAATCCTTCAACCATTTCTTTATTATAATTTCCATTTAAATTAATAATTCCATTTTCAGTATTTAGTCTTAAATCATTTATTTCTAAACTGAATTCTAAATTCTCATTTTCATTAAAACCCGTATTACTTAAAATTATATTTCCTTGAACTAAATTATTGTTAATATAAAAATCCGTGAATGTAGTTGAAATATTTGCGCCATTATCATATAGAAATTTATTGTATATTATTATTATCTCCCCTCTCTTTAAATGCCCAAGATGTAAATAATTATCTTTTCCAAAATCAATTATAAGCGTATCTTGATTTGTAGTGTCATTATTTAGGGATATGTAATTAGGAAGGGTTTTTGTTGTTTGAGTTGAGATAAATGCGTGTTCTATCTCTCTTTCAATATCAATAATTGTTTTTTCTATAAGCGCATAATCATGACATGCTTGAAGATTACTCTGATCAAGATTTTCTAACAAATTATCATCTTGACATGAAAACATGATTGAGATAATTAATAAAAAATTTGTTGTATATGTTTGTTTAAATAATTTTTTCATACGTTAAAAATGTAAAGTCATACTTATGTTTTTCATCTTTTTTATAGATAGATCTATCAATTTCTTTCCACTTTTCTTTTTCAAGGTAAGGAAAAAAAGTGTCTCCATCAAATTTATGATGTATTCTGGTTAAATAAATGCGATCAACAACATTTAATTCTAAAGCAAGCTTGTAAATTTCTCCCCCTCCAATTATAAAGGTTTCTTTTTCATTATTTGATTTAGAAATGTTAATAGCATCAATTAGATTGTTTTTAACAATACAATTTTCAGCTTGGTATTCTTTATTTCTTGTAACAATAATATTAGTTCTATTTGGAAGTGGCCGAAACTTATGTGGAATTGATTCAAAATTTTTTCTACCCATTATTACATGATGATTAGCAGTCTTATCTTTAAAAAATTTCATGTCAACTGGAAGATGCCATATCAAATCATTATTCATTCCAATTACATTATTTTCACATGCAGCTACAATTATCGATGTAATCATTTGTTTTTATTTACTTTATAAATAACATTTCTTTGCTTTAAATAATTATTAATATACTCAAAATGTTTTCCTAAAAATTCGGGTGGTGAAACTCCCACTTTTTTATATTGACTATCTAAAACTAGATTGGCTACTGCAGTACATGTATATCCTGTTGTCCTAGCCATAGATATAGTATTATTTTGATATCTGTCTAGAAGATTATATTGATACTCAACATTTTTCCCTTTTTCAACACCATTTATTATTATTCTCATTACTGTAAAATCTTTATCTCCATCTTTCATTTCCCATTTTGGAAATAAAAGTTTTGCAGTAAGGTCAATGGGTCTAATTTTTTTTCCATTAATATCCACTTCATCATATGAGAAAAAACCCGTTTCTCTTAAAACCTTAATATACTCAACACAACCAGGGTATCTCAAAGTTTTTTCAATCATATTTGGAACATGCGACATAGTGTTAATTAAGGTTCTCAGTCCATCAGAATTCCAACTTTCTAAAGTCCCAATTTCTTCAAATTCTACTAATTCTGTATCAGAAAGAGCTTTTCTTATTATAACATTTTTGTTTTGAACAAATCTTGCAGGTCTTATGTATTCTTCAATTACATCAATTGGCGAAAAAACTGCTTGATATTCATATGGCCATTCTCTTTTTTCAGGTAAACCCCCAACTAAACATTCATAATCAGTTATTTCCATAGTTTCATTATGGTGACCAAAGATAATATTACTCATTCCAGGAGCTACACCACAATCCATTACAGCAATTACATTATTTTTTTTTGCTAATTCATCAAGGCCAAATGGATCTTCAGGATAAAAAGAAATATCCACAATATTTTTTTGAGCTTCAATAACATCCTTCATCATCTTATATCCCATGAATCCTGGAACTGCACCAATTACTAGATCATAATCTTTAATTAGATCTTTAAGGGATTTAGTATCTGTAATATCAAGACAAATTTTATTTATATCCTTTGAGTTTATTTTGTCTAGTTTTTTTTTTGAAATGTCAACTGACGATACCTTATGTTTTTTTGAAAGATCAACAGCCATTTCTCCCCCTACTAATCCTGCTCCAAGTACAATTATGTTTTTCATAATAATATGTTTAAACAGCTACCTTTCCTTTAATATGAGGATGATATTCGTAATCAATAAGCTGAAAGTCCTCGAACTTAAACTCAAAAATGTCTTTAACTTCTTTATTAATTATCATTTTTGGTAAACTTTTTGGCTCTCTTGATAATTGTAATTCTGTTTGTTCAAAATGATTGGTGTAAATATGGGCATCACCTAAAGTATGTACAAAATCTCCAAGTTCTAGATCACAAACCTGTGCTACCATCATTGTTAAAAGAGCATAAGATGCGATATTAAAGGGGACACCTAGAAAGATATCAGCGCTTCTTTGATATAATTGACAAGATAATTTGTTTTCAGAGACATAAAATTGAAAAAATGTGTGACATGGTGGTAAAGCCATATTTTCTATTTCACCTACGTTCCATGCGCTTACAATTATTCTTCTACTGTTTGGAGTTTCTTTTATTTGTTTTATAATTTGTTTAATCTGGTCAATGTATTTTCCGTTTGGTGTTGGCCAACTTCTCCACTGATATCCATAGACATGCCCTAAATCTCCATTCTTATCTGCCCATTCATCCCATATTCTAACTCCGTTGTCATTTAAATACTTAATGTTAGTATCACCTTTTAAAAACCAAAGAAGTTCATGTATTATAGATCTTAAATGAAGCTTTTTTGTTGTTACGCAAGGAAATCCTTCATTTAGATTAAATCTCATTTGGTAACCGAATACACTTTTTGTACCAGTACCAGTTCTATCAGTTTTTAAGTTGCCATTTTGCATTACATGTGACATTAAGTTAAGGTATTGTCTCATATTTTTAAAGTATTGTTCCTACAATTACTGCTGTTAATAATGATGCTAAAGTTCCAGCAATTAATGCCAGTATTCCAAGTTTTGATAAGTCACTTGTTCGACCTGGAGCTAGTGAACCAATTCCACCGATTTGAATTCCAATTGATAAGAAGTTAGCAAACCCACATAGTATATATGTTGAGATAATTATTGATTTTTCTTGAAAGAATTTACCACTTTCTTTTAGTTCAGCTAGAGATATGTATGCAACAAATTCATTTAAGATTGTTTTTTCACCAAGTAATTGACCTACTAAAACCATATCTTCTTTACATACGCCCATTAACCATGTAATTGGGGCTAATATATAACCAAGTAAAAACTCTAAAGTTAAACCATTATATTGACCATTGGTAAATTCATTAATCGTATTATTTAAATTGGTTTTGGATCCAATAAAATCATTTAAAAAATAATTTATCATACTAATAAAAGCAATAAAAACTAAAATCATCGCACCGACATTTATTGCTAATCTAATACCTTGACTTGTACCGATACTTATTGCTTCAAACGAATTGCATCCAAGTTTTTCATTGGAAATACTCATGTCTTCATTTATTTTTTCGGTTTCTGGTAAAAGTATTTTAGAAAGAACAACTGCAGCTGGTGCCGACATCACAGATGCAGTAAGTAAATGTTTAGCAAAAAAGAGTTGTTGTTCAGGATCGCTTCCACCTAAAAAACCAATATATGCAGCAAGTACTCCTCCAGCAATCGTAGCCATACCTCCTGACATCAAACAAAGCAGCTCTGAGGAAGTCATTTTTTCAATGTATGGTTTTACTAAAAGAGGAGATTCTGTTTGACCTAAAAAAATATTACCTGCAGCGGACAAACTTTCTGCTCCTGATAGTTTTAAGGTTTTTTTCATTAATAAAGCAAAAAAATATACAATCTTTTGAAGTATTCCAAGATAAAAAAGAAGACTAGTAAGAGCAGAGAAAAATATAATAGTTGGTAAAATTTGGAAAGCAAAAATTGCGCCGAATTCATTACTATTTACAAGTGTCTCTCCAAAAAGAAATAATGCACCTTGTTTTGAAAATTGTAAAACTGTAACAAAAATTGCACTTATCCATTCAAAAACATTTTGAACAATAGGTACTTTCAAAATCATCAAAGCAAGAAACAATTGAATAAGCAGGCCTTTAGTAACCAAAGACCAATTTATATTTCTTTTGTTTTTACTAAAAATAAAAGCAAGAAATATTAGTGATAAAAGACCAAGAATACCTCTAAAAATTTTATTTGTTAATGATTGTTCATTTTCTATATCAACAATAGGTATGTTTTTTGAAAAAATATATTTGACATTATTTTCAATAAGAATTAAGCTATTATTTGAAACTTTTACAATGTATTCTCTTGTAGTATCATTTGGTAGAATGTAGTTAAAAATTAGTTTGTCTTCAATTAGCTCCCATGACCCTTTTGCATATAAATCTTTACTAGAAATTTGATATTCAAAAGTATTATCGTTATTAATTAAGAGAATGTCATCTTTGTTAAAATCTGTATTATTAGTTGTTTCAGATTTTATTTCAGAAAAAAACCATTTGTCCTCTATTTCATATGCAGAAACAGAGAAAAATAAAGTGCTAAGAAAAACTAATAAAATATTTTTCACGATGTTCTTCTTTTAATTTCATCTCTTAAAATAGATGCTTTTTCATAGTTTTCTACTTTAATTGCCTGCTTTAAAGATTCTTGAAGTTCTTTTAAAGTATATCTATTTATTTTTTTTTCTTTTTCCATTACATCAGATTGACCTTCCTCTTTACTGTAAGAACTTACGGTTATAATTGATGCTCTTGATAAAATATCTTCATATGTAAAGATAGGACAGGAGAATCGTATTGCTATTGCTATTGCATCAGATGTTCTTGAATCAATTTCTATTTCTTCATTTGTTATTAAGTTTTTACAATGTAAAGTTGAATGAAAAACGCCTTCAACCAACTTTTGTATTACCATTTTGCTTACAGAGATATTAAATTTATCTCCGAACGATTTAAATAAATCATGAGTTAAAGGTCTTTCTGGCTTTTCTTTATTTTCTAGAGCTACTGCAATTGCTCTAGCTTCACACCAACCTATAACAACTGGTAATTGTCTTTCTCCAATTGTTTCATTTAAAAGTAAAACATAGGCATTGTTTTGAGCATCACTTTGTCTTATAGCCGAAATATTTAGCTGAATTAACTCCAATTTTAATTATTTCTTAAACTTTTTATTTCATCAATTAATTTTGGAACTACCTCAAAAGCATCACCGACTATTCCATAATCGGCAGCTTTGAAAAATGGTGCTTCAGGATCAGTGTTAATTGCTACCATAACTTTAGATGAATTAACACCAGCAAGATGTTGAATTGCTCCTGAAATTCCTATGGCAATATATAAATTTGGAGCAACAGCTTTACCTGTTTGTCCAACATGTTCAGAATGTGGTCTCCATCCAATATCAGAAACAGGTTTTGAGCATGCTGTTGCAGCACCTAATATATCAGCAAGCTCTTCGATCATATTCCAATTTTCTGGACCTTTTAAACCTCGTCCTGCAGATACAATAACTTCGGCTTCAGAAAGAGATATTTTTCCTTTGTTAATATCTTTTCCAATAATATTTAAATCTGATTCAGTAGCTTTTTGATTAACACTAATTTTACAATCTAATTGCTTTTCTGATAATTCAAATGAATTTGGAGCAATGCTTAGTACACCTTGATTAGTATTTAATTTAACCGCCTCTATTGCTTTTGATGAAAATGATTGTCTTTTAAAGACTGGTTCATTGGTGTTTTCTAATTTGGATATAATATTAGTTATAATACCAGCTTTAAGTTTTGCAGAAACTCTAGGTGCAATACTTTTAGCATTAAATGTATTTGAAAAAACAATAAATTTGGAGTCCTGTGCATGCTCTTTAATTATTTCAGCAACGGATTTTCCATCACTTTTTGAAATATTTGGATATGATTCAACTGATGAAGATCCATATATTCCAAGTTTTTTAAGTTCCTCTTCAGAAACATCACCAACTGAGATAGATTTGACTTCTTGTTGTAAAATTTCAGACATGTTTTTAGCATATGAAACAGCTTCATAAGTACTTTTCCTAAATTTTCCTTCCCAACTTTCTGCGTATACTATTATTGGCATTTTTTTGTTTTTTTATATGACTTTTGCAACATTGTGCAGTTCTTGAACTAATTCATTTATATTATTTTCATCTATCATTTTACAACTTTCTTTTGCTGCAGGTTTTTCAAAAGAAATAGATTCAGTAAGTGAAGTGTGATCTGATGATTCAATTACCTCTAATGGTTTTGTCCTCGCCGTCATTATGCCTCTCATATTTGGTATTTTTAATTCACTTTCTTCAACTAATCCTTTTTGTCCTCCTATAATGACTGGTGTTTTGGTTTGAATACTTTCAATACCACCATCAATTTCTCTTGTTAATTTTACATTATTTCCTTCAATTGTTAAGCCGTTGCAAGCATTGATGAATGGGATTTTAAGCATATCTGCAATCATCCCGGGAACAGCTCCATTGTTATAATCACTAGATTCTTTGCCAGCAATAATTAAATCATATTCTGAAGAATTAATATGATTAGCTATTTGATTAGCAGTAGAATAACTATCTGAAGGGGTATAATTAATTCTTATTGCTTTATCTGCACCGATTGCTAATGCTTTTCTAAGAATTGGTTCAACAGATGAATCCCCTACTGTTAAAACAGTAATTGAAGCTTGATTTTCTTCTTTCAGAAAAACAGCCTTAGTTAGTCCAAATTCATCATATGGGTTAATTACAAATTGAACACCATTACTGTCAAATTTAGTGTTATTATCTGTAAAGTTGATTTTTGAAGTTGTGTCTGGCACACTACTTATACATACTAAAATATTCATTTATA
>Ga0129353_1239135_pt1 | contig 10420 bp, 7 predicted proteins | sample CPBNA2_4_FD_105431 | JGI IMG/M metagenome (GOLD analysis project Ga0129353, IMG submission 105431) | Freshwater to marine salinity gradient microbial communities from Chesapeake Bay, USA - CPBay_Sum_27_0.2_RNA2 (Metagenome Metatranscriptome) | ecosystem: Environmental > Aquatic > Marine > Coastal...
GCGCAGGAGAAAAGCGATGGCCAAAGACACAGAAAATCCAGATCAGCAGGATCAAGCCGAAGAACAGGAAAAGGGGGAAGGCGTCGAGCCAACCCAAGGGCCTGCAGACGAGGGTGAGGCTGAGAAAAATGCCGATTCGGCAGCAGACCATGAGGCCTCTGATACAGACAACGACTCGACTGCCGAGGCAGATACCAACGATGAGTTGGCGAAGGTGAAAGACCAACTGCTGAGAACTGTGGCGGAAATGGAAAACGTTCGGCGGCGCGCTCAACGCGATGTCGAGAATGCTCACAAGTACGCCGTAGAGAAGCTTCTGAGTGACCTGCTACCCGTCGTGGACAGTTTGGAAAAGGCTGAGGATGTGGCGAAAACCACGGACAACGCCGACAGTATGGCCGAGGGCATCGGCCTATCCCTGAAGCTGTTTGTGGGAATCCTAGAAAAGGCAGGCGTCACCTTGGTGGACCCCCTAGGTGAACCTTTCGATCCGCAACTGCACGAAGCGATGGCCATGGTGCCTAACCCAGACGCAGAACCCAATTCTGTTATGGACGTCATGCAGCGCGGCTACACCCTTAACGGCCGTTTAGTGAGAGCCGCCAAAGTGATCGTGGTGAAAGGTGAATAAAAGAGCAGCGAGAAGTTTGCGCGGTGTTGAGCGTTAGGCCTTGAAGAAACGGCATTCGACCAAACATAGACATCATCGTTAAGCATTAAGACATCAATATTTTATAGGCCCCGGGCGAGCGAAACGCAAACGACGGGCAAGGATAAGCGGAGAAGAACATGGGAAAGATCATCGGCATTGACTTGGGAACCACCAATTCATGCGTTTCAGTTTTGGATGGCGGTGACGCTCGGGTAATTGAAAACTCTGAGGGTGATCGCACCACACCGTCCATTATCGCTTACACCGACAATGGAGAGATTTTGGTTGGCCAAAACGCGAAGCGGCAGGCAGTGACCAATCCGAAAAACACGGTGTTTGCGGTTAAGCGCTTAATCGGCCGTAAGTTCAAAGATGACGTGGTGCAAAAAGACATCAAGATGGTGCCTTACGTCATTGCCGCAGCCGCCAACGGTGATGCCTGGATCGAGGTGAATGAGGAGCAGTTGGCACCGCCACAGATCTCTGCCGAGATCCTCAAAAAGATGAAGAAGACGGCGGAAGAGTACCTGGGAGAAGAGGTTTCCGAGGCAGTAATTACTGTGCCAGCTTACTTCAACGACTCACAGCGCCAAGCCACCAAAGACGCAGGTAAAATTGCGGGTTTGGACGTTAAGCGAATTATTAATGAGCCGACTGCTGCGGCGCTAGCCTACGGTATGGACAAGAACCGAGGTGACGCGAAGATCGCAGTATACGATCTAGGTGGCGGCACCTTCGATGTGTCCATCATTGAAATTGCAGAAGTGGATGGTGAGCATCAATTTGAGGTGCTATCCACCAATGGTGATACGTTCCTTGGCGGTGAGGATTTCGACCTAAAAATCATCGACTTCTTGGCCGATGAGTTCAAAAAGGAGAACAGTGTCGATTTACACAGTGACCCGCTGGCCCTCCAGCGTCTTAAGGAAGCTGCTGAGAAAGCCAAGATCGAGCTGTCGAATTCCCAACAGACCGAGATCAATCTGCCCTACATCACAGCCGATCAGTCCGGGCCAAAACACTTGGTGCTAAAACTGACTCGCTCCAAGCTGGAGTCACTGGTTGGCGATCTGGTCAGTCGCACCATCGATCCGTGTCGGGTGGCGCTAAAAGACGCAGACCTGAGCATTGATGATATCGATGACGTAATCTTGGTCGGTGGGCAGACGCGTATGCCCTTGGTACAAGAGCAAGTGAAAGGCTTTTTCAAAAAGGAAGCACGACGCGACGTAAACCCAGACGAAGCAGTTGCCATGGGCGCAGCCATTCAGGCAGCGGTACTGGCCGGAGACGTTAAAGACGTACTGCTGCTGGACGTAAGCCCGCTGTCCCTAGGTATTGAGACCATGGGTCAGGTCATGAGCGTGCTGATTGAGAAGAACACGACCATCCCGACGAAGAAAACTCAGGTTTTCTCCACCGCGGACGACAACCAGACCGCTGTGACGATTCATGTTCTTCAAGGTGAGCGTAAGCAGGCGGGCCAGAACAAGTCGCTGGGTCGATTTGATTTGTCGGATATCCCACCAGCACCTCGGGGTATGCCGCAAATTGAAGTGGCCTTCGACATTGATGCCAATGGTATCTTGAATGTGTCGGCTAAGGATAAGGCAACGGGCAAGGAGCAATCGATTGTTATCAAGGCCTCAAGTGGATTATCGGATGAAGAAATCGAACAGATGATTCGGGACGCCGAAGCGCATTCTGAGGAAGATAAGAAGTTCGAGGAAATGGTTACCCTGCGAAATCAGGCCGATGGGTTGATTCACGGAGCTCGTAAGGCGGTAGCTGACGCTGGTGACAAAGCCACTGACGAAGAAAAAACCGCCATCGAAAGCGCAGCTTCAGATTTAGAGGAAGCGTTGAAAGGCGAAGATAAAGATACCATCGAAGAAAAAATGAAAACGCTGTCGGAGGCTTCTGCTGGACTAGCTCAGAAGATGTACGCTGAGCAGGCTGAAGCGGCTGGTGAGCCAGGCCAGGAGGCACCGGATGATGGTGCGGTAGATGCTGAGTTCGAAGAAGTCAAAGACGACAAAGAACAGAAGCAATAAGCCGATAGATAAGCGTCTTGCGTGCCTGAAAGCCACCCATCGGTGGCTTTCTTGCCTTTAGAAAAAGACACATTGGTGGAATGAAATAGCGAGACCTTGGAAGGATAGTCATGGCAAAAAGGGATTACTACGAAGTCTTGGGCGTTAATCGAGACGTGTCTGAAGGTGACTTGAAAAAAGCCTATCGCCGCATCGCCATGAAGCTTCATCCAGACCGCAACCCCGATGATGCGAAAGCAGAGGAGCAGTTCAAAGAAGCCAATGAGGCTTACGAGGTGCTCAGCGATGCCGAAAAGCGAAAGATCTACGATCAGTTCGGTCACGACGGCTTAGACTCTAACGGCGGTGCTGGCCACGGTGCCGGCGGATTTGGCGACATCTTCGGAGATGTTTTTGGTGACATCTTTGGTGGTGGCAGAGGCGGTGGCCGGGGCGGCCCTGCGCGCGGCTCCGATTTGCGCTACAACCTGTCTTTGTCGCTGGAGCAGGCGGTTAACGGCGATTCTGTTGAAATCCGCATCCCGGTCCTCGCTGGCTGCGATGACTGCGACGGCTCCGGAGCGAAGCCCGGTACTTCGGCTAGTACTTGTCAGGAATGTAACGGTGCGGGCCAAGTGCGGGTTTCTCAGGGATTTTTCTCCTTGCAGCAGACCTGTCCTCGCTGCCATGGCCGTGGAGAGCTAATCACCGATCCGTGTAAAACCTGTGCTGGCGCTGGCCGCCTGGAGAAACGCAAGACCCTTTCGGTCAAAGTGCCTGCAGGAGTCGATGTCGGCGATCGAATTCGTTTAACCGGCGAGGGTGAAGCGGGACCCAATGGCGGCCCGGCAGGTAACTTGTATGTGCAAATTGATGTGCAGCCCCATCCTATTTTTCAGCGGGATGGGCGTCATTTGCATTGTGAGGTGCCGATTTCCTTCGCGGATGCAGCGCTGGGAGGTGAACTTGATGTGCCGACACTGGATGGCAGGGTGAAGCTGAAAGTTCCCAACGAAACACAAACTGGCAAGGTTTTCCGTTTGCGTGGCAAAGGCGTTACCCAGGTGCGCGGTGGTGGTGTAGGCGACCTGTTGTGTAAGGTCGTGGTCGAGACACCGGTAAAACTCACCGATGAGCAGCGCGAGTTGCTGCAGAAACTCAAGCAGTCCTTGGATTCCAACAGCAAGCATTCGCCGAGGGGCAAAAGTTGGTTCGATGGAGTAAAAAATTTCTTCGATGATCTCAAGTCGTAACTGTCTGCTCGCGCTCTAACCCAATGGCAAAGGGCGTGCAGAAAGCGGTGAATTTTTGCTAGTCAGGCCGGTCTAGGGCGATCACACTAAATACCACTAGGGTTAAACAGCGGGCAAACACATGATTCGAGTGGCAGTAGCAGGCGTCGCCGGGCGTATGGGGAAAACCTTGGTGCAGGCGATAACCGAGTCGGCACAGTTAAGTTTTACCGCCGGTTTTGAGCACAGTGCGCACCCTCAGATTGGGCAGGATATCGGCGCTGTCTGTGGCTTGCCTGAGCTTGGAGTTGTGCTGGCCTCAGAGGCTGCCGAGCATGCGGATGCGTTTGACGTCGTTATAGATTTTACCGTGCCTGGGGCAACCCTGGCCCTGGCGGAAATTTGTGCGGCCCATGGTAAGGCCATGGTGGTTGGCACCACGGGCTTTGATGAGACGCAGCTGGCAGCGTTGCGAGGGTGCGCTGAACGAACCGCGATATTTGTTTCTCCTAACATGAGTGTCGGCGTGAACCTTTCTATGCGTCTCATAGAACTGGCTGCACAAGCGCTGGGTGATGAGGCCGATGTAGAAGTGATTGAAGCTCACCACAAACATAAAATCGACGCACCCTCGGGCACTGCGGTTCGTATTGGTGAGGTGCTGGCCAAGGCCTTGAATCGCGATCTAGCAACCGATGCGGTTTATGCAAGACAGGGGATCACTGGCGCTCGAGACCCTAAGACCATCGGTTTTTCCACCATTCGCGGTGGCGACATTGTGGGTGAGCATACGGTGTTGTTTGCCAGTGAGGGCGAACGGCTGGAGATCACCCATCGAGCCCACAGCCGAACAAACTTTGCCCAAGGCGCGCTTCGCGCAGTCAGCCTGGTTGCTGACGCTCGCCCCGGTTGGTATGACATGCAGGATTTGCTAGGTATCTAGCCAACGATTGAGCTGTTGATTATTGCTGGGTAGAGTTGCAGCGAGCGGTGGACACCAGCGCCAAGCTCAACGGCTTCCACTAGGCTTAGCCGGCTAAAATGCGCGGTCAAATACAGTTAAAGATCACATATTTTTACTGATTTTTGACGCAGCTCTCCGTACACTCACCGCCTAACCCGCTGGCACGTTCCAGCACCTCTTTAATGTAGCCGATGTAACTGTACATTTGGTCGGTATCCCTTGGCCCGCGTCCGCGTGAAACCCCAAGAGAATCCCTGAAAGAGCAAGGGTTAGGCGTGGTTTAGGAGTCTGCAAACACAGCCCCGGCCACAAGTTGAAGTTCAGTTAAAAGGGAATCTTGTTGAGACCTGCCCTATTAGTGCTCGAAGACGGAAGCGTATTTCACGGCCAATCCATTGGCGCCACCGGCTATACCGTTGGTGAGGTGGTATTCAATACCGCCATGACTGGCTATCAAGAAATTCTGACCGACCCTTCTTATTGTCGCCAAATTGTCACCCTTACCTATCCGCAAATCGGCAATACCGGTGTTACTCCAGAAGACGAGGAGTCAGACCAAATTTGGGCCGCTGGCCTTATTATTCGCCAGGTGCCCAAGCGGGTCAGCAGCTGGCGGCAGCAAGGCAGCTTGCCGGACTATCTGCAGCAGCAAAATACTGTAGCCATAGCCGATGTGGATACCCGCCGATTGACTCGGTTGCTCCGAGAAAAAGGGGCTCTGTCCGGCTGCATTTTGGCAGACGAGACTGCGGGCACCGCCGAAGGCGAGGCCAAGGCCCTGCAGCGGGCGAAAGAGTTTGCCGGTTTGGCGGGTATGGATCTGGCTAAAGTGGTCACTGGAGATGCTCGATCCTGGACCCAAACCTGCTGGACGCAAGAGTCCGGCTACGGTGAACAAACGGACCCTAAGTTCAATGTGGTTGCCTACGACTTCGGGGTTAAGAGAAATATCCTACGAATCTTGGCTGATAAGGGCTGCAAGCTCACCTTGGTGCCAGCTCAAACCCCTGCCGAAGAAGTGATTGCGATGCAGCCAGACGGCATTTTTCTTTCCAATGGACCGGGAGATCCTGAGCCATGCGATTATGCCATCAAGGCGATAGAAGAGTTTTTGGCTAGGGACATTCCCATGTTCGGTATATGTCTGGGTCATCAGCTCTTAGCCTTAGCCAGCGGCGGACAAACCCAAAAAATGACCCACGGACATCATGGCGCCAATCATCCGGTACAAGATCTGGAAACCGGCGAAGTGGTCATCACAAGCCAAAACCATGGCTTTGCTGTAGCCGAAGAGGGGATGCCCGAACACTTGCAGTGTACGCATAAGTCGCTGTTTGATGGCACGGTACAGGGTATACGCCACTTGCAGCATCCGGCGTTTGGTTTTCAAGGGCATCCAGAAGCCAGTCCTGGCCCCCAAGACTGCGAGTATTTATTCGATCAATTCATCGATCTGATGGTCCAGGGAAAGAGGTAGAAAGCTAGATGCCTAAGCGCACTGATATTGAATCCGTACTGATCCTGGGTGCTGGACCAATTGTGATTGGTCAGGCATGTGAATTTGATTATTCCGGGGCCCAAGCCTGTAAGGCTCTCAAGGACGAGGGTTATCGGGTTATTTTAGTCAACTCGAACCCTGCCACGATTATGACCGATCCAACCATGGCTGACGCCACCTACGTGGAACCGGTGGAATGGCAAACCGTAAGCAAAATTATTGAGCGTGAGCGTCCAGACGCCCTACTGCCTACCATGGGCGGTCAAACGGCTCTGAACTGTGCGCTGGATCTGGTCAGCGAAGGCGTGCTGGAAAAATTTGGCGTGCAAATGATTGGCGCAAGCCAAGACGCCATCGATAAGGCAGAAGATCGCGAGCGTTTTGATCGCGCGATGAAGTCCATCGGTCTGGAAACACCACGCTCATCTATTGCCCATAGCATGGAAGAGGCCATACAAGTACAAAGCCGGCTGGGCTTTCCTTGCGTTATCAGGCCTTCCTTTACTCTGGGTGGTAGCGGCGGTGGTGTTGCTTACAACAAAGAAGAATTTGAGGAAATCTGTACTCGGGGTTTAGAGCTGTCACCAACCTCTGAACTTTTGATTGATGAGTCGTTGCTGGGCTGGAAAGAGTTCGAGATGGAGGTGGTGCGAGATAAAAAAGACAACTGCATCATCGTCTGCGCCATCGAGAATCTTGATCCTATGGGCGTCCATACCGGTGATTCCATTACGGTGGCACCGGCTCAAACCCTGACAGATAAGGAATATCAAAATCTGCGCAACGCCTCCATTGCGGTCCTTAGGGAAATTGGCGTCGAGACCGGTGGCTCCAATGTGCAGTTTGGTATCAACCCCGAAGATGGCCGAGTGGTTGTCATTGAAATGAATCCGCGGGTATCGCGCTCCTCTGCTTTAGCCTCCAAGGCCACAGGGTTCCCTATCGCCAAGATAGCGGCCAAGCTGGCGGTGGGTTATACCCTGGATGAACTGGATAACGACATTACTGGTGGTGTTACACCAGCGTCCTTTGAGCCGAGTATCGATTACGTTGTCACCAAGATTCCGCGTTTCACTTTTGAGAAGTTCCCCCAAGCTGATGCGCGACTGACTACCCAGATGAAGTCCGTTGGCGAAGTGATGGCCATTGGCTGCACCTTTCAAGAGTCCCTGCAAAAAGCCTTACGTGGTTTGGAAATCGGCATGGTGGGCTTTGACCCGGTCCTGGATTTAAAGGATCCGGAATGGCGCAGCTTGCTCAAGCGCGAGTTGGCGACTCCGAGCACCCTTCGTCTGTGGTATGTGGCTGATGCCTTTCGGGCCGGCTTCAGTCAGGAAGATGTGTTTGCACTAACAAAAATTGATCCGTGGTTCTTGGCAGAGATTGAGGATCTGATCGTTGCAGAATCCGAATACGAACAGCGTGATTTTGCGGAACTGAGCGAAAATGACTGGCGCCAAGCCAAACGCAAGGGTTTCTCTGATGGTCGATTGGCACAGCTGTTGAGCTGCACCGAAACACAGATCCGTGAAACCCGGCAGGCCCTTGGGGTTAAGCCCGTCTACCGGCGTGTCGATACGTGCGCGGCAGAGTTTCCTGCCAACAGCGCCTATATGTACTCAACTTTTGAAGAAGAGTGTGAGGCGAAGCCGACGGATCGTGAAAAAATCATGGTGCTTGGTGGTGGTCCGAACCGCATAGGTCAAGGTATTGAGTTTGACTATTGCTGTGTTCATGCGGCCTTGGCCATGCGCGAGGATGGTTACGAAACGATCATGGTGAATTGTAATCCTGAGACGGTTTCAACAGATTACGACACGTCGGATCGTCTTTACTTCGAGCCGGTTACGTTAGAGGACGTACTTGCCATCGTGGAAGTAGAGCAACCCATCGGAGTGATCATGCAGTTTGGTGGTCAAACGCCGTTAAAGCTAGCCGACGACTTAGCCAAACTGGGGGTGCCGATTATCGGTACCAGCCCAGACGCCATTGACCGGGCAGAGGACCGAGAGCGCTTTCAGCAGCTGGTGGAAAAGTTAGGTCTGCGTCAGCCCTCGAACCGAGTGGCGTCTAACGCCGAAGAAGGCGTTCAGCGGGCCAAGGAAATCGGCTATCCACTGATTGTGCGCCCTTCCTATGTCCTCGGTGGGCGAGCTATGGAGCTGGTTTACAATCAGGACGAGCTGCGTCAGTACATGCAAAACGCTGTCGATGTGTCGAATGATTCTCCTGTGTTGTTGGACAGGTTCCTGGATCAGGCAGTGGAAGTTGATGTCGACGCTATCTGTGATGGCGAGCAAGTGGTAATCGGCGGCATCATGCAGCATATCGAGCAGGCCGGCGTGCACTCTGGCGACTCAGCCTGCTCACTGCCCCCCTATAACTTGCCCATGGATATTCAGGATGAAATTCGTGATCAAGTGAAAAGGCTAGCCCTTGAGCTGAATGTCATCGGTCTAATGAACGTGCAGATGGCAGTTCAGGGTGAGGACGTGTTCGTACTCGAGGTGAACCCTCGTGCCTCTCGAACCGTGCCCTTTGTATCCAAGTGTATTGGCCATTCTTTGGCCAAGTTGGCTGCGCGCTGCATGGCCGGCAAAAAACTCGTGGATCTGGGCTATACCGAAGAGGTGGTGCCGACGTTCGTTCATGTTAAAGAATCTGTATTTCCCTTTAACAAATTCATTGGTGTTGATCCGATCCTCGGCCCGGAAATGAAATCCACAGGCGAAGTCATGGGTGTTGGCGAAACTTTCGGCGAGGCCTTTGCGAAAGCCTCGCTGGGAGCCGGAGAACGTCTGCCTCAGGGAGGCCGTGCCTTTTTGAGCGTCAAAGACTCGGATAAGCCAGGGTTGGTTCATGTGGCTAGAAGCCTGATTGAGCTAGGATTCAAGCTGGTAGCGACCAGCGGTACCGCCCGAGGATTGATCAGCGAGGGTCTGGCCTGCGATCAGGTCGACAAGGTAAACGAAGGGCGTCCTGATGTGTCCGATATGCTCAAGAATGAGCAAATTGATCTGATCATCAACACCACCGAAGGCCGTCAATCCATTGCCGATTCGGCAGTCATTCGGCGACTGGCGTTATTGAACAAGGTCTGCTACACAACGACGTTAACAGGCGGAGAAGCATTCAGTATCGCTATTCGCCAAGGCATAGGCGATCAAGTAACCAGCCTTCAGCAACTGCACAGTAAACTGGGGCAGTAGGAGTAATAGCATGCCGAATCCAATGACAGTCAGCGGAGCCGAAAGTCTTCGCGATGAATTGGCTCATCGCAAAGGCGCATTGCGACAAGAAATAACGGAAGCGATAGCAGAGGCCCGCGCCCACGGAGACCTGAAGGAAAATGCTGAGTATCACGCAGCTCGCGAACAGCAAAGCTTCAACGAGGGGCGTATTCAAGAAATCGAGTCCCGCTTGGCGGATGCGCAGATCATCGATGTCAGCAAAATAGCTCCCACGGGCAAGGTGATTTTTGGCTCTACTGTGACCTTGATCGACTGCGGCAGCGACGAAACGACCCGCTATCACATTGTCGGGGAGGATGAGGCAGATCTTAAGCTGAATAAGATCTCTATCATGTCACCCATTGCGCGAGCGCTGATCGGCAAGATGGAGGATGACGTGGTGACCGTCGTTACACCAGGCGGGGAACGCGAATATGAAATTTCAGCCGTCGAGCACATCTAACTAGCTGTGCTTGCAAGCACTTTTGATTGCTAACGCTGCGCTTGTTCTAAATATCTAGCCACATTCGACAACTTTGGGTTGGCCTTGGGGTTGTGTCGATACAGAACGGCGACCTTGCCAATCTGCTGTAGGACGGTTGCAGACGTTTCTTCGGCTAGTTTGGCCGCAGTTTGGCCGCGACAGGCGCGGTCGCCCCCCAGTACCTTAATCTTGATAAGTTCGTGATCCCGCAGGGCGCGCTCGGTTTCTTCTATGATGCCTTCGGTCAAACCGCGTTCGCTGACGGCAACAATCGGGTCCAGGTGATGAGCGACGCCGCGGAGCGACTTCTTTTGCTGAGTATTCAAA
>Ga0129353_1091613_pt1 | contig 10395 bp, 8 predicted proteins | sample CPBNA2_4_FD_105431 | JGI IMG/M metagenome (GOLD analysis project Ga0129353, IMG submission 105431) | Freshwater to marine salinity gradient microbial communities from Chesapeake Bay, USA - CPBay_Sum_27_0.2_RNA2 (Metagenome Metatranscriptome) | ecosystem: Environmental > Aquatic > Marine > Coastal...
ATTGGGTGTGTTCGATTTGCAGATTCTATGCTCATGCTCTGGGTAGACGCTATGCCGTCCTCCCGAAAAACGAAATTTATTTCACGAAGCGCACAGAATCAGAGGCTTAGCAGCCATAGCTTCGTTGGTATCGAAGAGTCACGGGGCATGATGCTGTGCGCAAAAAGCTTAAAAACCTGTGGATAACTTTTTAACGTCGAGTTATCCCGAACTCCCAATCAAGTCGTCAATGGGTTATTAACAACCTAAAGATGACACGGAGCCGATGTCTACTGAGGGTTAAATGGAATTACCCACAAAAAATCTCACCTTAACAAACAACAACAAATTCTTATTTATAAATCTAATTAATTGACACTCCCAGGTTCTGTTCATAAAATCGCCGACCCAGACGCTGGAGCCGATTCGAATCCGTCTCGAACAGGGGTGTCAATTGGTCCATCAACTGCTTTAGACAACCGAGCTTTGCCATGAAAAGAACATTTCAACCAAGTAACTTAAAGCGTAACCGAACCCACGGGTTTCGTGCGCGAATGGCTACCAAAGCTGGGCGTAAAGTCTTGAATGCCAGACGCGCGAAAGGTCGAAAGCGGCTCACGGTTTAACCTGCCATTACGCTGGAAACATTCCCTCGCTGCCTCAGGCTGCTACAAGCACAAGACTTCACTGAGATATTTAAGCGCGGTCGATTCATTCGTCGCAACGGTCCTGTCCGTGTACGCTGCTTAGAAAACCACCGGCTTAAGCCACGACTTGGTATCATCGTTCCAAAAAAAGGCAACCGAACTGCTGTCCGACGCAACCGGATCAAGCGTATCGTTCGCGACAACTTTAGATTGACGCAGACGCGGCTGTTACCGCTGGATATCATCGTTCACGTCACTGGCCCGGTGACCGACGAACAGCTGCGCACTACCGTAAGTCAGTGTTTAACGGAAATGACACCACAGACAACCAAAGACAGGATATGATCACCCCAAGGCATGAACGCGAGAATCTCGTTGCCACCATACATTCAATGATTTCACGGTTTTTCATCGTCTGTTTGAGAGGGCTGGTGCGTTGCTATCAACTTGTTTTTAGCCCGTATATTCAGCCTCGGTGTCGATTTCAACCGACCTGCTCTCATTACGCCATGGAAGCTCTTGAAACCCATGGCTTGCTCGTTGGTATCAATCTAACAATCAAGCGCTTGGCTAGATGTCATCCTTGGACTGATGGCGGAATTGATTTCGTACCAAAACCAACGATTGATGAATCGAAGCACCAGTCATAACTAGCCGTGATTCGGCGTTAAGGGATTCAGGATATGTTACCCCCAGAAATTCAACGAATCGTTCTTCTTATTGGCATGGCAGCCACAGCCTATTTGTTGATTCTAGCTTGGAACGATGACATGGAGGCTGCCAAAAAGCCTACCGTGTACAGTGACGCGCCAATCATTGAGCAAGGTGCGCCAGGCCCCGGTCAGTTGGATGCCCTTACGGTTATTCCAGATCCATCACAAGCCAGTGACATGGACATTCCACTAGTCCCTCAAGCGCCTCAACCATCAGCATTTGACAGCATCGCGGTACCCGGCTCTGAGCGTCTAGTGACGGTGGAAACGCAAGCTCTCAAAATTTGGATCGATTTGTTGGGCGGCGATATCGTGCGAGTCCAATTACCCACATTTCCTGTCGCGCTGGATGAGATAGAGACACCGTATCTGCTGCTAGATCAAAGCCAGACGCACACATACGTAGCCCAAAGCGCCTTGATAGGCGCAGACGGTATCGATAAGACGGGTAATCGGCCGCTCTATAGCACAACGGTAAAAGAATTGGTTGTAAACAACACGGGTGATCTTGTCTTAACGGCGCGTCGCGACGGTGTTGAAGTAACGAAGACCTTTAGTTTTCGAACGGATAGCCACCTGGTTAACGTGGCATACGATGTCACCAATATCAGCAGCGTTCCGAAAACCATGCGTATGCTTTCGCAGATCAAGCGTGACAGGTTGGCACCGCCCACTGACGAAACTGTTCCTTTGGCGCCATCACCGTATCTGGGAGCTGCCCTAACCACCGCAGAGAACAATTATCAAAAAGTCGATTTTGATGACGTCGATGACGGTAATTTTCAGGCTACTACCGTTGGAGGCTGGATGGCCTTTCTGCAACACTATTTTATCTCCGCGTGGATAGCTCCTGAAGATCAAGCAACCCTATATCACGCCAGAAAAACCTCCGACGGTTATTACTTATTTGGCTTCACCGGACAAAACCAGACAGTACAACCCGGAGCCACCGTGCGCTGGGCGTCTGAGTTTTATGCGGGTCCCAAGGATCAAGTGGTGCTGGAAAAAATATCGCCTCACCTGAATTTAACCGTGGACTACGGGTTTTTGTGGTGGATAGCCATACCGCTGTTTAAGGCACTGACTTTCTTCCATGACATCGTTGGTAACTGGGGCCTCGCCATTATTTTACTAACAATCACGGTTAAGGGACTGCTGGCTGGCTTTTCAGCGAAAGGGTATCGCTCTATGGCCAACATGCGTCGGGTAGCGCCAGCCATGAAGCGGTTGCAAGAACGCTATGCCAACGACAGAGAAAAGCTCTCCAAGGAAATGATGGCGCTGTATCAAAAAGAGGGTGCTAATCCGCTGGGTAGTTGTTTACCCATGCTCTTGCCCATGCCGGTGTTTTTAGCCCTTTACTGGGTACTGCTTGAATCCGTAGAGCTTCGCCAGGCACCTTTTATCTTCTGGATAGAAGACTTGGCATCCATGGATCCCTATTTCATTTTGCCGCTGTTGATGGGTGCCAGTACCTATCTCATGCAAGCGCTGAACCCCCAAGTCGGCGACCCCATGCAGGTCCGAATGATGAAATTGATGCCAATCATGTTCACGGTCTTGTTCCTGTTTTTCCCAGCAGGCTTGGTCCTATACTGGCTCGTCAACAATCTTCTTTCTTTGGCTCAGCAAACCTATGTTTATAGGCAGGTAGAGCGAGAACAGGCAGCGAAAACCAAGTAGGCCATGTCGTTCTCTGAACCAGTGATCTGGATATGTCGTCGCTAGATAGTGATCTGATTTGCGCTATCGCGACACCGCCTGGTGAGGGAGGCGTTGGTATCGTTCGCCTATCAGGGCCTGGGGCAAAACAAGCGGCTCAGTCTCTCTTTGCTCAAGAGCTGTCACCTCGATTGGCTCATTACGGCATGTTTTTTGTGGCTGGAGAGCCACTAGACGACGGTATTGCCATCTGGTTTCCGGGCCCAAACTCCTTTACGGGAGAAGACGTTGTGGAATTGCAATGCCATGGCAGCCCCGTCGTTCAACAAGCTATGTTGCAAGCGTTATCCGATGTGGGCGCTCGCCTAGCTCGACCCGGCGAATTCAGCGAACGCGCCTTTCTCAACGGAAAACTAGATCTTGTTCAAGCTGAGGCCATTGCTGACTTGATTGCTGCAAAATCACGAACGGCAGCAAGGGCTGCGCTTTCGTCATTTCAAGGCGTGTTTTCAACCAAAGTCACAACATTGGCTGACCGACTACTGAGAATGCGCATCGAAGTGGAAGCGGCCATCGACTTTCCTGATGAGGACATCGAGATTCTGGAGCAGGCAAAAGTGGCTGAAACCATCGCGAGTTTGATCGTCGACTTAGATGCATTGATTGATCAAGCAGAACAAGGTCGCCGGCTCAGTCAAGGTATTACTGTTGCCTTGGTGGGAGAGCCCAATGTCGGCAAGTCCAGCATCCTCAACGCCTTAGCCGGGGAAGACGCCGCTATTGTGACTGAAATTCCCGGCACAACTCGGGATTTGTTGAAGGTAGACGTCGTTATTGACGGCCAACCACTGCGGTTAGTGGACACTGCAGGCCTGCGAGACAGCAACGATCCCGTGGAGCAAATTGGTATTGAGCGTGCTCGAGAACAGATTGGCCAAGCAGATACCATCGCCTTGGTGGTTTCCGCGGAGACCCTTCTAGCGGCGCCAGATGATTCAGATGTTGACGGCTATTGGCCAGAGATGACTCGATTGTCGGGGTTGGATCGAGAGCGCCTATCGGCGCAAGACGTGCTGCTTGTGGTTAATAAAGTTGATATCGCTTGGCCTGCATTAAACCCGGCGTGGCAAGACCGAGCCTGTTTTGTTTCCGCTGTTTCCGGGTATGGTCTAGAGAAATTGGCTACACGCTTGGTTCAAAGCCAGGCCACTACTGGGGAAGCCGCGGTGTTTACTGCGCGACAACGCCACATTAACGCGCTGCAACGGACCAAGGACTTGTTAAATCGTGCGGCAATTGGCTTTGATCAGCGAGTTGGACCAGAACTCATTGCCGAAGATTGCTTATTGGCTCACCAAACGTTAGGAGAAATTGTTGGCCAGCTAACTCCGGATGATTTACTGGGCGAGATATTTTCTTCTTTTTGTATCGGTAAATAACACGTCAAAGCCTGGCTTTTAATCCAGAGGCATGTCTCTATACTAGCGCGCCCGTTTGAAGCCCAGCTATCGCTATGGATTTTCCTGATATTTTTGACGTTATTGTAATTGGCGGCGGTCATGCCGGTACCGAGGCCGCTGCCGCGTCTGCACGCATGGGCGCCAAAACTCTTTTGCTAACCCAGAACATTGAGACCATTGGGCAAATGTCCTGCAATCCAGCCATTGGCGGTATCGGGAAAAGCCACTTGGTCGCAGAGATCGATGCCCTGGACGCCGTGATGGCCAGAGCGACTGACAAAGCAGGGATCCATTTCCGCGTGCTGAATGGCAGCAAAGGGCCTGCCGTTCGGGCGACCCGGGCTCAAGCAGATCGGGCCCTGTACAAAAACGCGGTTCGGGAGATTTTGGAACATCAGTCCAATTTAAGAATTTTCCAACAATCGGTAACGGACTTGGTTGTGGAAAACGACAGGGTTGTCGGTTGTGAAACTCAGATGGGCCTGATTTTTCGTGCCAGTTCCGTAGTGTTGACCACCGGAACCTTCTTAGGCGGTAAAATTCACATTGGCCACGAACAGCATCCGGGTGGCAGAGCTGGAGATGCCCCAGCCAACGCATTGGCTGATCGGCTCAGGGCACTGCCTTTTCGCGTTGGTCGGTTAAAAACCGGTACCCCACCGCGCATTGATGGCCGCACTGTGGATTATTCCCAGCTAGACTTTCAACCTGGCGATGATCCCAGGCCAGTCATGTCTCAGACGAGTCGGCGAGAAGATCACCCTCGGCAAGTGCATTGCCACATTACGCATACGAATGAACAAACTCATCAGATCATTCGGGATAACTTGTCCAAAAGCGCCATGTACAGCGGTAATATTGAAGGGGTCGGTCCAAGGTATTGTCCAAGCATTGAGGACAAAGTGGTGCGGTTTGCTGATAAAACCAGCCATCAGATTTTCATTGAGCCGGAAGGATTAAACACCACCGAGCTGTATCCTAACGGCATCTCAACCAGCCTTCCGTTTTCAGTCCAGTTGGCCTTTGTTCGGTCAATGAAGGGTTTTGAGCAGGCTCACATTTCTCGTCCGGGCTATGCCATTGAATACGATTACTTCGACCCGAGAGACCTAAAGCACACACTGGAAACAAAGGCCTTGGGCGGTTTGTTCTTCGCAGGCCAAATAAACGGCACGACTGGTTATGAGGAGGCTGGCGCTCAGGGTTTGTTGGCGGGGATTAACGCCGCCTGCTTAGCCTTGAGTAAAACGCCATGGGAGCCCCGCCGAGATGAAGCCTATATTGGTGTGTTGGTGGACGACTTGATTCATCTTGGCACGACGGAGCCGTATCGAATGTTCACCAGTCGTGCTGAGTTTCGGCTGCGGCTACGCCAAGACAATGCGGATCAACGGCTGATGCCAGTGGGTTTAGCCATGGGTCTCGTAAGCGCCGAACGACAGGCGCTGTTTGCTGAAAAAATGCAGGTGTTGGAAGAAAATCAAAAACGGTTCGCCAAAACCCTGGTGTTTCCAAACAGCGACCTAGCCAACGCCCTAGAGCTCAATCTGCGCCGCGAGACCACCTTAGAGGAGTGCGTAAAACGGCCTGAGATAAACGCTACTATGGTGGCTCAAGCTCTGGACATGGATGTAGATCAAGGTGTTGCCTTTCGAGCGTTGGAACAGTTTGAGATCGAAACTAAGTACGCTGGATATATCAAGCGTCAAGATGACGAAATAGAAAAAATAAGACGCCATGAAGGGCTTCAAATTCCGCCGCAACTGGATTTTTTGAAAATAGAGGGCCTGTCTAACGAACTGCGTCAGAAGCTTGATCATCATCGCCCAGAATCGTTGGCTAAGGCGGCACGAATTCCGGGCATGACGCCAGCGGCCCTGTCGGTTTTACTGGTCCATGCCAAGGCATCCCAGAAGAAGGTAGTAGCGCGCTGAAAGATCGACTCTCATTGCTGCAGCGAGGCGCCGAAGAAATGAACCTAGCGCTCTCCGAAGCGCAAGTTCAACAGCTCAATCGCTATGCCAATCTCATTGAAAAGTGGAACAAAGGCATGAACTTGGTGTCGCGCCAAGACATACAACGCTTGGTTCCGAGGCATTTACTGGATAGCTTGGCAGCTGCGCCCCATATGGTTGGAAGCAGTTTGTTGGACATTGGTACTGGCCCGGGTCTTCCAGGTATTGTCTTGGCCATCGCGAACCCGGAGGTATCAGTAACCTTATGGGAGCGAATGGCTCGTCGAGTCAGGTTTTTGCTGCTGACTTGTCGGGAGCTCGGGCTGGATAACGTGCAGGTCCAAGAGCGAGACATTTACGACAAGGGCCATGCCGATCAGCAGGGTCTGTTCGATACCATTGTCGCCCGAGCAGTAGCACCGATTGAGCATCTATGGCCGGAGATGGAGCAGTACCTCAGTGCTCGGGGGCTGCTGATCGTTTACAGTCATGTTGCAGGCCCGGATCGAGAGCGACCGGCTTCACCTCCAGTAAACGGTTTGGTGGAATACTCGTATCAGGTCCCAGGATTGAAGAATGAACACTATTTGCAGCTCGTGCCCAAAAACGCTGGTCTCGGAACTCAACTCCTACAACAGTAAGGCGGTTTTGCCGTGACACACGTAATCGCGGTAGCGAATCAAAAGGGTGGTGTGGGTAAGACCACCACTAGCGTAAACCTGAGTGCGGCGTTGGCTGGCTTAGGTAAGCGGGTGCTGTTGATCGATTTGGACCCCCAGGGCAATGCCACCATGGGTAGTGGTGTCGACAAACACGATTTACCCATGAGTATTTACGACTGGTTAATGGGCCAAGGGACACTGCAGGAAACCCGACGATCAACGATAGGCGGCTATGATTTGTTGCCCTCCAATATTGACCTCACCGCCGCAGAAGTGGCCTTGCTTCAGGTTGAAGAGCGGGAGTTTGTCATCGCAAAGGCGGTCAATGCACAGGCTCAAATCTATGAATATGTGGTAATCGATTGTCCACCATCCCTGAACATTCTGACGGTGAATGCCTTAGCGGCAGCTACTGGCGTCCTTGTGCCCATGCAGTGTGAATATTATGCGCTGGAGGGACTATCCGCGTTGCTGGATACGGTAGAGGGCATTCGATCCAATGCGAATCCGCGCCTAGAAATAGATGGCCTGGTGAGAACAATGTACGATGCGCGCAACAGTCTAAGTCGGGATGTTTCACGGCAGTTGATCAAATATTTTGGCGATAAGGTTTATCGCACTGTCGTGCCTCGCAATGTTCGTCTTGCCGAAGCGCCCAGCCATGGTCTACCGGTCATGATGTACGATGCGGGTTCAAGAGGCTCGTTGGCCTATCAAGCATTGGCCAGCGAGATGCTGAAACGGCATGGTGCCTCAGCATAAAGAGAAAGTAAGCAGAATTTCGTGATGGTGTTCTGCTCGATAAGCGCCAAAACGGCGCGCAGATGAGAATAAAGGCGATGAAAACGCGATGAGCAAATCTCGACTGGGTAAGGGTCTGGACGCCTTACTGTCAGCTGGTGTCAAACCCGCCATGCAGCGAGCCGACAATGATGATTTAGGCGCAGCAAAGGCAACGGCTCAAAACGAGCAGGGTGCCGGCTTACTAACCGTTTCAGTCGAGGACATTGTGGTGAGCCCATTTCAGCCTCGCCGGCATTTCGATGAACAGGCATTGGATGATCTTGCTGCCTCCATCACACACCAAGGATTGTTGCAGCCGCTTGTGGTGCGGTCTAGGCCCCAAGGTGGTTATGAGCTGATGGCTGGGGAGCGGCGCTGGCGCGCGGCCCAGCGTGCGGGCCTTACCCAAGTACCAGTTGTAAAGCGCGAGGTATCGGATCAGGAAGCCTCCACCATTGCCTTGGTAGAGAACATTCAGCGTGAGGATCTGGGAGCATTGGAGCAGGCTGTTGGACTTGAGCGACTTCGAACTGAGTTTGAGTTAACCCAACAACAGCTAGCGGACCTTGTTGGGAAATCCAGAGCAGCCATTGCCAACAGTCTACGTCTGCTCAACTTAGGGAATCTGGCGCGCGGCGCGCTGGAGACCGGGGAGCTGGAGATGGGCCATGCCCGAGCACTTCTTGGCCTTTCTGGTCCACAGCAAGATGAAGCGGCGAAGCGGGTCGTTGGTCAAAGGCTATCTGTCAGAGATACCGAAAACCTGGTGCGCCAACTATTGTCCGGCAAGACTCCTACGCCAAAGAAACTGACGAATGTGGACCCGGATGTGCAGGCTTTGCAGAGGCGACTAATGGATCACTTGGGCGCCAGCGTGCAGATCAAGCAAAAAAACAACGGCGCAGGCGAGGTGGTCATTCAATATGGGAGCCTGGAAGAATTGGATGGCTTGCTAAAGCGCGTCGATCTTCCCGAATAATATTTCCTTTAAATCCAATTGAATGGCGATGAACCCATCTCTATACTACGCGCCGCCGAAAGACCAGCCGTGACTCTCTTGCGAAATTCTGGCCCTTGGGGGGTCATCGCGAAACAGACGGCAATTGGCTTCGTTGGGGTTTTGGTTGCTGGCACGTTTGCCGGCATCCTAGGCTCCTGGGGTTTTGGGCTCGGTGTCTGTTGTGTGGCTGTTCCTAGCGCCTATTTTGCTTGGAGTAGTCAACGAACCATGGAGCCTGGCCGCATTGTTGGCCAGGGTTTGGTCAAGGTAGTGAGTACCGGCGGGCTGATTGCGCTGGTTCTGGTGAATGATTTAGTCCAGCCTGGATGGTTTTTTTCAGGCTTGTTAGCCGGTCAAGGAGCCTACTGGTGGGCGCTGGTGGAAAAGCCAAATAACAATCAGAGCTGAGCAGTAGGTGGGCGAAGGTTCCACTGCTAGATGAGAGTCGAGTTAGATGCGCGTGGCAAGAAGATCAAGGGAAAGAAGATAATCTTTCGGCTGGTCTCTGCCAAAGAGACGACGAATATTACTAGGACAGTTAAGACGCAATGAGCAGCGGCACAAAAACAACAGCGGATTACATTCAGCATCACCTAACGAACTTGACCTATGGGCAGTTGCCCGACGGTACTTGGGGATTTGCTCACAGTGGGGCAGAAGCCTCACAGATGGGGTTTTGGTCCGTCAATGTGGACTCCATGGCATGGTCCATTGTTTTGGGTTTGGTCTTTGCTTTCGTTTTTCGCGCCGCTGCTTCGTCAGCCACCGCCGGCGTCCCTGGAGGCTTACAGAATTTTGTGGAAATGGTCGTCGAGTTCATTGACGAAACCACCCAGAGTATATTCCAGTATAAAAATGACCTAATCGCTCCGTTGGCGATGACGATATTTGTGTGGGTCTTTTTGATGAACCTAATGGACTTGGTTCCTGTGGATTGGATTCCCGAGCTGGCAGTTGCCATAGGCATTTCGCATATGAAAGTAGTGCCTTCCACAGACCCCAACATCACCATGGCATTGGCCCTTTCGGTGTTTGCGCTGATCATCTATTACAGCATCAAGTGTAAGGGTGCGATTGGCTTCCTGAAAGAACTTACCCTGCACCCCTTCCCTTCGATCTTCGCTATCCCAGTGAATTTTCTGCTCGAATTCGTCTCCCTAATCGCAAAACCCTTGTCCTTGGGTTTGCGGTTGTTCGGCAACATGTACGCCGGTGAAATGATTTTCATCCTGATCGCTCTCATGTTTGGTGGCGGCATCGGCTTTTTTATTTTTGGTGGTGTATTGCAGTGGGTTTGGGCGGTTTTCCACGTCCTCGTGATCACGCTGCAAGCCTTCATTTTTGCTGTTCTTACGATTGTGTACCTGGCTCAGGCTCACGATTCAGAGGAACATTGATACGCCTTTAGATGGGCACAATGCGGCTGGGCCGCGAACCTTAACTGTTAGATTGGAGTTGAAATGGAACTTACGGGTCTTTTGTTTATTGCCGGTGGACTGATGATGGGCTTAGGCGCTGTAGGCGCTGCTATTGG
>Ga0129353_1236085_pt1 | contig 10369 bp, 8 predicted proteins | sample CPBNA2_4_FD_105431 | JGI IMG/M metagenome (GOLD analysis project Ga0129353, IMG submission 105431) | Freshwater to marine salinity gradient microbial communities from Chesapeake Bay, USA - CPBay_Sum_27_0.2_RNA2 (Metagenome Metatranscriptome) | ecosystem: Environmental > Aquatic > Marine > Coastal...
CGCAAACGCGCTTTTTATGTCAGAAATTACCCCTCCAGATTCCCAAGATATCCAACCAGTAAATATTGAGGACGAGCTACGTCAGTCCTACCTTGATTACGCCATGAGCGTTATCGTCGGGCGGGCCTTGCCGGATGTTCGCGACGGTCTGAAGCCTGTCCATAAACGGGTTCTCTTCGCCATGAACGAACTCAATAACACCTATAACCGGCCCTATGTGAAGTCGGCCCGGGTGGTTGGGGATGTGATCGGTAAGTACCACCCTCACGGTGACACAGCGGTTTACGACACCGTGGTGCGTATGGCCCAAGATTTTTCCATGCGTTACCTATTGGTCGATGGCCAAGGTAACTTCGGATCCATTGATGCGGATCCACCCGCTGCCATGCGTTACACCGAAGTGCGCATGGCTAAGATGGCCTCAGAGTTGCTCGCGGATCTGGACAAGGACACGGTGGAGTTCGTCAACAACTATGACGACTCACTCACCATGCCCGAAGTGCTGCCGACCCGGGTCCCGAATCTTCTGGTTAACGGCAGTTCCGGGATCGCCGTGGGAATGGCCACCAATATTCCGCCTCATAACCTGACGGAAGTAGTGAACGCGTGTCTGGCGGTGCTGCAAGACTCAGAAATCGCCGTGGATGATTTGATGGAGCACATACAAGGACCGGATTTTCCGACCGGGGGCATCATCAACGGTCGGGCAGGTATCGTGCAGGCATACCGCACGGGACGCGGAAGGATCTACGTGCGTGGACGTGCCGAGGTGGAAACCGATGCCAAGGGTCGGGAAAAGATCGTTATCACCGAAATACCCTATCAATTGAACAAAGCTAGGCTGATTGAAAAAATTGCCGAGTTGGTCAAAGAAAAACGCATCGAAGGGATCAGCGAGCTCAGAGACGAGTCCGACAAAGACGGTCTGCGGGTGGTCATTGAAGTGCGTCGGGGTGAGTCCGGCGAAGTGATTTTGAACAATTTGTATTCCCAAACCCAACTGCAAAGCGTGTTTGGCATCAACTGTGTTGCTCTGGTCCAAGGGCAACCCAAGGTACTCAACTTAAAGCAGATGGTGCAGGCATTTTTGCAGCATCGTCAGGAAGTGGTGACGCGCCGCACCCTATATCTGCTGCGCCGTGCGCGGCAGCGTGGTCACATTCTTGAAGGCCAAGCTGTGGCCTTGGCCAATATCGATGCAGTAATCGAACTGATCAAGAATTCGCCTTCGGCGGCGGATGCGCGGGTGGCTTTAATGGGTCGGCGCTGGGAGGCCAAGGCGCTGTTTGAGTTGCTTGGCCGTGTCGGCAGTGACGCTTGTCGGCCTGAAGGTTTGTCCGAGGATTTCGGGTTTGTAGACGAGCGCTATCGACTCACCGAAGAGCAGGCTCAAGCGATCTTGGAAATTCGGTTGCACCGATTGACTGCCTTGGAGCAGGGCAAACTGATGGAAGACTATCAAGGTGTACTGGATGAGATTGCTGACTTGCTGGACATTCTGGGGTCCCACGAGCGTCTGACCTCTGTTGTGCGTGAGGAACTTGTAGAGATTCGAGAAACCTACGGTGATGAGCGTCGCACCGACATTGTCAGCAGCCAGTTGGATCTGTCCGATGAAGATCTTATCAACGAAGAAGATCTCGTGGTTACCATCTCCCATCAGGGCTATGCAAAAACCCAGCCCCTGGATACCTATCAGGCCCAGCGCCGGGGTGGTCGGGGCAAGGCGGCTACCGCGGTCAAGGATGAGGACTTTGTTGAGCACATGGTGGTGGCGCATTCCCACGATACGCTGTTGTGTTTCTCGAACCTGGGTAAGGTTTATTGGCTCAGAGTCTTTGGCATTCCACAGGGCAGTCGCGGAGCCAAGGGCCGCCCCATGGTGAATCTGTTGCCCCTGGATAGCGCTGAGCGAATCACGGCGGTGCTGCCAATCAAGGAATACGCTAGCGATCACTTTGTCTTTATGGCGACGGCCAACGGCACCGTGAAGAAGACGCCCTTGGAACAGTTTTCACGTCCTAGAACTAGCGGTTTGATAGCTCTTGATCTAGAAGACGACAACACGCTGGTTGGCGCAGCCATCACCGACGGTAGCCGGGATATTCTGCTGTGCGCGAGCTCTGGCAAGGCAACCCGATTTAAGGAATCGGATGTGCGCGCCATGGGGCGAAGCGCCAAGGGCGTTCGGGGCATCAAGTTGCCTGCTGGGCACAAACTCATCTCCTTGATCATCCCCAGCGAAAACGGCTATCTGCTAACAGCCAGTGAAAATGGCTATGGAAAACGCACGTTGTTAGAAGAATTCCCGTTACGGGGCCGGGGTGCCCAGGGCGTGATCGCCATGCAAACCAGCGATCGCAACGGCGCCTTGGTCGGCGCAATACAGATTTTCGATGGTGACGAGCTCATGCTGATTTCCAACATGGGTACCTTGGTGCGAACCAAGGCAGATGAGGTGTCGCTGTTGGGACGGAACACCCAAGGTGTTCGTCTGATTAAGCTTCGTGAAGAGGAAAAGGTTAACAGCGTCAGTCGCATTGAAGAGCAGGAAGAGGTGTCTTCAGTAGGCGAAGACGACGCCGATACCGGCGACGCTGAGTGAGGAATACCGGAGCGTAAAACACGCTCGAGTTTTAGGGTGAGGGTGAACGTTTTTTTGGCCAACAACTGGAGTAGCAAGACCCATGGCAAGAACCCATAACTTTTCCGCTGGACCGGCAGCATTACCCACGGAAGTGCTGGCTCAAGCCAGCGCAGAGATGCTCGATTACCGAGGTAGCGGCATGTCGGTGATGGAAATGAGCCATCGCAGCAAAACATTTGTCGATATCGCTGCTCAGGCGGAACAGGATTTACGCGATCTTTTCGCCATCTCCGACGATTATCACGTGCTGTTCCTGCAGGGCGGGGCTACCGGCCAGTTCGCGGGTATTCCCATGAATCTGACCCAAGCCGATGACACCATGGATTTCATCGACACCGGTGCGTGGTCAAAAAAAGCCATCAAGGAAGCTGGCAAGTACTGCAACGTAAATGTTGCGGCGACCAGCAGTGAAACGAACTACGACCACATCCCATCCCCAGCTAATTGGCAGCTCAGCGACAATGCGAAGCTACTGCACGTATGCTCCAACGAGACCATCGGCGGGGTGCAGTTCAAAGACTTTCCCAAGCACAAGACCTTGGTCGCAGACATGTCATCGGACATTTTGTCCCGACCGGTCAATGTAGATGACTTCGGCCTGATTTACGCCGGTGCACAAAAGAACATCGGTCCCGCCGGTCTGACTGTGATTATCGTGCGCAAGGATCTTTGCGGTGCTGCGCGTGGCATAACCCCGACATTTCTTGACTACGCGGCACAGGCCGATGCAGATTCTATGTCCAACACGCCACCAACTTACGCGTGGTACTTAGCCGGTTTGGTATTCAAGTGGGTCAAGGCACAGGGTGGTTTGGCCGGTATGGCTGAGCACAATCAGGCTAAGGCCGGCCTGCTCTATAACGCCATCGATGCAAGCAACTTTTATAACGCGCCGGTAGCCGAGCAAGACCGCAGCGTCATGAATGTACCCTTTACCCTAGCCGATAGCGCCTTGGATTCTGAATTTCTGGCTCAGGCAGAAGCACGCGGTATGTTCAATTTGAAGGGACACCGCAGCGTCGGTGGCATGCGTGCCAGTATCTATAACGCCGTGCCTATGGCCTCGGTGGAAGCCTTGGTAACTTTCATGAGCGAATTTGAAAATGAGCGCGGATGATGATCAGTTAAAACCCTGGCGCGAACGGATTGATGCGCTGGATTTGCAGCTGCTGTCGTTGCTGAATGAGCGCGCCCAGTGCGCTTTGGAAGTTGGGAAGATCAAAGAGCAGCAGCCGGTGGATCCAAAGCAATCGGATACGGTGTTTTACCGACCTGAGCGGGTCGCGCAGATTTTGCAGCGTTTGACGGAGCAAAATACAGGTCCCTTGTCGAATGCAGACGTGGAGCTATTGTTTCGAGAAATTACCGCCTGTTGTCTTGGACTAGAGACGCCGATGAGCGTGGCCTACTTCGGTCCCCAAGGAACCTACACGGAAGCGGCCACCATCAAACAATTTGGCCACTTTGTGCAGACCTCGCCCATGGCATCCATTGATGAGGTGTTTCGGGAGGTTGAGGCTGGTGGCTGCAACTATGGTGTCGTGCCGGTAGAGAACTCCACCGAAGGCATGGTCAATCACACCCTGGACTGTTTGCTGGGTACAACGTTGCGAGTGTGCGCGGAAGTCGTTCTGCCTATTCACCATGCCTTGATGCGCTCTGAAGAGGCCGAGGCGGACAAGCCTGTGACAGCCATAGTCTCCCATGCTCAAAGTTTGGCTCAGTGTAGGGCTTGGCTGGATCAGCATTATCCGGGTGTGCCTCGAACGGCGGTTGCTAGCAACGCCGAAGCAGCCAAGCAAGCAGCAGCGAACCCGGAGTTGTTGGCAGTGGCTGGAGAAACTGCGGCCGAACTCTATGATCTGCGAGTTTTAGCCACCCGAATTGAAGATAATCCCCACAACAAAACACGGTTTTTGGTGCTGGGTAAGCAGTACGTGGGCCCCAGTGGAGATGATAAAACATCCATGTTGGTGTCTGTGAAAAACGAACCCGGCGCGCTGCTGAGAGTATTGGCTCCCTTTGAAGCCAATCAAATTGGTTTGACCCGAATCGAGACTAGGCCAGCCCGTTCTGGTGATTGGTCCTACGTCTTTTTTATCGACTTCGATGGACATCAGTCGCAACCCGGAGCGGAAGCCGCCTTGCAGGCAGTGAAGGATGTTGCCCTAGAAGTGCGAGTCTTGGGCTCCTATCCCAAGGCCAACGAGCAGGAGTAACTGTGGAACAACAACATCGTTCTATTAACCCACGAATCGCGGCTCTAAATCCCTATAAGCCCGGCAAGCCCGTGGACGAGGTGGCCCGAGAGCTCGGAATTAACGACATTGTTAAGCTTGCCAGCAACGAAAACCCCAGGGGGCCTGGAGAAAAAGTGCAGCAAGCAATTGCCGACGCCAGTAAGGAACTGTCTCGCTATCCTGACGGCGGTGGCTTTGCTCTTAAGGCCCGACTGGCGGAAAAAATTGGCGTGAATCCGGCCCAGCTTACCTTGGGTAACGGCTCCAACGACGTCTTGGATTTGATCGCGCGGGTGGTACTGGAACCAGGTGCCCAAGCCATCGTTGCTGAGCACAGTTTTGTCGTGTACCGGCTGGCGGTCACATGCTGTGGTGGTGATTTAGTGACGGTTCCTGCCAAACACTATGGTGCCGATTTGCCAGCCATGCTGGAAGCGGTGACGGACAAAACCCGGCTCGTTTTCATAGCCAACCCAAATAACCCGACGGGTACACGTACACCAGACAGTGAACTGCTGCCGTTTTTGGAGGCTTTGCCCGCCCAGGTCTGGGTAGTGTTGGACGAGGCATATCTGGAATACGTTACAGCAGCCGACCATCCCAATGGCGTATCGCTGCTCCATCGGTTTCCTAACCTCATCGTCACGCGTACCTTTTCCAAGGTATATGGGTTGGCCGCAGTACGCTTTGGGTACGGAGTCTCCAGTCCAGAATTTGCGGATTTGTTGAACCGTGCACGGCAGCCTTTCAATGTGAACGCCTTGGCCATGGCGGCGTCGCTGGCGGCATTGGATGATGATGATTACGTGAATGAAAGTGTCGTCTTGAATCAGTCCGGAATGATACAGATGACTCAGGGTTTAGCCGCTCTTGGGTATGACTACATTCCCTCGGCGGGGAATTTCGTGGCTTTTGATTGCGGCGAACCTGGAGATGCGCTGTTTCAGCGTATGTTAAAAGAGGGAGTCATCGTGCGTGCTATAGCCGAGTACGGGCTGCCGAACCATGTGCGTGTCAGCATCGGCTTGGCAGCAGAAAATGAGCGTTTTCTCAGTGTTTTGGCCCAAGTGGGTGCCAAATCCGCAACGCGGTTAAACGCCGGGACGTGAACGCCAGCACCGGAAAATTGGATACGTTGGTCATTGTCGGCGTTGGTCTGATTGGCGGATCCATCGGCAAAGCCGCTAAGGAAAGAGGGCTTGCTCATCGTGTAGTGGGCATTGAACCCAATGGGGAGTCCGCGCAGTGGGCCCTAAACAATGGGCTTTTAGACGTTGTCAGCGACCGGGTACCCGAGGATGCGGACTTGATCGCCTTGTGTGTACCCAGTGATTTGGTGGCCTCTCGGGTGGTCGAATTGGCCGATCACAGAGCGCCGATTTTCGATGTGGGCAGTGTCAAAGGTCCAATCATCCATGCCATCCAAGAGCAAGGTTCTGTGCCCAAGGGGTTTGTACCCTGCCATCCCATCAGCGGTTCCGAAAAAAGCGGCCCTCAGGCGGCAGACGCAGCGCTGTTTGATGGTTGTACCGTGGTCTTCACGCCCTTGGCCAATACGTCACCTGTCGCTCAACAAACCTGTACAGATTTTTGGCAGGCCTTGGGGGCCACGACGATGTTGCTTGGCTACGCCGATCACGATGCGGCCTTGGCGGTGACCAGTCATTTGCCGCACTTGCTTGCCTTCGCCTTTATGGAGCAGGTGGAGGAATCCCACCTGGCGCTAACAGGGGGCGGTTTTCGGGATTTTACGCGCATCGCGGCGGCCAACCCTGAACTTTGGTGGCGTATCATGCGATTGAACCGCAGTGCTCTGGCCAAGGCGTTAGAGCAGTATTCAGTCAATCTTCAGGCTTTGGCAGAGGCCATTGACAACGACAACGAAGACCAGGGTCTTGCCCTGATTCGCGCCGCGGCGACAAAGCGTCAGGCCGCAGACAAAAACGATAAATAAGGCGAGGCTGTCATGAAACTCGATCTTGCTTCAGCCATTCCTGTCTTAACGATCGATGGCCCCAGTGGTGCTGGGAAAGGAACAGTGGCCAGTCTTGTTGCCCAAGCCAAGGGTTGGCATCTGTTGGATAGTGGCGCTCTATATCGCATCATCGCTGTAGCGGGGTTGGGTAGGGGCATCGATTTGGCCGATGTGGCCTCACTTGTCAGCCTGAGTGAGCAACTTGAGATTACTTTCGCTGACGACAAAGTGACAGTGGATGGAAGAGACTTCACCGATGCGATTCGTAGCGAAGAAGCGGGCAACAGCGCCTCTCAGGTGGCTGCACTTCCACCCCTTCGAGCGGCAATTTTGAAGCTGCAACAAGACTTTCGAAAAGCGCCAGGCCTAGTGGCTGACGGTCGAGATATGGGTACCGTGGTTTTCCCAGATGCGCCGGTAAAGGTGTTTCTTGACGCGTCAGCCGAGGCGCGGGCAGAACGACGCTATAACCAGTTGAAAAACAAAGGTTTGGGTGTTAATTTGCGCGCCCTTCTCGAGCAGATCCAAGAACGTGATGCACGGGATAGAGAACGTGCAGTAGCACCGCTCAAACCGGCGGAAGACGCGGTCATCATCGACAGTACCCTTATGTCTATCGACGAGGTAGTGACGACGGTTTTGACGCAACTTTCGATCAAATTGAACAAGGTTGAGTAACAGTTAATTGTAAGCGGCCAAGGTGAGGCAATCTCATCTGGGTTGAAACGCTTACGAACTGGGCTTGGAAGCAATTCCCTCTGCATTAATTTTAACTAACCAACGGAGAGTTCCGCCGTTTGGCTGGCTCGCGCATACGCTTTGAGCTACCTCGGCTGACCAAAACTATGAGCGAATCATTTGCCGACCTATTTGAAGAAAGCCTAAACACCATCGAGATGGCACCAGGGTCCATCGTCACCGGCACGGTGGTGGATATTGACGACGACTGGGTTGTCGTCCACGCAGGACTGAAGTCCGAAGGGGTTATCCCGAAAAATCAATTTCTCAACGAAGAAGGCGTTTGCACTCTTGCCATCGGTGACCAGGTGAAAGTCGCCATGGAAGTGGTGGACGATGGCTTCGGTGAAACACGTTTGTCCCGGGAAAAGGCGCGCCGCGCCGAAAGCTGGGAAAAGCTGGAAGAAGCCAGCGAACAGGGCGAAGTGGTCATTGGCATTATCAATGGCAAGGTCAAGGGCGGTTTTACAGTGGATGTGAACGACATCCGCGCCTTCTTGCCCGGTTCCTTGGTCGACATTCGCCCATTGCGCGAGACTGCTCACCTAGAAGGAAAGCCGCTTGAATTCAAAGTGATCAAGCTGGATCAAAAGCGTAACAACGTTGTGGTTTCCCGACGAGCAGTTCTCGAAGAAGAGAACAGTCATGAACGCGAAGAGTTGCTGGCTTCCATGCAGGAAGGCCAGGATGTGAAAGGCATTGTGAAGAACCTAACCGATTACGGTGCCTTCGTAGACCTTGGCGGCGTTGACGGCTTGCTGCACATCACCGATATGGCTTGGAAGCGTATCCGTCATCCGAGTGAAATGGTTAATGTTGGCGACGAAGTCGATGTCCGTATCCTCAAGTTCGACCGCGAGAAGAACCGCGTCAGCCTTGGTATGAAGCAACTGGGTGATGATCCGTGGGCCGATATCGTTCGTCGTTATCCAGAGGGTGCCCGGGTAACGGCTACTGTAACCAACCTTACCGACTACGGCTGCTTTGCCGAAATCGAGGAAGGCGTGGAAGGCTTGGTGCACGTCTCTGAAATGGACTGGACCAACAAGAACATCCATCCCTCAAAGGTTGTTTCTGTTGGTGATGAAACAGAAGTTATGGTTCTGGACATTGATCAAGAACGTCGACGCATCTCCTTGGGTATCAAGCAGTGCCGTCCAAACCCTTGGGAGTCCTTCAGCATTGCCCATGCCAAGAGCGACACCATCACCGGTACCATCAAGTCCATAACCGACTTTGGTATCTTCATTGGATTGGAAGGCGGCATCGATGGACTGGTGCATTTGTCGGATATCTCTTGGAACGAGCCTGGCGAAACTGCCGTGCGTCGCTACTCAAAGGGCGAGCAAATCGAAACCATCATCCTGTCTGTTGATCCCGAGCGCGAACGCATCTCGCTAGGCATCAAGCAGATGGAGAAAGACCCCTTCTCAGATTACGCAGCAGAGCATGATCGCGGCGACATTGTGAAAGGTACGGTGATCGAAGTGCAGCCTAAGGAAGCCGTCATTGAGCTGGCTGAGGATGTGACCGGCTTGCTCAAGGCTGTTGAAATCAGCATTGATCGCGTGGAAGACGCCCGAAATGTGCTGAAGGAAGGCGAAGAGCTTGAGGTGAAGATCGTGAACATGGATCGCAAGAATCGCACCATAGGCTTGTCTATAAAGGCCAAGGATATGGAAGAGGAGCGACAGGCGGTCAAGGAACACCAAAAGCAGGAGAGCGATCGCTCTGGTCCTGCCACGCTGGGAGACTTGATCAAAGCGCAAATGAACAAGCCGGAAGACGACTAGGCTTAGCCTAGTCAAAGACCGACACTTGATTGTGTAGCGAACAGGGCGCAACCCCATGAAGGAAGCAAGCATGACAAAATCTGAGCTTATCGACCGTATGGTCGAGGCTCAATCTCATGCCAGTGGGCTTCAGCTCACCAGTAAGGATGTGGAACTGGCGGTGAAAACCATGCTGGAACAAATGGCAGGCGCCTTGGCATCCGGTGGACGCATCGAAATAAGGGGTTTTGGCAGTTTTTCGCTGCATTACAGAGCGCCGCGTATTGGCCGTAACCCAAAGACTGGTGAGTCGGTGGGCTTGGCTGGAAAACACGTACCCCACTTCAAACCTGGCAAAGAGCTGCGAGACCGAGTCAACGCAGCCCTTGAGGCAAGTCAGGGAAATTCAGAAGAATCTTAATGACGGCCCTCAGCGGAGATTATTGTGTCTTGGCTTAAGTCCCTGTTATTCCTCTGTATTTTGATCCTAGTATTTCTATTTGCCGCGCTGGCGGTCAATCAGCAACAAGTCGCCCTGAGTTTCGTTAGTTGGCAGACCCCGTTTACCTTGAGTATTTTCTGGTGGCTGCTGATGGCCCTGTTGCTCGGGGTAGTGCTGGGATGGTTCTATAACTTGGTGCGGCATCTGCCGTTGCGCATGCAGGTGCGCAGGCTCAAGAAAGCGTTAGCAGCGGCTGAACAAGCTCTGGAAAAAGACACTCCGCAAAATCCGAGTACCAGCAAGGGTATGACCCAGACTGGCCCAAGCGAATAAACAAGGCCTACGGGGCGAGTCGTTTTGACTGGCAGGATGATGCGATTTTTGCACTGTTGATCGGTGCTGCGTCACACATAAGTTTGCATCTCCACTAAAACAGGAGACTGCAATGAGTTTTTCCCTCTCTCAAACAAAACCTGCTTGGCAGCGGCCACTGCTGTTCCCCGGGATTCTCTTATGGGCATTGGGTTTTATGACCTTCACCGGATCAGTTAACGC
>Ga0129353_1453038_pt1 | contig 10204 bp, 3 predicted proteins | sample CPBNA2_4_FD_105431 | JGI IMG/M metagenome (GOLD analysis project Ga0129353, IMG submission 105431) | Freshwater to marine salinity gradient microbial communities from Chesapeake Bay, USA - CPBay_Sum_27_0.2_RNA2 (Metagenome Metatranscriptome) | ecosystem: Environmental > Aquatic > Marine > Coastal...
GCAGCCACTGGTACAAGTTTAGAAGTATCAGGTAACTTAACTGCTAATAATTTAAGCGTTTCAAATCTTGCTAATATTGACGGTAACTTAACAGTAGCCGCAAATATTGTAGCAAGTAATAATATTACAGCAAACGGAACTGTATTTGGTAATAATGCAAACATTACTAACTTATTAACAGTTCCAACTGCAAACATTACTAATGTCAATGTTTCTACAAACGTTATTAGTAACACAATCACAATCAACACCGAAGCATCATTAAACACTGCAAACTTTAGTGGTAACGTAATTTTCAGCAGTGGCTTAGTAACATTTAATAATGATGTTGCAGGCAACACTGCTAACTTCAGCGGTAATGTAGGCGCCGGCGGAGTTTTAACAGATAATTTATATTATGCGAATGGTCAACCTTGGGATTTACAAGAAGCCGCAGGTAGCAACACTGAAATTCAGTTCAATGATAATGATGATTTCGGTGCAAGTGCAAACTTAACTTTTGATAGTGCTACCAACAACTTATCAGTTTCTGGTAATGTAGTTGTTGCAACTGGCGCCTTCTATGGTGACGGTGGCGGATTATCAAATATCCAAGCAGCCAATGTTGTTGGCTTAAGTCTATCAGGCATTGCTAATGGTACATCTAACGTAAATATTCCAGCCTCAGACGGCAATGTTACGATTGGTGTTTCAGGTAATGCAGATATTGCTATCTTTACAGGTACTGGAGCAAATATTGATGGCACTTTAGATGTTGCTGGACCATTTACATTGGGTCCAAGTCAAGTAACAGCAATCCAAGGTGCAACAGTTAACACGGCAGCGACTTCACAAACAGCCATTGCAAGTTTTGCTGTATCAGGAATATCAGGCGTAGAATTTTTAGTTAAGGGAAGAGATGCAACATCTGGAAATACAAGTGTAGCAACAGTATTAGCCGTAACAGACGGTAGCAATGTTGATTATAGTATATACGGACAAGCATTTTTAGTTGGATCAACCGGTTCATTAGCGGTTAATATTAATGGATCGAATATAGAGTTGTTGGCAACACCAACAACAACTAACTCAACACAATGGGTTACACAATATAGGTACATTTAATTATGGCTATTCGTAAATTTAATTCGCAAAGTGGTTTTTCGGTTGGATATTCTCCAGTAGATGTTATTGACTCAAATGCTAATGTATCAGCAAATGGTTTAACAGTTACAGCATTATCTGACTTAGGTGCTATCGGTAACATAACGATCACAGGTGGTGCTAACGGTCAGGTAATAAAAACTGACGGAAATGGTGTTTTATCATTCGGAGATTCTTCATCTGGATACGAAGCGGCAACAATGCCGTACTACATTGCTAATTCTGAAACATACACAGTTGCAGAAAATTTACAAGGCTTATTCTCTCAACCAATCGAAATTGACGGCACAATAGATGTTGAAGGCGTGTTAATCGAAGTTGGTGTATCAGCAAACGCTGAAACTTCTCAGATTTATTTTGATAACAACGGTACTTTCTACGGCAATACAGGATTTACATTTGATATTAATTCTGGTAATGTAGCAGTTCCTGGTAATATTAATCTTAGTGGAGACATTATACCCTCAGCAGATGATACATATAGTTTGGGTTCTAATGCTAGTCGCTGGAGCAATTTATATCTATCAGGTAACACAATATATCTAGGTAATGCTACTATCACAGAAAGTAATACTGGTGATATAGTAATGACAAACGCAGACGGCGGAACCTATACTATATCTGGCAATGATGCTGTCGATAGCACAATGATTGCAAGCGGCACTTCAAATGTTAAAGTTGCATCTAATGCAGGAGTAGCATTTAATTTAGCAGGCACTGATGATGTAGTTACGATTTCTGCTGATGGAGATATTTCTGGTGCAAATATTACTGCTTCTGGTAACGTAGCGGCATCAGGCGTTAAAACAGACAATTTTTATTACGCTAACGGAACCCCAGTAAACTTTGGTGGTGACCCAGGCGGTTCTAATAACTATATTCAATACAATGTCAACGAAACATTTGGCGGATCAGCAAATCTTACATATGATGATACGTCTCAATTACTAACATTAGCAGGTACTGCTAATATATCAAATGTAAATATTTCTGGTACAGCAAACGTAACTGGAAATGTTAAAGGAAATACAATTATTGCTTCATCAGGTACTATGCAATTTGGCATGCCACCTGGCGCAGGAACAATTGTTGTAAGTAATACTACACAAACAGCAGGTATATTTACATCCGGTATTACTGATGTAAACATTGGTTTATCTGCTAATATTGTAATGTGTGGTACAGGTAAGACTCTTACCGCTAGAGGTAATGTAAATGCTGATAATTTACAAGCAACTACATTGTCTGTAGATGATTTTTATAGTAGTAGAACCGCGATTTCAGTGGGTTCTGCAAACACAACCATCGATACTTTTAGTGCTTCTACATATCGATCTGTCAAGTACACAATTAAAGTGTCCGATAGTACAGGATATCAAGCGTTAGAAGTGCTTTTAGTGCATGATGGCATAAATAGTATTATCACAGTATATGGTAGCCTGTCAACAACCGGAAGTGATTTGGTTACTTTAAGCACTGTACTTACTTCAGGTAACGTACTGCTTAGAGCAACACCAGTCAATAGTTCTACTAGTATGAACTTGATGGCTACGTATGTACCTGATTAATGGGAAAATTATAAGTTTAAAAACTTAGTCATATTGGGGAACTTAAAAAATGTCAACTAGAAATTTCGTAGTCAAAAACGGCTTAACGGTTGGATCAGCCACTATTGATGCGGCTACAGGTAATATTATTACAGTAAACGCTTCTTTAGGAAATTTAGCAACAGCAAACTTTTTTAGCGGTAATGGATCATCATTATCTAGCATTGCTGGCGCAAATGTTACAGGTACGGTAGCAAATGCAACTCATGCATCTACTGCTAATACTGTAACAACTGCCGCACAGCCAAACATTACAAGTGTTGGTACACTATCAACATTGTCAGTAACAGGTAACATTTCAGCAGGTGGATTATTAACTGACGATATCTACTATGCAAACGGCACACCATATACTTTCGCAAATGCAGGTGGTAGTAATACCCAAGTCCAGTTTAATGATTCTGGTTCGTTTGCAGGAGCCGCAGGCTTTACATTTAACAAAGTAACAGGCGTCCTATCAGTATCAGGTAACGTAGCAACAGGCAACGTTTCAGGTGGTACAGGTGACTTTACTGTAGTAAACGGTAGTTTAACAACTGCTTCTCAGCCAAATATTACTAGTGTTGGTACATTAGGTTCACTAACAGTATCAGGCAACGCAAGCGCCGGTAATATTTCTGCAACCGATGGCTCGTTTACAACAGTAGGTGGTAGTTTAACAACTGCTTCTCAGCCAAATATTACTAGTGTCGGTACTTTGAGTTCCCTATCCGCATCAGGTGATATTACAACACAGGCTAACCTAATTACTGATATTATTCAAGGTAGAACATCAGGTGTTTCTGTTCGTGCAACAGGCACTGATCAAAACATCGAATTAAGACCTACAGGCACTGGTGTCACAGACGTTTGGGGCGGAAGAATTGCTAACGTTGCAACTCCAACTCAATCAGGTGACGCAGCCACAAAACAATACGTAGATGATATTGCACAAGGCTTGCATGTACATGCACCAGCAGTTGCCGCATCTACAGATACATTGGCAACAATGTCTGGTGGTACTGTAGCATATGACAATGGCTCATCAGGTGTTGGAGCAACTCTTACAATTTCTGGCGCAACATTAACAGCAATTGACGGTGTTACATTATCAACTGATGATCGTATTATTATCAAAGATGAAACAAACTCAGCACACAACGGTATCTATGTCTATACAAGTTCAACTGTTCTAACAAGAGCGGACGACTTTAACACACCAACTGAAATGGCTGGTGGTGACTTCGTATTTGTTCAACAAGGCACATTATATAATGATACTGGTTGGGTAATGACTGATCCAGTAACAACAGTTGGTACTGATCCAGTTAACTTTGTTCAGTTCTCAGGTGCTGGTACATACACAGCAGGAACTGGCTTAACATTAAACGGTACTGAATTTTCAATTAGCAACACAACTGTTACAGCACAGGCATACGGCTCAGGTGATGCAGTTGCTACATTTACTGTTAACGCACAAGGTCAATTAACAGCGGCTGCTAACGTAGCAATCGCAGCCAACGCCGCTAACTTAACTGGCTCAACACTTTCTTCAAACATCACAAATTCAAGTTTGACAAGTGTTGGTACATTAGGTTCATTAGATGTAACAGGTAACATAGGCGCTGGTAACGTTTCAGCAACAAGTGGTATTTTCACAGCAGTTGGTGGTTCATTAATAACAGCGGCTCAGCCTAATATTACTTCTGTTGGTACTCTTACAAGTTTAGCAGTAACAGGCAATGCTTCTGCTAACAACATGAGTGCAACAAATGATATTACTGCAACAACATTAGGCGGTTCATTAACAACAGCGGCTCAGCCAAATATTACATCTGTTGGTACATTAGGTTCGTTAAGTGTTACTGGTAACGGTACATTTGGTGGAGTTAAAACAGACAACTTATACTATGCAAACGGAAATCCTTGGGACTTACAAGAGCCAGCTGGTTCAAACACTCAAGTACAGTTTAACAATGCTGATGACTTTGGTGCAAGTGCTGACTTTACATTTGACAGTGCTACTAGCAACTTAGATATAAGCGGTAACATTACAGTATCAACTGGTAAGTTCTACGGTGATGGTGGCGGTTTATCTTCTCTTGCAGGTGCAAACGTAACTGGTGAAGTAGCATTCGCAGATACAGCAAACGCAGTTGCAGGTGCAAACGTAACTGGTCAAGTGTCATTTGCGGCAGTTGCTAACTCAGTAGCAGGTGCTAATGTTACAGGTGCAGTCGGCGATGCAACAACAGCCGGTACTGTAACAACAGCGGCTCAGCCTAATATTACAAGTGTTGGTACATTAACATCCGTAGAATCATCAGGCGAAATTAAAGCAGTATCTTTCGGTACACAACGTTCAAACGTTGCTGTATCTACAAACACTGTAGTTGACGAGTTTGATCCTACTGATTACAGAACAGCAAAATATGTGTTCTCAGCATCAGGTGATGACGGTTATCAATCAGTTGAAGTATTGCTAGTACATGACGGTTCAGATGCATATATTACAATATATGGTTCTGTATGTTCTAACACATCAGCAGATATCGTTGAGTTCTCAAGTAACGTTAACGGAGTATCAGGTAACGTAACAGTTTATGCTACAACAGGTAGCAGTAATGTTAATTTGAATGTTGTAACAGACTACATTTTAACATAATATACAATTAAGTAGAGTGTGACTTCGGTCACACTCATTAAGTCATTTAATGACATTGGGGAAAATGGAACCATGGCGTATAAAGACTTTAGAGTAAAGAATGGGTTAACAACACCTACTCTTACTGTTGAAGGTACATCAAATTTAGGGGCAATTGGTAACTTAACTGTTACCGGTGGTGCTTCTGGCCAGGTTATTACTACGAACGGTAATGGTACATTATCGTTTAGTGATCAATCAAGTTCTATCTCTCCCATGCCAACATTAATTGAAACAGGTAACGATGAAACAATACCTGCAAATTACCAAGGGTTATTTGGTTATCCTATTACTATTGAAGGATCATTAACCGTCGACGGCGTATTAGTCGATGTTAGTGGTGACGGACCTGTAGTAGGCGGTTCTGTAAATCAGATACAGTTTAACAGTGGATCTGATGATGTATTGGGTGCTAGTGCAGATTTGACTTTCACCACAGACACTAAAATCTTACAAGCCAATGGTATAATGCAAACAGGACGATATGCAAATACTGCTTTGCCAGACAGTGTTATTGGTGGCATTATTTTCATAACTAGCGGTATCAATAAGCCGGCATACGGCGATGGCACAAATTGGTATTACTTTGATACGAATGAACAAGTATCTTAGAAAAAAGATAAATACAAACATATGCAATGCATAAGTTATTATAACTATAGGGTAGAGATAAAATGTTAATATTAAAACAAAATGCGGCGAACACAGTACCAACGCCGGCAGCAGGTAAAGGTACTATTTTCTTAAGTGACAGTGATGTACTGTCAGTAAAAAACAGTTCAGGAAACGTTGAAGCGTTTCCTACAGTTGGTGGTGCAAACACGCAAGTCATTTTTAATGATGATTCGGCTTTAAGTGGTAGTGCAAATTACACTTTTGATAAATCAACCAACGTACTTACAGTAGCAGGTAATATCGGTGCAACTAGAGTTCTTACTGATAACTTGCTATATGCAAACGGTGATGCTTGGGACTTAACACAACCAGCTGGCTCAAATACAGAAATTCAATACAACGACGGTGCTGGTGGATTTGGAGCATCTTCTAACTTTACGTTTGATGAGGCTACAAATACATTAACAGTAATCGGAGAAGTATCTGCAACTACCCTAGCAGGTTCTTTAACTACAGCCGCACAAACTAATATTACAAGTGTTGGTACCCTAACATCACTTACAGTAAACGGTAATGCAGGCGTTACTAATATCTCTGCTACTGGCGAAGTCGCTGGTGATTCATTATCAATTTCTAGCGATGCAGTTATTGGTGGAAACTTAAACGTTAATGGTAATTTAACTTATGTTAACGTTGAATCATTTGCAGTAGAAGATCCAATAATCTCAATGGGCGGTGGTCCTAACGGAGCTCCACTAACATCAAATGATGGCAAAGATCGTGGTACCGATCTACAATATTATGATGGTCAAGCATTACAAGCGTTTATGGGTTGGGATAACTCAAATGCTGAATTCGGTTTTGGTAGTGACGTATCTCTAGCAAACGAAGTCGTAACATTTAACACATATGGTAATATCAGAGCAGGACACTTTATAGGTAATGGTTCTGCATTAACAGATTTAGTTGGTTCAGAAGTAGACGGCGAAGTTGGCTTTGCCGCAGTTGCTAACTCAGTAGCAGGTGGCAATGTCTCAGGACAAGTTGCATATGCAGGCATTGCTAACTCAGTAGCAGGTGGCAATGTCTCAGGACAAGTAGGCAATGCATTAGTAGCAGGAGAAGTTTACGAGTCTGCTCAGCCAAATATTACAAGTGTTGGCACATTAACATCACTTGATGTAGGCGCCAATGCAAGTATCGGCACTTTTGTAACGATAGCAGACGGCAACATCGGTGATTTTGCTGGATCAAAACTTGTATCAAGTTACGGAGACACTGGCGTTACTCTACCCGATTGGGCAGGTATAGTTGGTACCGCAGTAGGTAACAGTGCAAATGCTAACAGTGTTGGTACTGGTGTTATCGGTGTAGGTTCAACAAGCGGTGGAACAAGAGGTTCCGGTGTTAAAGGTATTGCAGTAGTATCTAATTCAACAGACACAGGCGCCGCAGTCGGTGTACGTGGTCAATCAGTAGAAACTCATGCTAGTGGCTACAACATTGGTTTGTTAGGTGCAGCCTCAAATTCAAGTATTAACAACTACGCTTTGTACTTACAAGAAGGAAACATCGGTTCTATTGAAGAAGACGTTAATTGGGACTTGTTTGATAACTCAAGTACTGCTTTAACATTTGGTTCTTCAGGTAAAGCAAATATCTTCTTAATTGAAACAACAGATAACGCAGAAGGTATCGCAACATCAGGTTACTTAAACGTAACAGGTAATGCTACAGTTGGTGGATTAAAAACTGACAACTTGTACTATGCAAATGGAAACCCCTGGGATTTACAAGAAGCCGCAGGGTCTAATACAAATATTCAATATAATAACAACGGTGACTTTGGCGCAAGTGCTAACTTCACATTTAACAGTGCAACTGGAGTATTCAGTGCCCCAACAATCGCAGGTACTTTATCTACAGCCGCACAAACAAACATCACATCTGTTGGAACATTGACATCACTTGATGTAACAGGTAATGTCTCAGCAGGCAACGTAAGTGGAACAGACGGTGACTTTACAACAGTTGCTGGCTCACTAACAACAGCCGCTCAACCAAATATTACAAGCGTTGGTACTCTTTCTTCATTGGCAGTATCAGGTAATGCTTCAGCAGGCAATATTAGTGCTACAGCAGGTGACTTTACTTCAGTAAGTGGTAACGGTTCTGCATTAACAGCAATCACTGGTGCTAACGTTACTGGAGAAGTTGCATTTGCAGATACAGCAAACGCAGTTGCTGGTGCAAACGTCTCTGGTGAAGTATCATTCGCCGCAGTTGCTAACTCAGTAGCAGGTGGCAATGTCTCTGGTGAAGTTGCATTTGCAGATACAGCAAACGCAGTTGCTGGTGCAAACGTCTCTGGTACAGTTTCAAGTGCTACGACTGCTGGCACAGTAACAACAGCCGCACAACCCAATATTACTTCTGTTGGTACGTTAACAGGATTAGGAGTCAACGGAACTCTTACAGCAGTAGACATTACTGCTAACACTGGTGTATTTACAGGTAACGGTTCTGGTCTAACAGATTTAGTTGGTTCAGAAGTAGACGGCGAAGTTGCATTTGCCGCAGTTGCTAACTCAGTAGCAGGCGCTAATGTCTCTGGTACAGTTTCAAGTGCAACATCTGCTACGTCAGCAACAACAGCAGGCACTGTAACAACAGCGGCACAACCAAACATTACATCAGTAGGTACATTATCTTCTTTAACAACAACAGGTAATGTTGATACAACAGCAAACGTTGTAACTGACGATATCATAGGTAAAACAGGTGGAGTAACAATTACAGCAATTGGAACTAATCAACCTATCTCATTAGTAACAACAGGTACTGGATCAGTTGACGTAAACTCAGCAAGAATTACAGAGGTAGGAACACCAACCGCATCAACTGACGCCGCTACTAAGCAATACGTAGATGACGTTGCACAAGGTTTACATGTACATGAGTCTTGTAAAGTTGCAACTACAGGAACACTAACATCTATCACTGGTGGAACAATTACTTATAATAACGGTTCGTCAGGTGTTGGCGCAACATTAACAACATCTTCTGGTAACTTTGATACAATTGATGGTCAATCAGTAACAAACGGCGACAGAATTCTTGTTAAAGACGAAACAACAGCCGCTAACAATGGTATTTACGTTAAAACATCATCCACTGTTCTAACAAGAGCAGATGATTTTGATACACCAACTGAATTAGCAGGTGGAGATTTCACATTCGTATCAACAGGTACACTGTACAATGACACAGGTTGGGTAATGACTGACCCAGTAGCAACAATTGGTACTGACCCAGTTAACTTTGTTCAGTTCTCAGGTGCTGGTACATATACAGCAGGCACGGGTCTTACATTAACTGGCACAGAATTCTCAATTACAGATACAGCAGTATCAGCCGCATCTTATGGTAACGGAACTCACAACGCAACATTTACAGTTAACGCAAGAGGTCAATTAACAGCGGCTGCTAACGTTGCAATTACAGCAAATGCGGCCGCATTAACAGGCACAGTTCTTAACTCAAGTGTTGTGACATCATCTTTAACATCAGTTGGAACATTAGGAACATTAGATGTAACAGGTAATGTTGATGCAGGAAATGTAAACGCAACAACAGGTGCATTCACATCTGTAACAGGTTCAGGCTCAGGCTTAACATCACTAAACGCATCTAACTTGTCATCTGGTACTGTACCAAGCGGCAGACTAAGCGGCACATATACAATTACAGTTTCTGGTTCTGCAACAACAGCAGGCACGGTAACTACTGCGGCACAACCTAACATTACAAGCGTTGGTTCATTGTCATCACTTGATGTAACAGGTAACGCAACAGCCGCTAACGTAATTGCAGATACAGGTGCATTCTATGGTTCAGGTTCAGGCTTGACTTCATTAAATGCTTCAAATATTTCATCTGGTACATTGTCACAAGCAAGACTTGCTAACAGTTCATTAACTGTTAACGGTCAATCAATTTCACTAGGTGGAAGTGGTACTATTACAGCAAGCACAACTCAGTCTGTAACATTCAACAACGGTGGTTCAGGTGCAGCCTCAGGTACAACATTCAATGGTGGAACAGCAAGAACTATTTCTTATAACACTATTGGAGCACCTAGCACAACTGGTACAAA
>Ga0129353_1114205_pt1 | contig 10189 bp, 5 predicted proteins | sample CPBNA2_4_FD_105431 | JGI IMG/M metagenome (GOLD analysis project Ga0129353, IMG submission 105431) | Freshwater to marine salinity gradient microbial communities from Chesapeake Bay, USA - CPBay_Sum_27_0.2_RNA2 (Metagenome Metatranscriptome) | ecosystem: Environmental > Aquatic > Marine > Coastal...
AGAGATGAATCCTGCCAGCGCGCCAAAGCTTGATGTGGTCAAAATGGATCCGGGTATTGATTTCGAGTTTACCGCCACCTTTGATGTGTTCCCGACCATAGAGCTAGCTAGCTTCAGCAAAATAAGCGTGAAGCGGCCTTCGGCTGTGATCGAAGAGGCAGATCTTGAAACCATGATTGAGCGCCTTAGGGATCAACACGCGACCCAAGAGCCAGCTGTACGACCGGCCGAAGAAGGGGATCAGGTGAAGGTAGATTTTGTCGGTGAGCTTGATGGCGAGCGGGTCGAGGAAGCTTGTGGCGAGGGTATGGCCTTCACCATCGGCCAAGGCCAGATGATTGACGATTTCGACAAGGGTGTGATCGGTTTGGGCGCTGGCGAAGAAAGTACGTTTGATGCGGTGTTCCCTGAGGACTATCGGGCGGAAGAACTCCAAGGTAAGACCGTGCAGTTCTCGGTAAAGATGGTTGAAGTAAGTGAACGTCAGCTTCCGGAACTCAATGATGAGTTTTTTCAAAAGTTCGGTATTGAAGAGGGCGGAGAAGAAGCTTTCCGGGAAGAAGTCAAATCAAATATGGTTCGCGAACTAGATGCGTCAATAAAAAATCAAGTTAAACAGCAGGTTATGGATGGTTTGTCGGAAATACATGAATTTCCCATCCCTCACGACATCGTCCATCGGGAGATCCACGTTCTGAAAGAGCAGATGATGGGGCAATTCCAAATGCCTCCGGGCCAAGCCCAGAGCTTAGACTTGCCCGATGCGCTCTTCCACGATCAGGCTGAAAAACGGGTCAAGGTCGGATTGATTGTTAACGAAGTAATCAGCGCAGGTGAGTTAGTGGCCGATGCTGAGAAAGTTGACGCCAAGCTGCAAGAACTAGCAGCGCCCTATGGCGAACCTGATCAAGTCATTGAATGGTATCGAAGCAATCCCGAGCAAATGGGTAATATCGAGATGTCGGTGCTTGAAGATCAGGTGGTTGACCACATTATGGAATCTGCAGAGGTCGAAGAGGTCGTCGCTAGTTATACCGACGTGATCAGCGGGGTTGCTATTGCACCGCCTGCAGAAGAGGACGATACCTCGGCAGACGAGACCGAAGCGTCGACGAAATAATCTGTGGCCCAAAGATTGGAGCCCCACTCGGCTCGAAAACAAAGGAATAAGTCCATTGGATGAGAAGAACAGCAATACAGGAGGCTCGCAGATGGTGCCGATGACAGGTTTGGGCATGATCCCCATGGTGGTGGAGCAAACGGCTAGGGGTGAACGCTCTTACGACATTTACTCTCGATTGCTGAAAGAACGCATCATTTTTATGGTTGGTCCCGTAGAGGACCATATGGCCAACCTAATCGTGGCGCAGATGTTATTTTTAGAGTCGGAAAACCCTGACAAAGACATCAATTTATATATCAATTCGCCCGGTGGTTCGGTTACCGCGGGTCTGGCTATTTACGACACGATGCAATTCATCCGTCCCCAAGTCAGTACCCTATGCGTTGGACAAGCAGCCAGCATGGGTGCGTTTTTGTTGGCGGCAGGAGAGCCGGGGAAACGGTTCGCGCTGCCTAATTCCAGAATGATGCTGCACCAACCAGCTGGCGGCTCTCGGGGTGTGGCTGCGGACATTGAGATTCAGGCGCAAGAGATTTTGCTGGCCAAAGAGCGGTTGAACAAAATCATTGCACAGCACACGGGCCAAGACATTGAGCGCGTTGCCAAGGATACGGATCGAGACTTCTGGATGAGTCCAGAAGAGGCGCAGGAATACGGCTTGGTCGATTCAGTGCAAAACAGTCGTGAAACCAAGGCGAAAAGTTAGGCAAAAGGCGTCTGGGCGCACACTGGGGGCCGTTTTCGGGCTTGCAAATACGGTCCGCTGGAAGCAATGTAATGTAATGTTGCGGGAAGCAGGCCCTGCCCCGAGCTGATAGGATTTATTGCACATACGGGTTGTCTTAAGAGGCAGCCTGTCGGATGAGGAAGAGGAAGATATGTCAGAAGAAGGAAGCAAAGGGGACGATTCAGGCAAGCTGCTGTATTGCTCTTTCTGTGGCAAGAGTCAGCACGAAGTGCGCAAACTCATCGCTGGGCCCTCTGTGTTCATTTGCGACGAGTGTGTAGAGCTGTGCAATGACATCATCCGCGAAGAGGTGTCTGAGGCCGCTCAGAGCGGCGAATCTACCAAGCTTCCCGTACCGACCGAGATTAAAGCCATTCTTGACGAATATGTTATTGGTCAGGATCAGGCCAAGAAGGTTCTATCGGTTGCTGTATACAACCACTACAAACGCCTCAACTACAGCGCCAAAAAAGATGATGTTGAGTTGTCCAAATCCAATATTTTGCTTATCGGGCCGACCGGTTGTGGTAAGACACTCTTGGCTGAGACGCTGGCACGGCTGCTGGATGTGCCCTTTACCATCGCTGATGCCACCACCCTCACTGAGGCTGGCTATGTCGGCGAGGACGTTGAAAACATCATTCAAAAGTTGCTCCAAAAGTGCGACTACGATGTGGACAGAGCTCAGGTTGGAATCGTCTATATCGACGAAATTGACAAGATTTCTCGTAAATCCGACAACCCCTCGATTACCCGAGATGTTTCCGGTGAGGGCGTGCAGCAAGCCTTGTTGAAGCTAATCGAAGGCACGGTTGCCTCGGTGCCCCCTCAGGGTGGGCGCAAGCATCCTCAGCAAGAGTTTTTGCAGGTTGATACCTCGAAGATTTTGTTTATTTGCGGCGGCGCCTTCGCTGGGTTGGATAAAGTTATCTCTGATCGGTCGGACAAATCAGGGATTGGGTTCGGCGCACAGGTCAAAGGCGAAGCGGATCGCGACACGATTGGCGAAACCTTACAGAACCTAGAGCCAGAAGATCTGGTGCGGTATGGGTTGATTCCTGAATTTGTCGGCAGATTGCCTGTGCTAGCGACCCTAGGGGAGCTGGACAACGAGGCCCTAGTTCGTATTTTGACCGAGCCAAAGAATTCGTTAACCCGGCAGTACTCGAAACTGTTCGAGATGGAAGGGGTCGAGGTGGATTTCCGCGAGGATGCGTTAAAAGCGGTGGCAGCAAAGGCAACCGAGCGAAAAACAGGCGCTCGTGGTCTGCGCTCGATCCTTGAATCTGTGCTGCTAGACACCATGTATGACTTACCGGGGTCAGAGTCGGTGAGCAAAGTCGTCATCGATGAAAGTGTTATCTCTGGGGAAAGCGCGCCAATGTTGATTTATGAAAACATTGATCAAGCGAAAGCTGCCCCGACGGACTGACATATCCAAGAGATGACGGCTGTTAGGACGCAGATCTTTCAAAGCCAATAGTTCTACGCGACTCAGACAACGGGATGCCGAGGGCACTGTGATCGTTATACAGTGCTGCTATCCAACAAATAGCCTGAGTACCATCTATGACTGATTCCCATCGAGACTTACTACCAGTCCTGCCATTGCGCGATATGGTGGTCTTTCCTCACGGCGTGCATCCACTCTTCGTCGGCACCAAAAGTTCGATAGTCGCCCTCGATTCGGCTATGGCAGATGACAAACAGATCTTTCTGGTAGCAAAAAAAGAGTCCGACAAGGCCGAAGTTGGCCCAGATGACCTCTATGACATGGGTACCGTCGCTACCATCCTGCAGCTTCTGAAACTGCCCGACGGTACTGTGAAGGTTCTGGTCGAAGGTGGCAGCCGCGCGGCAGTGAAGCAGATAGATATCAGTGATGAGTTTATTCGGGCGGAAGTCGTCGTCCATCAGGAACTGGAGATAGAGCGGCGCGAAGCAGATGCCATTGTGCGGTCGCTGCTTTCCCACTTTGAGCAGTACGCCCAGGGCAACAAGAAAATACCCCAAGAGGTGCTCGCCTCTCTGTCAGGGTTGGACGACCCCTCCAGGCTCATGGACACCATGGCAGCCCAAATGTCTTTGGAAATACACGATCGCCAGTCCATCTTGGAAACGGTCGAAATCAAAACCCGGATGGAACGACTGCTAGGGTTCATGGATGCGGGTTTGGCGTTGCAGCAGGTTGAAAAACAGGTGCGGGGCCGAGTCAAGAAGCAGATGGAGCAAAGCCAGCGAGACTACTATCTGAACGAGCAAATGAAGGCGATCCAAAAAGAGATGGGGGATGACTCAGCCTCAGAATTGGATGAGTTAGAGGCCAAAATCGAAAATGCGGGGATGCCCCCGGAGGCCAAGGAGAAAGCCCAGACCGAACTTAATAAGCTCAAGAACATGGCCCCCATGTCCGCCGAAGCCAACGTGGTGCGTGGGTTTGTCGATTGGATGTTGAACATTCCCTGGAGTAAGCGCAGTCGGGTGCGCAAGGATCTGGCGGCGGCTCAAGAGATTTTAGATGCAGATCATTACGGGCTGACCGAGGTGAAGGAGCGGATTGTCGAATACTTGGCGGTGCAAAACCGGGTCGGTAAATCAAAGAGCCCTGTTCTGTGTCTGGTGGGACCGCCCGGCGTGGGTAAGACGAGTTTGGGTGAAAGTATTGCCAAGGCAACGAACCGTAAATTTGTCCGCATGGCCTTGGGTGGGGTGCGAGACGAAGCGGAAATTCGCGGTCACCGCAGGACCTACATTGGTTCGTTGCCAGGCAAGGTCATTCAAAAGATGTCGAAAGCCGGTGTTGTGAACCCACTGTTCCTTCTGGACGAAATCGACAAGATGGGAATGGATATGCGCGGGGATCCGGCAAGTGCACTGCTTGAAGTGCTCGATCCAGAACAGAACAACACATTCAACGACCACTACTTAGAAGTGGACTACGATCTGTCCGATGTCTTTTTCGTCTGTACTTCAAACAGCATGGACATCCCGGGCCCCTTGTTGGACCGGATGGAGGTTATCCGGCTGCCCGGCTATACCGAAGAGGAAAAGCGCAACATTGCTGAGCGTTACTTGGTGCCAAAACAAATCAAGAATAACGGCCTCAAGCCAGAAGAGCTGGAAATTACTGAAGACGCAATTACCGACCTGATCCGCTATTACACCAAGGAAGCAGGAGTGCGGGGACTGGAGCGCGAGGTCGCCAGGATCGCCCGCAAGGTCGTCAAAGAGCAGTCGCTGAAAGCCAATGCTGAAAACAACGGTAAAAGGAAAAAGGCTACTAAGTTTGCCAAAACCACAGTGGGTCCCGAACAACTAGATCATTACAGCGGTGTGCGGAAGTTCAGTTATGGGCGTGCCGAGGAGAAAGACCAAATCGGTATTGTCACTGGCTTGGCATGGACTCAAGTTGGAGGTGAGCTGTTAAATATAGAAGCTGTATCCATGCCGGGAAAAGGGCGACAAACCAAGACCGGTTCCCTTGGTGATGTGATGCAAGAGTCTATTCAGGCGGCTCTAACATTCGTTCGCAGCCGATCTACGGTATTAGGTCTGCCAGAGGATTTTCATGAAAAAACCGACCTGCATATACACGTACCCGAAGGCGCGACACCGAAAGATGGCCCGAGCGCTGGCATCGGTATGTGTACCGCCATGGTTTCGGTTATCACTGGCATTCCGGTGAAAGCAGATGTGGCGATGACCGGCGAAATCACCTTGCGCGGCCAAGTGCTTCCTATCGGTGGGCTAAAGGAAAAATTGTTGGCAGCTCATCGTGGAGGGGTGAAGCATGTGATCATCCCCCAGGAAAACGAAAAGGACTTGGCGGAGATTCCAGAAAACGTTAAGGATGATCTCGAAATACACTGCGTCAAATGGATGGACGAGGTGTTGCAGATAGCACTGGATCGCATGCCCGTGCCACGCATAGCCGAAGACAATCCAAAGAGTAGCGCTGCTGAGCGGAAATCTGGTAAGGACAACACTCAGGGAATTAATCCCCATTAGTGACGTTGTGCAGAATACTCGCGACGAACAATAGTAATTGTTTGCCACATGACCAAATGGTTGCTATATCATAAGGGTCCGAAAGGATTTTTTTTAACAGTTCGCATTGGTTAGGATCTGTTGGCGCTGCAAGGGCGCCGGGCCACTTCTACCAAGGCGAAAAGCGAGGGGCATAAAATTGAATAAAAGTGAATTGGTAGACCATGTAGCAGAAGCGGCAGATATTCCAAAAGCAGCCGCCGCCCGGGCGGTGGATTCTGTTTTGGAAGGAATTTCTGGGTCGTTGAGTAACGGAGAGTCTGTCGCCTTGGTCGGCTTCGGTACATTCCTGGTTCGAGAGCGCGCAGCACGTGCGGGTCGCAATCCAAAGACTGGTGAAGCCATTCAAATTGCAGCGGCCAAGGTACCCGCGTTCAAAGCTGGTAAAGCTCTGAAAGACGCACTGAACTAACAGGCGGTTAACAAGCGACGTCAGTCGCGAACTAAGGGCGCTGCAATGCGCCTTTTTTTTTGCTAATGCGATCTGATTGGGCGAATCTTGCAATCAGACGGACAAGGATAAAAACATGTTGCAACAACTAAGAGATCAGACCCAATCCACAGGCTTTAAAGTCTTGGTAGTGGCGATCATTTTGGTACTGACGTTGTTTGGCTTCGGTGCGACAAACATTTTTATGGGAACGACCACGAGTATCGCTGAGGTGGGAGATTTCGACATCACCGAAGGCGTTCTCTCTGTTGAAACTGAGCGAGAGCGGCGTCGTTTGCTGTCACAAGTAGGACCAGAATTCGATCCCAATGACATTGATCGTCTGCAATTGCAGAACTACGCCCTAGACCAGTTGGTCAATCGACAAGTTTTATATCAAGCAGCAAGCTCCCTTGGGTTCAATCTCTCCGAGGCAGAGGTGAATCAACGTTTGCTGGAAAGCCCGGTCTACCAGGTTGCCGGTCAGTTCAATGAGGCGATCTATCGTCAACAGCTGCAACTGATGGGCTTTACTCCCTTAGAGTTTGTACAAGAAGTGCGTCAGGGCCTTGGCTCCGAGCTGTTACGTGCAGGTGTGGCGAACACGAGTTTCATCGCTGATTGGGAAACCGCCAGCGCCACTGCGTTGTTGAATCAGCGACGCGATATTGCTTATTTGAGCCTCGACATCGCTGACTATCGATCTAGCATAGAGGTCTCCGAAGACGAGATATCCTTACGATATGAAGAAGATCGTAGTGCTTATTTGACTGAGGAGAGTGTCGACGTCGAGTGGTTAGAACTGACTCTCGCATCACTACAAGATGCGGTATCCATTGATGATAGCGACAGTGCGCTGCGTGAGATCTACGAGAAAGATATTGCCTTCAGAGCTGTGAGCGCCCAGCGAGATTCAGACCACATCTTGGTGATCGTCGATGAAAACACCGACGAAGAGGCGGCCCTATCTAAAATTCGAAATGCGGCAGAGCGTCTAGCCGATGGAGAGGACTTTGCCGCCTTGGCGAGAGAGCTCTCAGAGGATCCAGGGTCGGCGGAAGCCGGAGGCAACTTGGGCATGGTTGCTAAGGGTTCATTCGATCAAGCCTTTGAAGATGCGTTGTGGGCGCTGCAGGCGCCGGGTGATGTTTCCGAACCTGTGCGCAGCGAATTCGGCTATCACCTGATTCGGCTCAAGGAGATCAGCAAGGTTGAAGTTCCGAGCTTTGAAGAAGAGAAGGACGGTATTCTCGCGAATCTGCGCAGAGAAGCGGCTCAGGAGGTTTTTGAAGAGAAGATCGACGAACTGGAGCAGCAAGCATTCGAGGAACGTTTCGGACTAACCCAGACCGCTGAGGCATTGGTACTGGACATCATGCGGGCTCAGGGCGTTAGCCAAACGGGTGCGCAAACGAATGGCATAGCCCCGCCATCAGCCCAGGCCGTTTTCGGCAACGCGGCTGTTCTAGAAGCCTTGTTCTCGCCGGAAGGTGTGGAAGGTGAAAACAGTGCCGTTCTGCGCTTGGGCGATGATCGTGCCGTGGTGGTGCGCGCGAGCACCCATTATCCTGCCGCTCAGCTCGCCCTGTCCGCGGTCAAGGAAAGCGTGGCGGAGCAACTTCGGGTGGAAGCCGCTCAGAGCTTAATTGAGGCAGATAAAACACGGGCGTTGGAGCAATTGGCCTCTGGAGCGTCTGTATCCGATGTTGCCAACGAGTTAGGGAAGCGATGGACGACTCGCGAGATGATAACTCGAAAACAGGTAGACCAGGCCCCTCAAGCGGTTCTGGACAAAGCTTTCGCTCTAGCGAGACCCATGGACGGTGGTAAAAGCGTCGATGCGACGGCTACGCCAACAGGCAGTGCCCTTGTTGTGGTGACTCGAGTGGTCGCTGGAGACATTGGCGCAACACAGGACAATCTGGTAGCCCAACTCGGTCAACAGATTCAGGCTCGAGATCAGCAGTTGGAATTTGCCGCATTCTTTGCCGCGGCGGAGGAAGCCGTAGGGGTGAGCCGGGCCCAGTAGAGCACGTTGTCATCAACCCGTTTGACGAGCCAGGGCGCGCCCAGCTTGGGAAGTCGTTTTGTACGGGGACGGGTAGAGAGGTGCTACCCGCCGATGACATCCACGTATAGGGTAAGTCCCTGACCGGGTTGAAGGTAGCGTTTGGGTTGAAGGTCGTTCCATTCCACAATGTGCTCTACACGTAGGCGAAATCGCTGAGCGATACGGCTTAGAGAATCGCCGCGCCTAACTCGATAACGAATTTTGCGTATCTTGTTGGGTGGGGCGTCCTGCAAAAGAGGCTGGGCACTGGTGCTAGGTAAGACGATGTTCTGCCCAATGCTTAGAAGGTCTCGGGGACCTATTTCATTTAGCTTTACCAGAGTTGTAACGCTCGTGCGGAAGCGTTTTGCTATCAGCCATAAGGAATCGCCCTGGCGAACGGTATAGGTTGGAAGGTTAGCCTCGCCCGGCTGCCTGATGTTCAGTGACATCGGTACTCTGATCTTGTGGCCGATTTGCAACAAATCGCTGTCCAACTGGTTAAGGCGCCTTAATGTGCCAGTAGTTAACCCATGGGTATTGGCAATGTCACTGAGAGTGTCTCCAGAGCGTACTACAACCGTCAACCAAGCCATTCGCTCCTCTGGGGGGACACTTCGTAGGCGGGCTAACGCCTCGGTTTTGGCATCGTTTAAAGCTGGCGCTGCATTGAAGGTGTTTGGCATCGACGCCGGCTGATGCGCATCCGGTGGCATTGGTATCTCGGCTGATTTTCCTGATGGCTTGGAATTTTCCTGCCATGTGTTGGGCACAATGAGTTGCAGAGAATCGGCCTCACTCCAGCGTGCTTGTTTCAGCGCCGGATTGAATTCGTAGATTTGGTCCGGGTTCATCTCTAGCACTTGCGCAACCACGCTGACATCGAACGAAGTGGGCAGTTTTAAGACGAGCAACGGATTGGTACTTTCCAAGTTGGGCAGGGCAACCCCATAGGCTTCCGGGTTTGCCACGATGGCAGAAATTGCGAGTAACCTGGGCACATAGGCTTGGGTTTCTCGGGGCAGACGTTGGCGGAAAAAGTCTCGGCTATCGCTTCGGCGAAGAGCTTTCGAAACGGTTCCGCCGCCGGCATTGTAGGCGGCTAAAGCTAAGGGCCAGTCATCAAAGCGGCGGTACAAGTCCTGAAGGAAGTCTAGGGCGGCGGTAGTGGAAGCGACCACATCTCTCCGTCCATCGTAGTTTTCAGTCATTATGAGGCCGTATTGCTTTGCCGTCGGTCGCATGAACTGCCATAGCCCATTGGCCCCATAGGGCGAAAAAGCGTAGGGATCTAACGCGCTCTCAATGACGGGCAGGAGTACCAATTCCGCAGGCAGATTTCGAGCGCTCACTTCTTGATAAATATATGGCAGGTAGCGCTGCATTCTTGGTGCTAGACGATTCCAGTACTCCGGGTTTTGTTGTAACCAGCGCAACTCCTGAGAAACCCGTTTTTCCTCCACCCGATGATCTAGTTGCATATCGTCGCGTACTTTCGACCAAAGGTCGGTTTCTGCCACGACACTCTCATCAACGTCATTTGACCCGCTAAGTAGCGGCATTGAATCGGTTGCATTGGTAGGTTCCGACACCGACAAAGCAATGGGCACCGCAATGGATTGGCTTTCAACCTGGACAGCGACCTCTACCATCGACTCTTCAGCGATGCCTGCAGAGCCGCCAAGGGCCGAGCAACCTACATTGAAAAGCCCGGCATAAGCCAGACCGACCAATTTGGGGAGTTCGAGGGCAAAACTGTAGCGTCCAAAGTTGATGTTGATGTAGCCTTTTGCTGAGATTGTCTTGCTGAGA
>Ga0129353_1379556_pt1 | contig 10185 bp, 7 predicted proteins | sample CPBNA2_4_FD_105431 | JGI IMG/M metagenome (GOLD analysis project Ga0129353, IMG submission 105431) | Freshwater to marine salinity gradient microbial communities from Chesapeake Bay, USA - CPBay_Sum_27_0.2_RNA2 (Metagenome Metatranscriptome) | ecosystem: Environmental > Aquatic > Marine > Coastal...
ATTAGACTTGGATCTGTCCTCGCTATTAATGATAGTCTTTTTGTTGTTCCCAACTCCTCTGACAATACTAAAGTTGCTAAGTTTAGTTCGGCACAGATCCCAACAGGAACGACCAGAACATATATTCTTCCTGAATCTGGCGCAAATGATACACTTGTATCACTGACTGCTACTCAAACTCTTTCCAACAAAACTCTGGTTGGAGCAGTATTCACAGGTACAGTTCCCTTTGTCAACATTACAGTCTCTGGCAACACCACCTTGGGTGATGATGCTGGTGACATTATTACTGTTAATGGTGCAAGCACATTCTCCGCTGCTGCTACCTTCAGTAACACGGTTCAGATGAACCAAACTCTCACCGTTACTGGTGAGACCACACTGAATAACCACGTCAACATTGGTGATAACGACGTTCTGAAGATTGGTGACGGTGCTGATCTTTCGTTGAAGCATGATACCACCCAGTCGTTCGTCACTAATATCACTGGCGGTCTCTACGTTGAATCTGATGAACTGAACATTCGTTCGGTAACAGGATCTGAAAAATACATCTATGCCACAGTAGATAATGGTGTAGAACTGTATTTTGATAATGAAAAGAAATTTGAGACAACCACTGAAGGTGTAACTGTTACTGGATCTGTAGGTAACAACAACCTTACAGTTGAAGGTGATGCCCTTGTTAATGGTGACCTTGTTGCAAATGGTACAACCCATACTTTACAAGGTTCTCTTGGTGTTGGCAGACAACCTGCAACTTACGCTTTAGAGGTTGAGGGTTCTATATACAGTACAGGTGAAAGTCTCATCTGGGGAAGTGCTTCTGCTGGTAGACTTGTAATCCAAAAAGGTGCCGCTGGTATCGATTTGGAATTTAGAGATGATCAGGGTGTTGTACAAGCCGTTATCAATGGCGGTGGTCAATTTGGTCTTGGTAAGACCCCTACTGCTTTCTTTGATGTTGCTGGTGATGGTAACTTCGATGGTGATCTTACACTTGTAACTACCGATCCTCAAACGGGTGATGGCGGAACGCTCAACGCCAGACAGATTATTCTTACCGACCCTGTAACTGGTCAGGTAAATACATTAAACGCAACCAGCGGTGGTGGCGTATCTAGAGCTAAAACCTTCTTCCACGCATATTCCTAATTAAACGTCATGGCAAACGGACAACTTGCAACTTGGGCACCTACTGTATCTCCATACAGTAATCTTGGGACTAGCAGTACGCTAACCCGCAACGATTTTAATATCTACACTGCTCCTGGTGCTACTTTGATGAGTGGTACTTTGAGAATCTCTAATGATACTGGTAGTGCTGCTGCTGTAGACGTTGCCATTGTTGAGCAAACTGATTGCATTCAGTTAGATGTTCCAGGCAACCAACCACGTGGTGCAGACTTTGGTGATTATGCATTCCCTGAAGGGGAGTTTACGACATCGATTGCAATTGAAGGTGCAAACGTAACTGGTACTTTTAGTCCTGGAGAAACTGTTACTTGGACAAACACTGGTCTTGCAGCAGCATACCAATCAGTCACCTCTATTGTTGAGCGTTGGGACAGTGGCAACAGCAAACTGTGGTTGAGAAATGTATCCCACCCATTAGCACTCGATGTTGCTGGTGACACCACATTTACTGGTCCAAGTGGAACAATCTCTGCTGGTCCTTCCTATGCGGGCACTGGTGGATATGCTGGTTGGTCTGGTCAGATCAAATACTATGATTCTAACCTTGGTGTTATCTACTTGAACAACTACGAATTTGCCAATAATTTGGATTATAGATATCTTGGAACTCTTGGTAATGGCGTAGGTCAGGAAGAGAAGAACTCTAACAACTGTTCTGTCTGTGTTTCCCAAAGTCGTCTTTGGAGACCAGTTGCAACTACTCAAACTAGATATGCTGCTGCTGGTAACACTACTCCTACCACTGAATTTGTTGATGAAAATGGTGTAGAACTCCTGGTTGCATCTGTTGCTGCTGTAAAGGAGCATCAATATATCGCAAAATCCAGATCTGTCTCGGACAACGAAACTCTTGAATTGACTGGTATTGTCCTCGGACCATATCAAAGCCTTTATGTTTCTTCGGCAGCAGCAGTATCCTGCTCGCTTGTTGGTTTTGAAGAACCAGCATCCTGATAAACTTTTAGAGAGAACAATAAATGGCACTTACAAGACTTAAGAACGTCTTTTCGTCCAAAACTGGGCGTTGTCTCTATGTCAATCCAGATGATTTCGATGCGTCGGATTCATTTGAGAATAGAGGCAATTCGCCTAACCGTCCTTTCAAATCTATTCAAAGGGCACTTCTTGAAGCTGCTAGATTCTCTTATCGCAGTGGTCAGTACAATGACGCTTTCGAGGCATTTACGATTGTCTTGTATCCTGGTGATTATGTAATTGATAACCGTCCTGGTAGAAATACTGCTAACCAAGCATTTACTCAGGCAGACATCTCTGAACTGACTTCATCCACTAACTTCGATCTGCAAAACGCAGATGGAACACCCAACCCCAACAACGTACTCTACAGATTTAACTCAGTTGAGGGTGGTGTTATCGTACCTAGAGGTACATCTCTGGTCGGTATGGACCTGAGAAAAACAAAAATTAAACCACTGTATGTTCCAGATCCTGAAGCAGGTGCTATTGAAAGATCTGCTATCTGGCGTGTAACTGGCGGTTGCTACTTCTGGCAGTTCTCCTTCTTTGATGGTCCTAAGACAGGTGTTTACAAGGATCCTACTCAACCATCTGCATCTTCCCCACCATCATTCTCTCACCACAAACTTACTTGCTTCGAGTATGCTGATGGTAAGAATGTTCAGTCTACAGTTAATGACACAAGTGGCAATGCTCTGACTGTTACCGACCTTGACCTGTATTATCAGAAGGTCGCTAAGGCATTTGCTGATATTCCTGATACTACAAGCGTACTTTCTGCTGATGAACTTCAAGCCCGAGTTGAAGAAAATCGTATTGTTGGTCCTAATACTTCGGGTCCTATCACCATTAGTTCTATTGTTAGTGACTTCATTTCCAGTAATGTTTTCACTACAACAGCAGAAGTCACAACCACTACGCCACACGGGTTCTCGGTTGGAACTCCCGTACTGATTGAAGGTGTAACTGGTACTGAAGCATCTAGATTTAATGGATCTTTCTTCATCAGTGAGATCCCAACAACTTCGACATTCAGATATGTCATCAAGGATCCTGGTAGCGGTGCTCCATCTGGTAACCCAACTGCAACAGGTTCTACCGTTAAAGTTGAGATCGATAACGTAGATTCTGCATCTCCATATATCTTTAACATCTCCCTTCGTTCTACCTGGGGTATCTGCGGTATGCACGCAGATGGTAGCAAAGCGACTGGATTTAAGTCGATGGTTGTTGCTCAGTTCACTGGTGTTTCTCTCCAGAAGGACGACAACGCATTTATTAAGTGGAATGGTTCTAACTATATCGCTGGTTCCCACAGTGATGGAGATAGTATCTTCAAAGCAAACTACAGAAACTTCCACATCAAGTGCTCGAACGATTCTGTTATTCAGGCAGTTTCGGTCTTCGCGGTTGGTTTCGCTGATCACTTCGTCGCCCTGAGTGGTGGTGACCAGTCGATTACTAACTCTAACTCTAACTTTGGTTCTGTTGCTCTCAGAGCAAAAGGATTTAAGAACGAACCATTTACCCAGGATAAAGCGGGTACAATCACTCACGTTATCCCTCCTAAGAAGTTAAACAGAAGTTATGCAGCGGTTGCTGGATATACTTTTGCAGTCACTCAAAACAATAAGACTGTAACACCAACTCCAGCAAATGCAAACCACGGCATTACTGTTGGTGAGTATGTCAAGTTTGATGCTATTGACGCTCAAGAAACATATAAAGTTAGTGCAGTCAATGGTTCTTCTGGTGTTCTGACACTGAACAGAGGATATCGTGGAGCTACAAATGGATCTGAGGATGCTTTCCTTGGTACAATCGATGAGATTCCAGTCGGATATGTTGCATTAGATGTCCAAAAAACACAGTATCAAGCAGACGCTAACAACAAAACTTGGACCACTAATGCCAGTTTTAATGCTGGTGGCGGCGAGCATTCTTGTATATACAACGGTAATGCTTATTATTCTGCACAGTTGGCTGCATCAAGTGGAACAGTTCAAGCAGGTACAATAGCACCAACCCACACATCTGGAAATGCTTCGGATGGCACCATCACTTGGTCCTATATCGGTGCAGTAAATACGAGATTGTATCTCTACGGATATACTTCTCTCGCAACAAAACCACCTTATAAGTTACAAGGTTTCAACCTGGGCGCAAGAAGGCAGGATGTACTGTATGTTTCGCTGATTGATTCCAGCAACAACTCTACTCCTACAATCCATGCTGCTCTGATTACTCCAGATGGATCTACAACTCCTGCAGATAGTGCTTTCACAGAAGTCACTGGTCAGCAGTATATTCCTGGAGATCCTGATCACCCACTGCAATATGATGCTGGTCTCGGTAACTGGTATGTAAGAGTAACTGCTGCTACATCTGGTAACTCTGCAGTCTCTGCTAATACTGGATATGCAGGTATTCATGAGCATCTTGCAACAGATAGTTTCTACATTAACTCTCTGTTCACTGGTGCTGCGTTCATGCGTCGTATTCCAGATAACAGATCTTCTAGAGACAGAACCTATCGTCTGCGCTATGTTGTTGATAGTTCAGCAACTACTCTGCAAAGAGATCCTATCAACGGTTACATCATTCAGACTAGAAACGTACCAACTGGACAGTCTTATGGTGATGTTTACTACATTTATGACATTGAGAAGGCACAAGAACTGATCAAGGGTGCTCAAAATGGCATCTACTACATGACTGTTGTTAAGGGTAGCATTAGCCCAACTGACAGCAATGTTAGTGGATTTGCTTTCTCCCAGAACATCAACGATCTGTATCCTGAATTGGATAAGGATAATCCAACAGAAGATCCAAATGAAGCAACTTCGGTAGCAAGTAACGTTACTATTGGTCTCGTTACCACTACTGATGGATCTAATGTTGAGGATAAAGCACTGTCGATCAGTAAGGAATCGATCGGTGACTTTATCATTGAGAGCAGAAACAACTATGTAAACGCTTCTACCTCTGATTCTGCTGTTGCAAACTTCATTACTCTTGAAGCAAGAGATGGTGAAGCAGCAGAACTTGATAGAGATCTTAGAATGATCCCTGTCAATGCTACTGGTGGTACAGAAACAGAACTTCGTAGACCATCGATCCTTAGATCTGGTAACCACACATTTGAATATGTTGGTTTCGGTCCTGGTAACTACTCTACTGGTCTTCCTTCCGTACAGAACAGAGTTCTCTTTGACGAAGAAGTTCTTCTTGCACAGTCGCAGAAAGAGAACGGTGGTATTGCTTTCTACTCTGGTCTGAACTCTAACGGTGACCTCTTCATTGGTAACACCAAGATTAGTTCTGTTACTGGTGAAGAAGCAAACCTGGATACACCAACTCTGTCTATCGTTGGTGAAACTGCGAACTTACGTCCTACGTTCGATGAGATCATCGTTCGTGATAAGATTACCGTTGAATCTGCAACTCTTGAGAGTGACTTCAAAGGTAAGTTGCGTGTTCGTGGTGAAGCAGCAGTTGAAAATACACTGACTGTTAATGACATTCAGATTGGTGGTACTGCAGAATCTTCCAAGAACATTGACGTTGTTGGATCTACTCCATCTGCAAGTCTTGCTGCTAACACTGGCGACTGGAAACTGCTTGAGAATAATACTCGCGGTCAGTACATGGGTTGGTACTGGACTGGTGCAGAATGGGTCAAGTGGGGTCTCAGTGATACTGGAAATCTTTCGATTACTGGTGGATCTGGAGCATCTGATTCTACTGGAGATTTAGAACTCTCCAATGGTCTTGGTCTTAAGATCAATAGTACAGGCACACTGCAAGTTGGCACTGGTGCTACAACTCTCGGTGGTACACTTGGAGTAACTGGTGCTACAACTCTCAGCAGCACACTGACTGTAACGAGCACTGCTACATTCAATGGTAATGTAGACATTGGTAACGCTACAAGTGATACGCTCAGTTTAACTTCTAGAATTGATACTGATGTTCTTCCATCTACAACTAATTCTAGAGACCTTGGATCTAGTAGTTTGAAGTGGGCAGAAGTTCATGCCACCACTTTCTATGGTAACATCACTGGTAATGTAACTGGTAATGTAACTGGTAACGTCACTGGTGATCTGACGGGTACTGCAACCAATGCTAATAACATTAACGTTGATGAGAAGAATGACAACGTAAACTATCAGGTTCTCTTCAGTGCTAATAATGGATCTGGAAACCAGAGACCATACATTGACACCGACAATACACACTTCCTGTATAATCCATCCACTCATACCTTGACAGCAGGTACATTTAGTGGTAGTCTGTCTGGTACAGCAACTAACGCTGATAATATCAATGTGGACGAGAAGAATGATAGTGTAAATTATCAAATTCTCTTCAGTGCCAATAATGGAACTGGATACCAGAGACCATATATCGATACTGATAATGGTCATCTTAACTGGAATCCAAGCTCGGCAACATTATCTGGATTGAACATTAGTGCAAGCACTATTTCTGCAACCACGTTTGGAAACACTTCTCAAAATGCTTATGGTGCAAGAACAGTCAGCACCAGCGCACCTAGCGGTGGAAGCGATGGTGACATTTGGTATAGATACTAATAGGTTGAATTAAACAATGGCAGTACCATATACAGACGCTGAGGCAGATGTCCTCAACGGACACTTAAAGGTAAGACATTCTGGAGCATGGCGCACGATTGATGATGTCCATGTAAAATCTGGTGGATCTTGGCGTCAGACTAAAGAGGTCTACATCAAAAGTGGTGGAACATGGAGATCTGTCCATGAGGGTGAGCATTTCTTGTTCAAGACAACACTTGGTACTAATACTCAGTCTGAGTTTAGTCTCAGTTCTTATCTGACTGGAGCAGGTTGGAATGGATCTTCTCCCGTAAAGGGAGTCGTTGTTGTTAATAACTTGCAAATGCAAGTGAACTTGGGTACAATGCCATCTGATTCTAGAGTGTACTTAATCGTCAACTCTGGTAAGCGTATTCAAGCAACTGGTGGTAATGGTGGCGGTCGTGGAGGCGGCGGTGGCGGAAATGGTCAACGTGCCCTTTACACCAGAACGCCAACATTCCTGAACAACGCTGGTCTCATCGCTGGAGGCGGTGGCGGAGGTGGAGGTGGTTCCAACGGAAAGTGTGTCTATCAGAATACTTACCAATATGGTTGTATGAAAGGTAGTCAATGTCAGGGAACTAATCAGAACTTCTCTCAGTCTCTTGGAGGAGGTGGCGGCGGTGGCGCTGGTTACCCTGGTGGATCGGGTGGATCTGGTGGTGGTCAGGCAGGTCAATCTAACTCTGGCGGCGGCGGTGGCGGCAACGGTGGTTGCGGTTCCAACTCTGGTGGATCTGGAGGTGGTATTGGTCTTAACGGTCAAGGATCTCAGGGTGGAGGAGGAACTGCTGGAATTGGTATTAACGGAGCCAGCTATATAACTCAAGTTGGTAGTGGATCAGGTGATGTTCGTGGTGGACAAAACAATTAAGGAGCAATCATGTCTTTAGAAGGTATTGACAAACAATTTAGGTTGGACACTGAAGTTGCTCCAACTTTTGTAGTAAAAAATTTCAACCAAGAAACTGGAGAGTTTGAAGTTTGGTATAACTCTCCAGAACTTAAGTCTGACAACATGTATGGTCCTGTTCCTATGGATCTGGATTCTATGAAACCAGATGAGGATGAACCTATTCTGATGCAGATTGCTGCGTTCGTATTTAATCTTGTTGAGCAGAAAAAACTCAATGAAGTTGACATGAGCACCAGTAGACTGGTCCTTGCTCAGTTGATGAACAAAGAGCAATCAGTTGCTGCTGAGGAACTGATGAGACATCGTGAGAGAATGGCAAAGAAAGATCTCACATATGTCGATCCTGTTGTACAATCTACAACGATCGTTAACGTATACAATGAAGATGACTTTGACCTTCAGTTTGAAGCACTAACTCAGGCGCTTGCTGAAGAGGAAGCAGGAGCGTGATATGTATCAATTTGCAGAAACACAAGATTCTAGGATCGCACACTACTCGTTCGGTTCTAGCATCTCACAATTTGGCGTAACAGTATTCAGTTGCACTGATGCCAGAGAGAACAAAAAAATCTTTGGCAATGATCCAGACCCAGAGAAAGAAGTAGTTCTTGATGGTCATTCTGAACTGGTGAAGCAGTGGATTGCTGATCACCCTGGTGGTAAAGTAGAACAACATCAAGAAGATATCTTCTCATTTGGTGAAACTCTGCAAGTACATCACCGCACAGTAATGTTTGGTAGCACATGGAGAAGTGATTCTCTCAAACCTGCCAACAGATCTTTCATCTATCACGCTGGAGCATATACACATTTCCGTTTTCCTGGTCTTGCTAGAATGATCTCGCAAGAAGCACACGGAGTTGCAGCATGTTCTGGGTTTGAAGATCTCTCTGTGATGCACAGAAAAGCGCATCTATTTGAGAAGAGTGGAGCATTTACTCCACATTCCGTAGGATCTATCATTGTTCCTATGCATAGTTGCTGGTATCACAAGACTAAAATGCAGCAACATTATCCTTTCCTGGTATCTGAAGCGGATACAATTCAGATTACAGTTGACAAACCAACGTTAGTCCTTGAGTTTATCAAGGAAGAACCAGATGTAGCGGAGTTTGCTAGAACTTGGCTGCAACAAATCGAGGACGGACTTATTGAAATTGTAGATAGATGAACTGTGCCCAAACAGTCAGGGATCGCCTAGATCACCTGACGGTTCTATATTATCGTGGATGCGAACCTGGATTTAAATTCTTCGGAGATGATCCTGAAGAAGAGAAAAAATACATCAAACAAGAGCATGTAGACAGGGTATTTGACAAGTATCCTGCGCTAGTGAATGAGTTCCCACAGGACTATTTGCGTAGATTCTATGCACACAGTCGTTGTTTGTTATTTCCGAATGGCATATGGATGAGTGAAACTGTGAAATATTCACAGTGTTTGCGCTATAAACCAGGGGTAAACCTTAGTTTCCGCATATCTGGTATCACTAGATTTACTGCAATGACGCAAGGTGCCTCTGCTATTTGTGTAGGAATAGACCCAGACGCGGATCATATCCCATGTTTGAGGAGAAAAGTACACAAAATAGATGCTGAGATGGAGTTTGTACCCTCATCTAGCAAGTCAATACTCATCCCAACGGAGAACTGTTATTACGGTAAATCACATTTTGCACTAGGATCTCTCCATTACGCAAAAAATGAGGAAACTGTGCTAAAATTTGAAAAACCAGGATTTGTCATTGAATTTATGAACGAACCCTTGACAATGGATGAAGCGTTGCTAGAATACTGTGACCAATGGGTTTCCCGCAGAGTTGAGGTTCTTGAGCGATGATCGATCATAGAATTGAAGATTGGCGAGACTTTGCTAACCTGCCCTGGAATGAATATAAGCATCTGGAGCGGGATAAGTTTGAAGAACTCTTGGACATGTTGACTGAATCTTACCCTGACCATGAAATAACTGAATGGTTCCGCAGGGGTTTCTGTATGAATGATGGTGATTCTTGTGTGGCATTTGCTTCACTCAAGGGAAGAACCATACTTAACCACCACCTCCAACATTTCGATGAAGAAGACGCAGACATGTACCAAAAGTGGTACGGAGATGATGATGACACCGATTGGGACTGGGACGACGAATGACTGTGACACTTCAAAAACTGTCACAGGGGGGACCTGGAATAGGTGGCAGAACCCCTTATACTATGAATGTCAACACGAGGACCCCCATGAGCACTTTCGCTGACTACTGTGCCGAAGCAGATGCGCGGAATACCATCCACCTCAACATCGTTAAGTATGGTCTGATGCTGTGTGATGCGCTCATGCAGGATGCTCCTGACGGTTATTCTTACGAATTGAACTCTTCTGGTCGTAAGTATCACAAGATCCATATGTGCATCAACGGTAAGCGTGACAGCATCCACGCTTTCATTGACAAGAAGACTGGTGAAGTGTACAAACC
>Ga0129353_1129187_pt1 | contig 10159 bp, 8 predicted proteins | sample CPBNA2_4_FD_105431 | JGI IMG/M metagenome (GOLD analysis project Ga0129353, IMG submission 105431) | Freshwater to marine salinity gradient microbial communities from Chesapeake Bay, USA - CPBay_Sum_27_0.2_RNA2 (Metagenome Metatranscriptome) | ecosystem: Environmental > Aquatic > Marine > Coastal...
GGTCAGGCCCAGTTTTGGGCTTGTTGAATCAGCGCCAGTGCCACCGCCGGCATGGTCTCGGCTCTCAGTACCGTAGAGCCTAAACTGTACGTCGTCATTCGGTGCTGCTGAAAACTCGATCGCTCCTCTTCGCTCCAGCCACCCTCTGGGCCGATAAAAATGACGCGCGGCATGGGCTGCATTGTTGCAGGCAAGGCTTCTCCATCCGGGTCAAAGACAATTCCGTCTAGGTCGTCGGATAGCCGCTCTAGGCTTTGCGTAACTGTGATGGGATTGTGGAGCCCAGGCATCCAAAGCTGGCCGCATTGCTCACAGGCTGCTGCAATGGTTCGATGCCAGTGCTCAAGTTTTTGCGACAAGCGCTCGTCTTTGAGCGATACGTTGCTGCGCTGGGCTTGCAGTAACCAAATGTTTTTGGCTCCCAGCTCGGTGGCTTGTTGAATGGCTCGATCCATGGCCTGGCCCTTCAGCAGACCGATAGCCACCGAAGGCGCCATTGCAGAGGGAGACGGTACCGGCAAGGACTCGTCTACTCTCACCTTGGCTCGGCGTTGATGGGCCTGAACAAGCTCGCACCGATACAGGCCACCCATCCCGTTGAAGATGTCTAGAGTGTCGCCGGTCGTCAGGCGCAAAGCCTTGCAAGCATAGTTCGAGCGCTCAGCGTCAAGCTGCAGTATTTGGCCTGCTGCATGTTCGCCAGGCACGTAAAAACGGTTCAAGCGTGACAAATTATTGTTCGAGAAAGCCCAGATTGCGGCATATTTGGCTACTCGCTCCCCATCGGTTTAGCGTGTAGAAGTGTAGCCCAGGAGCACCCATTTGCAGCAGTTTCTCGCAAAGATTGGTTACCACGTCTACGCCAAAAGCGATCAGGTCTTTTTCGCGGTCGGCATAGTTCGCCATGGACTTGGAAAGCCACCGAGGAATGTCTGCGCCCGCTTTTTCGCTGAAGCGCTTGAGAGAATCAATGTTGGTAATTGGCATAACGCCAACATGGACGGGAACGGACAGGCCGGCGTTTTCACAAGCTTGTAAAAAATAGCCATAGGCCTCTGGCGAATAAAAGTACTGAGTAATGGCGGAGCTTGCCCCTGCGCGCACCTTATCGGCGAAGTAAGTCAAGTCTTCACTGGCGGTTGCAGCGTCTGGATGAACTTCCGGATAGGCAGCCACCAATAGCTCGAAGTCTTCCGGGTAACGTTGCTGAATATGTTGAACCAAGTCCTTGGCGTAAATGTGCTGGTCGGTTCCCTCTGCTGGATTGTCACCCCGTAGGCATAGCAGCTGTTTGATGCCCATGGATTTGTAATGGTCGACGAGTGTGTTGAGCTCGTCCGGTGTGCTGCCGCCAAAGGATAGATGAGGTACGCAGTTCAGACCGGCATCCATAAGTTTGCCAACTAAGGATGGCGTACCCTGGCGAGTGGTTCCTCCGGCACCGTAGGTAACTGAGACGAAATCCGGCTTGAACGCTGCCAGTTTCATTGCCGGTCCGGCCACAAGTCGATCCATGGCTTCTTCGGTTTTGGGCGGGAAGAACTCGAAACTCAGGCAGCTTCGATGATGATGGTTATTGTTGTCTTGCTCTGGAGCCATAATGAGTCCTAGGAGGACTCATGGTCGCGAGTCCTGTGATTATGTGATGGCGGCTGCCAACGCCTCAGCTTTATCTGTGCGCTCCCACGTGAAGTCATCGCCGATACGACCGAAGTGGCCATAGGCCGCAGTTTGCTCATAGATCGGACGCTTGAGATTAAGCATCGCGATTAAGCCCTTAGGTCTCAAATCAAAGTGTTCACGCACAAGTTGAGCGATTTCGTTGTCTGCCAATTTGCCTGTGCCATAGGTCTCAACACTAATTGAGGTGGGTTCAGCCACGCCAATGGCATAGCTGATCTGGATCTCACATCGCTCTGCCAGTCCAGCGGCGACAATGTTCTTCGCCACATAGCGACCGGCGTAGGCCGCAGACCGGTCGACTTTGGAGGGGTCTTTGCCCGAGAAAGCACCGCCGCCGTGTCGGGCCATGCCGCCGTAGGTATCTACGATAATTTTGCGCCCGGTCAGGCCGCAGTCACCGACCGGACCACCAATGATGAACTGGCCGGTGGGGTTGATGTGAAATTGGGTGTCCTTGGATACCCAGTTTTGGGGCAGCACAGGTTTGATGATTTCTTCCATTACCGCTTCGCGCAGGGTGGCTTGATCTACCTCCGGCGAATGCTGGGTGGACAGCACCACGGCATCGATACCTATGGGCTTACCGCTTTCGTCATAGCGGAAGGTTAGCTGGCTTTTTGCGTCTGGGCGCAAAAACGGCAAGCTGCTGCGGCGCGCCTTCGCTTGTTGCTCCACTAGTCGGTGGGAGTAGACGATGGGCGCGGGCATCAGCACATCGGTCTCGTTCGACGCGTAACCGAACATAAGGCCCTGATCACCAGCGCCTTGCTCATGATCTGCGGACTCGTCCACACCCATGGCAATGTCCGTGCTTTGTTGCCCAAGGGCGTTAATGACGGTGCAGGATTCAGGGTCGAATCCGATGTCGGGTCCGTCGTAGCCGATACGCGCAATGACGCTTCTTGCCAGTTTGTCAAAGTCCACTTGGGCGTCGCTGCGAATTTCGCCCGCCAGCATCACGACGCCGGTTTTGATCATCGTTTCGCAAGCCACTCGAGATTCTGGGTCTTGAGCTAGCATGGCGTCGACGACGGCATCAGAAACTTGGTCTGCGACTTTGTCGGGATGCCCTTCCGAGACGGATTCCGATGTGAATAGTTGGCTTGGCATAGAGACTCCTGATAATTCGAATTCTGCTAATTGATCGATGGCTGAGAGCAAGGCCGACCTAGGGCGATGGGCTAAGAAATCATTTTAGGCCGGCGTATTTCAGCGCGAGGATGATACTTTAGTTGTGTCCAAGGGTTAAGAGCAGTGAGTTTTAGGCCTAAGGGCAAGTTAATTCTGATTTTAGCCCTAGAAAATTTGCAGCTAGGGCGGCAAAACAAGGACAATAGCAGAACCGCCCCAGAGAGAAATTAGATGCCTTCACGATTTGAACTCGCCAACGCTATTCGGGTTTTGGCTATGGATGCTGTGCAAGCCGCGAATAGCGGTCACCCCGGCGCGCCCATGGGCTTGGCAGATGTCGCTGAAGTACTGTGGCGCGATTTTCTCAAACACAATCCCAATGACCCTAAGTGGTCTGATCGCGATCGTTTTGTGCTATCGAACGGCCACGGTTCCATGTTGATCTATGCGCTTCTTCACCTGACCGGCTATGACGTTAGCCTTCAGGATTTAAAGGATTTCCGGCAGCTGCATGCCAAAACTGCAGGGCATCCAGAGTACGGTGAGTGCCCAGGTGTCGAAACGACTACGGGTCCGTTAGGACAGGGCTTTGCCATGGCCGTTGGCATGGCCCTGGCGGAGCAAAAACTCGCGTTGGAGTTCAACACCAATGATCACGCCATTGTGGATCACCGCACATGGGTCATTGCCGGTGACGGTTGCTTAATGGAAGGCATCTCTCATGAGGCGGCTTCCCTAGCTGGAACCTTGGGCCTGTCTAAGCTCATCTGCCTCTACGACGACAATGGTATTTCCATTGATGGTGAAGTGGCGGAATGGTTCAGCGAGGATGTTCCAGCACGCTTTGAAGCATACGGCTGGCGTGTGATACGCAACGTAGATGGTCATGATGCACAGGAGATTTCCAAGGCTCTGACCACGGCCAGCAACAGCGACGGTCGGCCCACCTTGGTATGTTGCAAGACGGTGATTGGGTTTGGGTCGCCAAATAAACGCGGCACCGCGGGTGCTCACGGCGCGGTATTGGGTCAGAAAGAAATTGCGTTGACGAAAAAAGAACTGGGCTGGACCGCCTCAGATTGGGAGATCCCCGAGGCTATCGGTCGGGCATGGGATCAGCGCGAAGTCGGTGCTCAAGTCCAGCAGTCTTGGGAAGAACAGATGCAGGCCTACGCAGCGCAGAAGCCAGCTGAGGCCGCGGAATTTGCCCGTCGCATGAGTGGTGAGCTGCCTGCAAACTGGCAACAAGGCATTGAGACCTTCGCCAAAGATCAACAAGCCAGTCTAGTAGATCTGGAAACCCGTAAATCTTCCCAAGCGGCTATTGGCGCAATAGCCAAGGGTGTGCCTGAACTCTTCGGGGGATCTGCTGATCTCACCGGGTCAAATAATACACGTTGGAGCGAGGCTCGAGACGATCAGTATATGAGTTATGGGGTTCGCGAGTTTGGTATGACTGCGATCAGCAATGGGATTCAGCTCCATGGCGGATATCGCCCCTTCACCGGGACTTTTTTGATCTTCATGGAATACGCGCGAAATGCCGTGCGTTTGGCAGCCCTCATGCAGGTACCGAATATTTTCGTCTACACCCATGACTCCGTTGCCGTAGGCGAAGACGGACCCACGCACCAGCCAGTTGAGCAGTTGGCGAATTTGCGCACGACACCCAATCTCGCCACCTGGCGCCCTTGCGATACCGTTGAGACTGCCTTTGCCTGGAAGGCTGCCATTGCCAGTACCAGCACACCGACAGCCTTGGTACTTACCCGACAAAAAACTAAGGCGCAAGCTCGCTCCAAGAGCGCTTTTGCCGAGATAGAAAAAGGCGGCTACGTACTTCACGAGCCAGAGGCCGAGCCTCAAATCATTTTGATTGCTACAGGTTCAGAGGTGGCACTCGCTATGGAGGCGGCTTCAACTCTCGCGACTCAAGGTGTGGCGGCGCGAGTGGTTTCCATGCCTTGTGTGGAAGTATTTGCCGCCCAAGATGCCGCATACCGCGAAGCGGTGTTGCCCAGAGCTGTTCGTGCGCGGGTGGCCGTTGAAGCTGGCCATCCCGATACGTGGTTTAAATATGTGGGGCTGGACGGTGCTGTGGTTGGGGTTGACCGGTTTGGTTTGTCAGCGCCCGGTGCTCTGGCGTTAGAGCAACTGGGCATCAGCGCTGAACAGGTAGTGGCGAAAGCTCAAGCAGTACTGGGTGGCTAAATTAACCAAGGCGGTTGGGATGACTGTTCCCATGCCTGGGACGGCACGGAGACTCTCAGACCAAGAAGGCAAACAACGACAATGCAGGACCTCGGACGACTATGAACCTACCACCTATCAAAGCGTTATCTGAGCTTCAATTGCAGGGTAAGCGCGTGCTTATTCGTGCCGATCTCAATGTGCCTTTGAGTGGGGGACAGGTGACCAGCGACACACGGATTCGAGCGTCGATGCCCACCATCCAAGCGGCCTTGGATCAGGGGGCTAGCGTTGTGGTCATGTCGCACTTGGGACGCCCAGTAGAGGGAGCGTTCGATACGGCTTACTCCTTGGCGCCGGTAGCCACGGCCTTGGGTCAGTTGCTGGGCAAAACGGTTAAGCTTATTCCAGAGCTGGAGCAATGCGGTTCCGTCGAACCTGGACAAGTTGGGCTGCTGGAAAATGTGCGTTTTTTTCCGGGCGAAAAGGCAGACGATAGCGACTTGGCCAAGCGTATGGCGGCGATATGCGATGTCTTTGTCATGGATGCGTTTGGTACCGCCCATCGTGCTCAGGCTTCCACCCATGGTGTTGTCCAGCATGCTGCCGAAGCTTGCGCGGGCCTATTGCTGGATGCTGAGTTGAAGGCATTTCAGCAGGCGCTGGCCCAACCGGCTAAGCCCATGGTGGCAATTATCGGGGGCGCTAAAGTCTCGACAAAATTAGAAGTGCTTGGTTCCTTAGCAAAGGTCGCTGACAGCATTATCGTTGGCGGCGGCATAGCCAATACGTTTATTGCTGCAGCCGGCTATGAGGTAGGCAACTCCCTCTACGAAAAAGATCTGCTCGATAGCGCCAAGCGAATAGCCGAGCAGGTGGACATTCCCATCCCGGTGGACGTGGTCGTAGCCAAAAGCTTTTCGGCAGATGCAGCTGGCGTTGTTAAACCAATAGACGAGGTTGTTAGCGACGATATGATTCTGGATGTTGGGCCTGTTACCGCCCGCGCTTGGGCCGGAGATTTGATGGAAGCTAAGACCATCCTTTGGAATGGCCCTGTGGGCGTATTTGAATTTTCCCAGTTCGGTCAAGGCACCAAGATTATCGGCGAGGCCATAGCATCCAGTTCGGCATTTTCCATTGCCGGCGGAGGCGATACTCTAGCGGCGGTAGAAACCTTCGGATTAGAAGAGCGCATCTCCTACATTTCGACGGGTGGTGGGGCGTTTTTGGAGCTGGTGGAAGGTAAAACCCTACCGGCGGTAGCGGCGCTAGGAGCCCGCAGCGGCTAAGCGGCTAGTAGAGCCGCTGGCTAGCGGTTCCCAGCGATTTGCAATAACAGTTAATTTAATCGGAGAACACTCATGGCACTGATTAGCATGCGCCAGCTTTTGGATCACGCAGCAGAGAACGATTACGGCGTCCCGGCGTTTAACGTCAATAATTTGGAACAGATGCGCGCCATCATGGAAGGCGCTGATGAGACCAATAGCCCGGTTATCGTTCAGGCTTCAGCAGGCGCGCGCAAGTACGCGGGACCCAATTTTTTGCGTCACCTGATGCTGGCAGCGGTAGAGGAGTTCCCCCACATTCCGGTGGTGATGCATCAGGATCATGGCGCGTCGGCTGATGTTTGCCAGCGCTCTATGCAGATGGGCTTTACCTCGGTGATGATGGACGGCTCTCTATTGGAAGATCAAAAGACGCCGGCAGACTACGAGTACAATGTGAACGTAACGCGCCGAGTTGTCGATATGGCCCACGCCTGCGGCGTGTCTGTAGAGGGCGAACTCGGTTGTCTTGGATCCTTGGAGACCGGAACCGCCGGTGAAGAGGACGGTGTGGGAGCCGAGGGTGTGCTCAATATGGATCAGCTGCTTACGGATCCTGAAGAAGCCGCTGACTTCGTTGCCAAGACCGAGGTGGATGCCCTAGCGATAGCCATTGGCACGTCTCACGGGGCCTATAAGTTTAGTCGCCCACCCTCAGGGGATATTTTGGCCATCGAGCGGATTAAGGCGATTCATCAACGCCTGCCTAACACGCACCTAGTGATGCACGGCAGTTCCTCTGTGCCTCAGGAATTGTTGCAAGAGATCAATGCCCATGGCGGTGACATTGCCGAAACCTATGGCGTGCCGGTAGAAGAAATTCAGCAGGGCATCAAGCATGGTGTGCGTAAGGTAAACATCGATACCGATCTTCGCCTAGCCTCAACTGCCTCGATCCGCAAGTTCCTTGCCGCCAACCCATCAGAGTTTGACCCACGTAAGTATCTAGCGGTGTCTCAACAGGCGATGAAAGATGTTGTGGTCGCCCGTTATCAGGCCTTCGGGACTGCGGGTCATGCAGATAAGATTCAAAGCAAATCTCTGGAGTCCATGTTCATGCAATACGCGGCCGGGGATCTTGCCCCGCAGATCGCCTAGGACCGGCTCTTGGTGCAACTAGCCAAGCGAGGCCAAAGCGCTTTCGACGACGCGGCTCTGATACAAAGCCTAGCCGCGCCCCCGGTAGATGATGGGACTTGGTGCGAGGTCGAAGCTGCCCTGTTCGATGAGTACAACGCCTACTATAGCTTGGACTTCCAAAGTCTAGGTGCGTCTCGTTCTTACGGTGTGGTGGTCGTTGGTGAAGAACGCATTTTTATGCAGACGTTTGTTCCCTCTGGCGGCAAACCGGTGGCTTGGGCCTTGCTCTGTCACGGGTACTACGACCACATAGGTCTGTACGGTCATTTGATAGGACAGCTGCTGGATCGCAATATTGCCGTTGCTGGTTTTGATCAAATCGGTCATGGCCTCTCTACCGGACCTCAAGCCACCATCAGCGACTTTCAGCGCTACATTGAAGTGATGGAAATCGTGCATAAGCTCACCCAGCGGCTTTGCGGCGACTTGCCCCTGCATTGGTTCGGCCAAAGTATGGGTGGTGCCTTAACCATGGAATACTGGCAGCAACAGCGCTTAACCCAAGACTGTAAACCCACAGGGGAAATGGTGCTGCTGGCCCCCTTGGTCCGGCCTTACGCATGGGTCGCCATGCGCTGGGTATTTGAGTTTGCCAAACTCATCGTGGACCATCGGCCAAGAGACGTTTCCACCAATATTGATAACCCGGAATTTGTCACTCTGCTCACCCAAGACCCGCTGCAGGCAAAAACCCTGCCGGTAGAGTGGGTGAGCGCCATGGTGAATTGGTTTCATCACTTCGAGGCAGGGGCTCCCTCGGTGCTCGCGCCCAAGATAATCCACGGCTACGGAGATAGAACCGTGAGTTACCGGCACAACCTTCCAGTGATCCAGCGGCTGTTCCCCCAAGGGATCGTGCACATTGTGCCCCCGGCGAGACACCACTTGGTTAATGAAGTACCAGAAATCCAAGCCGCCATATGGGAATGGTTAGACGTTGCTTGCGATTGGGGAAAATTTCAGGGAGAGGCCGATGCTGACTGATGTTCTGGCACCCAAGCAAATTAAAGAAGATGCTGAGAGCCTGCAGATCTGGGGCAAGGATTGGACCAACGGATTTGTGGTTGCACCCAGTGCAGTAGTTTTTCCTGAGAGCATCGAGCAGCTCCAAGACCTGGTGACCTATGCTCGGGCCAGCGGAACCAAGTTAGTTCCCTCGGGCGGTCGTACAGGTTTGTCCGGCGGGGCCGTAGCCAGTCAGGGCGAGGTTGTGGTCTCTTTTGACCGCATGAACAGGATTTTGGATTTTTCCGCAAAGGATCGCATCATCACCTGTCAGCCTGGCTTGATTACCGCAAACCTGCAGGCGTTCGCCGAGGAGCAGGGTCTTTTCTATCCCGTGGATTTCGCATCGTCTGGCTCCTCTCAGATTGGCGGTAACGTTGCCACCAACGCTGGTGGCATAAAAGTCATTCGCTACGGCCTGACCCGGGATTGGGTTGCTGGGATGAAGGTGGTCACCGGCACCGGAGCGGTGCTGGATTGCAACGCCGGGCTCATTAAAAACGCCACGGGTTATGACTTTCGCCATTTGATGATCGGCTCGGAAGGTACCTTGGGCTTGATTGGCGAGCTGGATATGCATCTGGCGCCTAAACCTCAGCCTCAGGTCGTGATGGTTGTTGGCGTTCCCCAGATCACAGACCTGCTCAATGTCCTGCATGCCTTTGGCGACAAGCTCACCCTGTCGGCTTTTGAGTTTTTCTCGGACCTGGCTCTTCAAAAAGTTCAGGCCCATCGGCAACTGCCAGATCCCTTGGCAAATCGAGTGGACAACTACGCCTTGCTGGAGTTCGACGAGGCGGATCAGGCGAAAGCAGAAGAGGTCTTTGGCCACTGTATGGAAGCCAATTGGCTAGTGGATGGGGTGATCAGCCAGTCGCAAGCTCAGGCTGCAGCATTGTGGCAATTGCGAGAAGGCATTTCCGAGAGCCTGGCACCATACACTCCTTATAAAAACGATTTGTCGGTTCGCATCAGTGAGGTGCCGGCGTTTCTTGCCGATGTGGATCGGTACGTCAGCGAGGGTTACCCGGATTTTGACGTGTGCTGGTATGGCCACATTGGCGATGGCAATTTGCACCTGAATATCCTGCGACCGGAGTCATTGTCCGTGGAGGAATTTTTCAACCTGGGTCACACCATGAGTCCGAAGATTTTTGAGTTGGTTCAAGCCCGGCGGGGCAGTATTTCTGCCGAACACGGGGTAGGCCTACTGAAGCGGGACTTTTTAGGCTACAGCCGCAGCGATGACGAGATAGCGCTCATGCGCGGCCTGAAAGCACTGTTCGACCCAGATCAAATTTTAAATCCGGACAAACTGCTGCCGCTGGCGGATAGCTAGGCTCAATGAGCCCGTCTTGGCCGACCGGCCTAGCGGTTGTCGCCATCCAGCAAATCACCAAGGCCGCCTAGGACAGAGCCTTCTCCCTTGTCTTTGCCTCCTCCTTGAGGGGCTGCGGTGAGGATGCGGTCGGCCATGCGTGAAAACGGCAGGCTTTGCAGCCAAACCGTGCCGGTGCCGCGCAAGGTGGCCAGGAATAGTCCTTCACCCCCAAAGATCATCGACTTGAGTCCACCGGCTCGTTCAATGTCGTACTCAACGCTGGGTGTAAACGCTACGAGGCAGCCGGTATCGACCCGCAGCGTCTCGTCGTTCAGTTGCTTTTTAATGATGGTGCCAC
>Ga0129353_1149661_pt1 | contig 9969 bp, 11 predicted proteins | sample CPBNA2_4_FD_105431 | JGI IMG/M metagenome (GOLD analysis project Ga0129353, IMG submission 105431) | Freshwater to marine salinity gradient microbial communities from Chesapeake Bay, USA - CPBay_Sum_27_0.2_RNA2 (Metagenome Metatranscriptome) | ecosystem: Environmental > Aquatic > Marine > Coastal...
CCGAATTGGGCATCACGGCTCCGGCTCAGGGTTTGTATTTGGCAGAAGTGAGCTACCCTGGGCAGGAGTTCCCGGAGGTGGAATTGCCACCGCTCATCCGACAAAGGTGAGACATGACAGGGTATTCGGGCCAGAAGACCCAGAACGGCGTTGTCGTTGTGCCGGAATTCTATAGACTCCCGCCTTGATATCTAAAGTCCTACAGATGAATTCCAACAGGTTCAGCATGAGCGCGTCTTCAGATCAGCCTTGGTGTAAAATTTGCGGCGTCTCCAAACCCGAGGATGTTGAGGCTGCGGTGGAAGCCGGGGCAGACGCTTTAGGCTTTAATTTTTATCCCGGTAGCGCACGCTATTTGGCGACTGACACTGGGGCTGAGCTTTGTCGAATCGCCAAGCGAGCGGGTCCAACAGTAGAGCGCATTGGCTTATTCGTAGATGCGCCTGAGCGCCAAGTGCGTGAAATCATGAGAACCGTTGATCTAACCATGCTGCAGTTTCACGGCGACGAAACGCCAGATTACTGCGAACAATTCGATCTGCCTTACATCAAAGTGATTGGTGTGACTGAGGACACCGATTTCGCAGCTTTCGAAACCAGTTTTACCGGTGCGTGGGCACTGTTGCTCGACACCCACGACCCGCTGCAGAAGGGCGGTACCGGACGGAGTTTTGATTGGAGGCTATGGCCAAGCACCGCCCACAGCCGGTTGATTCTGGCTGGGGGCTTAGATGCGGACAATGTGGCTTTAGCGGTGCAAAAAACCCAGCCGTTTGGCGTCGATGTGGCGGGTGGTGTCGAGAGCGGAACCAAGGGCCTGAAAAATCACGACAAACTTAAATCATTTATAGAGGCAGCAAAACATGGCTGAACCCATGCAGGATCCCGGTACAGTAACAGCCTACGCCCAACCCTCGGCAGACGGCCATTTTGGACAATTTGGCGGTCGCTTTGTGGCCGAAACTCTGACCCATGCGCTGGATGGGTTGGCCCAGCTCTACGGCGATCTCAAACACGACCCAGAGTTTAAGCGCGAACTGCATGAAGACTTGGCGCACTTTGTGGGGCGCCCAACTCCCTTGTACTTGGCTGAGCGGCTGACGGAATCCCTGGGCGGGGCATCCATTTATTTGAAACGGGAAGATTTAAATCACACGGGTGCTCACAAGGTATGTAACACCATAGGTCAGGCGCTGTTGGCCAAGCGTATGGGCAAGCCGCGGGTTATCGCTGAGACCGGAGCCGGTCAGCATGGGGTAGCCACCGCAACGGTTGCGGCTCGGCTGGGCTTGGCTTGTGACGTCTATATGGGAGAGGAAGATATTCATCGCCAGAGCTTAAATGTGTATCGCATGAAGCTCATGGGGGCTAACGTCATACCGGTGACGTCGGGATCCAAAACCCTCAAAGATGCCATGAACGAAGCCATGCGCGACTGGGTAACCAATGTGGACAATACTCATTACATCATTGGCACTGTGGCGGGTCCGCACCCTTACCCCATGATGGTTCGAGACTTTGCGTCGATCATTGGACAAGAAGCGCGGGCACAGATGCTCCAGCAGGTTGGCAAACTGCCCGATGTGGTCGTGGCCTGTGTAGGTGGTGGCTCAAATGCCATGGGTATTTTCCATCCATTTATCAATGACCCAGAGGTGGACTTGGTTGGAGTGGAAGCGGGTGGGCATGGCCTGCACACTGGTGCTCATGCCGCGCCATTGAATGACGGCAAGGTCGGCGTGCTGCACGGTAATCGATCGTACTTGATGTCTGATGCAGACGGTCAGGTGATGGAGACTCACTCGGTATCCGCGGGCCTCGACTATCCCGGGGTTGGGCCGGAACATGCCTATTTGAAAGACAGTGGTCGTGCCACCTATGCAGCCGCCACCGATGACGAAGCCATGGCAGCATTTCGGATGCTGAATCGTCAGGAGGGCATATTGCCTGCGCTGGAAACCAGCCACGCCCTGGCCTGGGTGGTGGCAAATGCCCCCGCCATGTCGTCGGATCAAACGATTTTGGTGAACCTAAGCGGCCGTGGGGATAAGGATATTCTAACCGTCGCCAACATAGATGGAATTACCCTCTAATGAGTCAGGCTCAGGATCAAAACCCCACCGGTCGTATCGCCGATAAATTTGTGACCCTGCGGGCCCAAGAAAAGACGGCTCTAGTGACGTTTGTTACCGCCGGAGATCCCGCCCCAGACTACACGGTGCCTGCCATGCATGCCCTGGTAAGCGGAGGTGCCGACCTCTTGGAATTGGGTATTCCTTTTTCCGATCCCGAAGCCGATGGTCCGGCGATTCAAGCCGCCAACCAGCGCGCCTTAAACCAGGGTATGACGCTAACCCGGGTGCTCGACATGGTCGCGGAATTTCGCCGGCAAGATGACACGACGCCGGTGATCTTAATGGGGTATCTCAATTCGATACTGGCCATGGAGAATTTCGCCCAGCGTGCCAGCCTAGCCGGAGTCGATGGCCTGATCATGGTCAATCTGCCCATGGAAGAGGCTGAAGAAGTACGTCAGGTACTAGCAGAGCAACAAATTGATTTGGTGTCGCTGGTGGCGCCTACCACCAGCGATCAGCGAGCGCAGACGATTACCGCTGGTGCCAGGGGATTCATTTATTACGTTTCGCTAAAAGGCTCCACAGGGAGCGGTGCTCTGAATGTGGACGAGGTGGCAGAGCGTACCCAATACCTGCGCTCACTCACCGATGTGCCGGTATGCGTGGGTTTTGGTATTAAGGATGCGCAAACCGCCGCCGCAGTATCCCAGCATGCCGATGGCGTAGTGGTCGGCAGCGCCTTGGTGCAACTCATGGCGGACAGTAACAGCGTGGACGATGCGGCGACACGTTTACAGAACGCAACCTCGGCCATTCGACAAGGTATCGATGCCTGAACCCGGAACCACTGAAGACAAAGACCTTGATGCCTGGCTGACTTACATAGATCAGCAACATCCAGCGTCCATTGATATGGGGCTGGAACGGTTTACCAAGGTTCTTCACGATCTCGGGCTGGGTCAGCCAGCGCCAGTTGTCATCACCGTTGCGGGAACCAATGGTAAGGGTAGTACCGTTCGGGTGATTGAATCATTGCTGTGCCAGGCGGGTAAACGGGTGGGGGCAACGCTGTCTCCCCATATCTGGCGATTTAACGAACGCATTCGCATCGATGGTGCTGACGCATCGGATAAGACAATTTGTGCCGCCTTTGCGGCCATCGATGCTGCCAGGGGCGACATGCCTCTCACCTACTTTGAGTTTAGCGCCCTGGCAGCGCTGTACTGCATGGCCCAAGCCGAGGTTGATGTAGCGATTTTGGAGATTGGCTTGGGCGGGCGGTTGGATGCCTTTAACGCGATTGATGCAGATGTGGCGGTGATAACCAGTATCGGCTTAGATCATCAGGCTTTTCTGGGCGATACCCGAGAAGCCATCGGCTATGAAAAAGCCGGTATCTTGCGCCGGAATCAGCGCGTGGTTTTGGGTCAGGACATGCCGAACAGTGTGGACAAACAGTGCCAAGAACTGGACTTGCAGCCTCAGCGCTGGGGACGACAATTCGCCAGTCTGGACTTGGGAGACGGCGAACACTGGCAGTACCAGCGGGCCGATGCAGACCCCATAACAATACCCTTGACCCACCTAGCCCCTCACAATATCGCGTTGGCCTGCGAAGCGGTTGCCCCCTGGGTAGACGCTAGCGCTTCTGTGATACAGGCCTGCAGCGCCCAGCAAATGCCCGGTCGCATGGACATACGACGGGTTGACCAACGGGTGTGGGTTCATGATGTCTGCCACAATCCTCACGGTGCAGAATTTTTTATGGCGGAGCTGGCACGCCGGCGAATAACTCCAGCGTTTTTTATCTGTGCCATGCTGGCAGGGAAGGATCACAAGGGGTTCTTTGAGGCGGTAAATGCCGCTACCGAGTCCCCGGTGTCGTGGCTGTGTTTGCCCAGTACCGGCGAGCGGGGCATAGCCGCCAGCGAATTGGCCGAGCACTTCGGCCAGCCCGACTGTGTGGCGCAGAACATGACCCAAGCGAAGAAGATGGCTCTGGAGCGAACCCAAGTTGGGGAAGCAATTGTGGTATTCGGCTCCTTTAGCGCTGTTGAGCAGTGCCCTTGGCTGGCATGATAGGGCTATGAAGGAGACTACCCGCTATCGCTTGATTGGCAGCATTTTTTTGTTGTCTCTTGCCGCCATTTTCGTACCCATGGTATTTGATGCACCAGTGCCTCAAAGAGATGGAGAGGTCTTTGCCCAACAGGAGGACGCTGGGCTCTCGCCCACTGAAGGTGGCAACGCTCTGTTGCAGGGTCCTCAACAGGAAGTAGACGAAATGATTGCTGAGCTGAAGCAGCGGGAGGCAGACTTGGACGCTGTGTTCAGGGAAAGTCAGGTTCAGGAGCGGGTGAGCGGGTTGATCGAGCAAGTGGATAAGGATGGCTATTGGCGTGAGGACGGCACGCGTTTTGGTGAGCCTGTCTTGACACCGGTGCGCAGCGACACCACGGTTTTTGCCGTTCAACTGGCCACCTTTGACGATCCGGAGAACGCCAAATTGTTGCGTCAACAGCTAAGAGACGATGATGCAGAGGCATTTATCTCTCAATACAAACAACGGGGACTGGGCGGTGAAAAAATCCGTTATCGGGTCGCGGTTGGGCCGCTGCTCAGTCATACTCTGGCCAAGGAGAAGCGAGCGTCCTACACCCAGACTTACGGCGTGCAGGCGATTGTGGTAGCCATGTCTCAATAGCCGCAGAGAGCGGGAATGTCGTATTTAGATTACATCATCATCGGAATCGTGCTCCTTTCGTCGATTTTCGGTTACACCCGGGGATTGGTCCGCGAGGCGTTTTCCTTAGGCTCTTGGGTCGTCGCCTTTCTCTTCGGATTTTGGTTTGGTCCAGAGCTGGCATCTGCCTACCCAAGCCTACTGGGATCAGGACAGGTAGCCCAAATCGCTGCTTTTTTGATCGTGCTGGTGGGGACTTTAATGGTTGCCAGTATGATTCAGTGGGGCCTAGGCCAACTTGTAAATCGCACTGGGATCGGCGGTACGGATCGCCTGCTGGGACTTCTGTTTGGTGCTGGACGAGGCGGATTGATTGTCACCGTCGTGCTGATGGTTGGCCAAAGCTTTTTCGCGCATACCAACTGGTGGAATGACTCGGAACTGAAATACGGTTTTCTGCAGTTTGAAGACGAGGTGCTAATACTTTTGGATCTGGCCAGCGAGTCCTTAGATGATCCACCACCGGCACCGACGTTACCCGATATCGATTTTTACGACACACAACCTCCAGACATTGAGTTAGTCGATGACCTTGATAGCACTGATTACTTCGAAGATTAAATAGAGATCCCCATGTGTGGAATTGTAGGCATTGTTGCGCGCAACGAAGTAAAACAGGACATCTACGATGCCCTCACGATTCTTCAACACCGAGGTCAAGATGCGGCGGGCATGATGACCAGCGATGGCCGCCACTGCTATTTGCGTAAAAACAATGGCTTGGTGAAAGACGTGTTTCAAAGCGAGCACATGGAGCGGCTGCAGGGCAATGTGGGCCTCGGGCAATGCCGGTACCCCACTGCGGGTTCCGCCAGCTCAGCCGAGGCACAGCCGTTTTATGTGAATTCCCCATACGGCATAGCACTGGCCCATAACGGTAATCTGACCAATACCGAAGAGTTGATGATCGATCTGTTCGCGGAAGATCTTCGGCATATCAATACCAGCAGCGATTCTGAAGTATTACTCAATGTGTTGGCCAACGAGCTTGGCGTACTGCACGCCATCGATCCGTCGCCTACGGAAATGTTTAAGGCCGTTGGCGCCGTGCACCAGAGATGCCGTGGTGCCTATGCGGTGGTGGCGATGGTCATCGGCTCTGGATTGCTCGGTTTTCGGGATCCCTATGGCATTCGACCCTTGGTAATTGGCAGTCGAGAAACGGAAAAGGGCACGGAATACATGCTCGCATCCGAGTCTGTGGCCCTGGATATCTTGGGTTATAGCCGAATGGGCGATGTGGCTCCAGGGGAGGCGGTGTTCATTTCCAACGATGGGCAGCTGTTCCGTCACCAGTGCGCGGCCAGTCCGAAGTTAGTGCCCTGTATTTTTGAGCACGTGTATTTCGCCCGTCCCGATTCCATCATTGACAACATTTCGGTTTATAAAAGCCGTTTGCGCATGGGGGAGCATTTGGCGCAAAGCGTATTGAATCGGTACTCCCAGCACGACCACGATATCGACGTGGTAATCCCAATCCCCGATACGGGACGAACCGCAGCCCTGCCTCTGGCTCACGAGCTAGGCACCAAGTATCGCGAAGGCTTCGTTAAGAATCGTTACATCGGGCGAACTTTTATCATGCCGGGCCAACAACAGCGGCGAGACTCTGTGCGGCAAAAACTCAACGCGATTGACCTTGAATTTAAAGATAAAAACGTCCTCCTCGTAGACGATTCTATTGTTCGTGGTACCACTATTACTCAGATTATCCAGCTAGCCAGGGAGGCCGGTGCGCGTAACGTGTACATGGCCAGTGCTGCGCCTGCCCTGCGGTACCAAAACGTCTACGGAATCGACATGCCGGCCCGAGAGGAGTTTGTTGCCCATCAGCGCTCCGAGGAAGAGGTGGCCAAAATCATCGGCGCGGACTGGTTGGTCTATCAATCCATAGAAGACCTGAAAAAGAGTTGCCATGAGGGAAATCCTCATGTTGACGACTTTGAGTGCTCGGCCTTCGACGGTAGCTACGTGACCGGAGACGTTGGCGCGGATTATTTGGCGAAAGTCTCCGCCCAGCGCAGTGATGCCTCCAAGCGTCAGAAGCAATTGAGTTTGCTGAAAGATGCCAACGTCTTGGACCTGAACAATCACGGCTAAAAAGGGCGGTATGATGTCAGACAACGCCATTAAGATTGGGAAAAAACCGCAGTGCAGCTAAAAAAGCGAACCCCCTGTGTCGGCATTTGCTCTACAACCTATGGCGATTTAGTGTGCCGTGGCTGCAAGCGCTTTGCCCACGAAATTGTGGAGTGGAATGGCTACGAGGAAGCACAGCAAGATGCGGTGCGCGAGCGCCTGCAGCGCCTGCGAGACGAGGTGTTGATGTTGGTTCTGAGCTGCGAAAATGAAGGTTTGCTGCAGACAGCGATAGCCGATGCGGGTCTAACTGATCTAGAGCCTATGGAACAACGCTATCAGCTCCTACGCTTTATGGTTCGGCGGGGACAGGATCTTGCCAGCGCCGGACTGGCCATGACGGAAGCCACCGCTTCGATGGAGGCGGCGAGCTACAGGGCAGGTGGCCCTGATCCCCAAGCACCGGATACCCTGGCACTAATGCAGTTACTGGACGCCGAGACCTATCAGCGCGCCAAGGCCCACTATGAGCGCAACTTTAAGGTGCCTGCGTGATAGCGTTTCCTTCCTCCAAGAAAAATCACCAAGCCATTGCCATCGTTCGAGACTTTTTGCTGGTGGACTCTCCAGAGGAGTGGTTCCAAGTCGCGCCCGAACACTTGCCTGAGCTGCTTATGGATCATGCCAATTGCGAGAAAAAGGCGGCTAGTACCGCGCTGAGCATGATGTATCGCTATGTTCAGTTCCCAGAGCTGTTGAAGAAAATGTCCAGCTTGGCCCGCGAGGAGCTAAGACATTTTGAGCAAGTGCTGGAGCTGATGGCCCAGCAGGGTGTGGTTTACGAACAAATTAATTCGGCACGATACGCTCAGGGACTGCATCAGCATGTGAGCAAAAACGAACCTCGTCGCCTAGTAGATCTCCTGATTTGCGGCGCTGTGGTGGAGGCCAGATCCTGCGAGCGTTTTGCTGGGCTGGCGGCGGTGTTGCCCGGAGACATTGGGGCCCTCTACGGCTCGTTGCTAAATTCCGAAGCCCGTCACTTTCAGGATTATTTGCAGATGGCTCGTCAGGCCAATGAGCAAATCGGCGGCTATGAGGACTTGACCGCCAGGGTGAATGAGTTTCTCGCCGTTGATGCGCAACTGGTGACCAGCGACGACGACCAGTTTCGCTTTCACAGTGGCAAGCCCGCAGTCTGAGCTGCCGTATCTGAACAGTCCCGATTCCCAAGACGCTGTCCGGATTTCCAGCCAGCATAGGTAGCACAGAGGATTGAATACCTAGCCCCGGTAATGGCTTAGCCCAAAACATTCCAGTGACCAGTGATCGTCTTCTTGCCGGCACAGCCAGCCACAATCTTGCCAGTCCCCTAGCACGATTCGTTTGAATGCCGTGGTTCCGCGTTGGGGATACACCCCTGGCCGATGAGTGTGACCGTGAATCAGGATATCAGCCTCGTGTTTTTGCATCGCAAGGGTGATGGCACCTAAATTCACGTCCATGATTTGGTCGGATTTATTGGCATTGGCCTCAACGCTTTGCGCCCGCATCTGTTTGCCCAGAGCCTGGCGCTCCGTCAAAGAACGTCGGAGTAAATTTTGCTGAAATGCTTCACTGCGCAGCATGACTCTGGCCTGTTGATAGGCCTCGTCGTCGATGCAGTATTGGTCACCATGGCTGAGCAAAATGTGCCCATCCAGCAGGTAGGGGTCGGCAAGAATAGTGGTCCCAGATGCATTGGCGAATGCCTCGCCAAACAGGAAATCTCGGTTGCCGTGGACAAGGAATATCCCGGCCTGTTGGCTGGCTTGGTTCAGAGTCCGACACAGTGCTTGAGCGCATTCAGAATCGTCGTCATCGCCAACCCACATTTCCACCAGATCGCCGAGAATGTAAATCTCATCCACCAAGGGCGCTTCCACCCGCAGAAGATCCACGAAAGCTCGAAATATCCCGGAGCTGGGATCTTCCAAATGCAGATCAGAAATAAACAACCGCTTCATACACCACTCCAAGCTATACCCAGTGAGCTTGCCGCTGCTTGCATGGTGTTTTGCAATAGGGCAACCCGAGTCATAGGGCCAACACCACCGGGAACCGGTGTGATCCAACCGGCTCGTTCCTTGGCTGCGGCGAAGTCCACATCGCCATAGAGTTTGTTGTCGGCACCGCGGGTTATGCCTACGTCAATGACGGTTGCACCTTCTTTGACCCAATCTCCTGGTACAAGGCCCGGTTTGCCTACTGCGCTGATTAAGATATCGGCTTGTCGGGCCATGGCCCCGGTATCGGCAGTAAACTTGTGCGCTGTGGTCACTGTCACACCGGCCAGCAGCAATTCCAAACCCATAGGGCGACCCACATGATTTGAGGCGCCGATGATCGTGGCGTGCAGGCCTTTATATTGGGTTCCGATGTGGTCGAGCATCTGCATGATGCCCATGGGTGTGCAGCTGCGCAGAGTCGGGCGCCGTAGAGCAAGACGACCGATGTTGTAGGCGTGAAAGCCGTCCACATCTTTGTGGGGCAAGATCCGGTCAATAATTCGATCTTCATCTAGGTGGGGTGACAATGGGCTTTGAACCAAAATACCATCGATTTTTGGGTCATCGTTGAGCTCATCCACATGGGCATCAAGGTCGCTTTGCGAAATGTTAGCGTCCAGATGCAGCGCCCTAGAGTAAAGGCCGACTTCCTCGCAATCTCGTCGCTTGCCGTTCACGTAAACTGCTGAAGCTGGATCATCACCTACTAGAATAACAGCCAATCCCGGTGCTCTGTGGCCTTGGGCTTTCCAGTTTGCTACTTCAGCAGCCATTGTGCCTCGAATGCTTTTGGCTAGTGCATTCCCATCGAGTATTCGGGCTGTCATTGGTGCTCCTGTCGCGGAGGCGCTGCTGCACGGTTGCTGTACCGGCATGTATTAACGGCGCCTTTGAGAAAGCGGAATGGTACTACCCATGGCGTCATGAGACTAATGGTGTGGATTGTTTAGTTGTGGCGGACTGCCGTTTTTTCCAGGCGCGGCTAGGACAGAGGGTCTTTTGCAAGTTTTGTGCGGGAAGG
>Ga0129353_1047427_pt1 | contig 9866 bp, 7 predicted proteins | sample CPBNA2_4_FD_105431 | JGI IMG/M metagenome (GOLD analysis project Ga0129353, IMG submission 105431) | Freshwater to marine salinity gradient microbial communities from Chesapeake Bay, USA - CPBay_Sum_27_0.2_RNA2 (Metagenome Metatranscriptome) | ecosystem: Environmental > Aquatic > Marine > Coastal ...
CGGCAGCCATCGTTCTTAGCGGCCACGCGGTGTCATCGAGCATGGGCCTAGGTATGGCTAATATGATGGATCCAAATCTGGGTAACGTCCCTACCCTGTCGCAGTTTTTGCTGATCATTGGCCTGTTGGTGTTCCTAGCCCTCGGCGGCCACTTGGTCTTGATCAGCGTGCTGGTGCAGAGCTTCACCTCCATTCCCATTGGCACCGGATTGCTCGGTACCAACGCCATCACCGGCTTTTTAACTTGGTCCTCTCAGGTGTTTATGGGAGCGGTGATTATGGTGCTGCCCATCATGTTGGGCCTGCTTATGATTAATGGCTGCCTCGGTGTGATTTCCCGAGCCTCTCCCAGCCTAAACGTATTTGCTGTGGGCTTCCCCGCACTGATTCCAATCGGTTTTGGCATGGTCTTGCTGAGCATGGTGCTGATTATCGGCAAGATGGAAGGCCTGTGGTATCAGGCCTTTCAAACCCTTAATGAAAACATGTTGGGTTTGTAATGGCTGAAGAATCACAAGACGACAAAACAGAAGAACCCACCGCGCGACGCTTGGAAAAGGCCAAGGAAGACGGGCAAGTGTTGCGTTCTCAAGATATGACCATTGCTGCAGTGACGATGACGGTAATCGCAGCCATGTATCTGGGTGGATTTTGGATGGGGCCGCGCTTCGTCAATACGTTTACCCAAGCGTTGACAATTCCGGCGAACTACGCGTTCGAGGCAAACTTAGCCCTAAATCGTTTATCCGTTTTGTCCATGGACAGTTTCATTACGGTGATCCCGATATTTGTGCTGGCCATTGTCGCTGCAATTGGTTCAGCGACCGCCTTGGGCGGATTTGTGTTCTCGGCAAAAGCTTTCGCCCCTAAGGCCAGCAAGCTCAATCCCATCAAAGGGATGAGTAGAATTTTTGGGCTTAAAGCCTTGGTTGAACTCACGAAGTCTTTGCTGAAATTCTCTTTGGTAGCCGGCATTGGCGGCTCCTATCTCTATTTCAACTTCGACACGATTATGACCATAGGCGATATGCCCATCGACATTGCCATAGCTCAAAGCGTCGAAACCGTCTTGCTTGGCGCCCTAGTCGCTACGGTGGCGCTGGTGTTGATCGCGCTAATTGATGTGCCCTATCAGCGCTACGAGTTCATCAAGAAGCTGAAGATGACCAAGCAGGAACTCAAGGACGAGATGAAAGACATTGAGTGTCAACCGGAGGTGCGCCAACGTATTCGTGCAAAACAGCGCGAGTTGGCCCAGCAGCGCCAGTTAGACGATGTGCCCTCTGCCGACGTTGTAGTAACAAACCCCCAACACTTCGCCGTCGCCCTCGTCTACGAGATGGACAAAGAAGAAGCGCCTCGAGTGGTGGCGAAGGGTAAGAACTTTATGGCGAAGAAGATCCGAGAGCGGGCTGGCGAGAATGGCGTAGAGATTTTTGAAGCGCCTTTGCTTGCTCGAGCTTTGTATTTCACCTCGGACGTGGGCATGTACATACCCCACGGCTTGTTCCACGCGGTGGCACAGGTCATTGCCTACGTTTACAGCTTGAACTCTGTGGCTCCGAATGGTCAGAAGATGACTAAGCCGAAGCCCCAGGTACCGGAAGAACTGATCTTTGATGAAAGCGGCCGTCGATCCAGCGATTTGGGCTAGGCCAACTAATTTAGACATAGGAAGAACCAGGATGATCCCGTTAAAGGAAGAACCCACAGTTAACGCTACTTTGTGCTTTAGCGATGAGGATGCCAAGGTGCTAGCAAGCTGCCAGAGTCATATTGCCATAGCAGGCAACGTGATATTGGCTTCTGCTCGGCATGAAAATCTGTTGGCCCATTACACACGCACTCTGCTAGCTGGCCTCAATGGTTTTGGTGAGAAATCAGTGGTGATCCACCGGATGCCCAAGAGCAGTGATGGTTTGCTGGATCGTTTAAACGAACATTTAGCCAATCTCGATATTTCAACCCTGCAGACTAAGCGGGTGACGAAGACTCGGGAGATCTGGCTGTATGAGCTGCCTGGGCCAGCGGAATCCGAGTTGTTGCAGATGGCAGCCAAAATGATCGGCCAGTTCAAGGCAGCCGGCGTCTCCATTGTTGTCCATTCGCGGCAGGCGCGCCCTGACTCCCCACATTTGCAGAAGTTGGCTACCCGAATGCGCGCCAAGCCCGTGGTCTTTCAAACGCCCACGGAAGAACAGTGCAAGGCGCTAGCAGAGAAAGCGCGGGGCTGTCCTGAAGCGGCTCAAATCAATCAGCTCATCCGCTCTTTAGGCATCACGCTTGAAAGCGAAGAAATGGCAGAAACAGCTGAGATCAATCAACCGGTCAGTTTGTCGGCCCTGATGCAGCAGGAGGGAAAAAAGCTACCAACCCCCCCCAGTCCAGGGCCACAGCTTAGGGCGAACGCGCCGGTCAACTCCGATAGCAATGCGGGTTCCGCGATCCAGCGGCGGCCTGCTTCCGGGGTATCAAATTCAAGAATCGTGATTTCTTCGGGGGTCGCCAGCGCGTTGGTAATGGCCCTTTACTTCAGTCCGGGTGTCGATGCTTTCTCGGCATTCGATAAAGGCCTGGCCTGGATTCAATCTGCAGGCGCAACCGCACTCGCGCCAAAACCGGAAAGTCAGAGTGGCGCTCTGTCTGACGTAAGGGCCCCTGTTATTCCCATTGCAGGCACCAATACGAAAACCGGGCAAGTGCAGAGCCCTCTGGCCGGCATGGCAACCCCGACGCCGGTTGTGCAGACGACACCACAGGTGACCGCTACGGTTGAGATTCCGGTAGAGATTTCCGATGCTAAGCCCCTGGCGCCGACGCCGACAAAGCGAGACAAACCTGAGGCTTCGTCGATGGACCAGGAAGCCGGTCTGAAAGCGCTTTTTCCCGTTGCGCTACCTGCTGAGTCAGTGCGACGGACCGAGGACATCTCCGCGGTATCGAGCCCCGAGATAGAGCCAGGGGTATACATTCAACACGCATCTTTCCGCCTCCCGCAAAGCGCATTGATCTGGAAAAACAACAATGGGCAAATACCTGGCGTTAAAGTTTTTGCCAAAGGTGAACGATTTGTAACAGTCAGCGGGCCGTTTTTGGATCGCGGCCAAGCAACAGATTATTTAGCTGAATTCGGAATTACCGCGCGCCCATATTTTATCAGCGCAACTGTATTAACCTCTCGATCCTAAGCAGATCGGATATTGGAGAGCACCATGGCAGACGAAGAAAACCAAAAGCCTGAAGATCAAAAAAGTCTTGAAGAGACTGCAGAAAATTCCGTGGAGTCCGTTCAAGAGGAAGGTGAAGGAACTGCGCCGGAAGGATCCGAGGAGGCCATAGAGGCCATTGCTGAAAATGTGAAAAATCGAGCGGCGCAAATTGAGGACGTGTTGGCGGTAGTGAGCGAACCCAGCGCGCTACCCAAGACCGTAGAAGCCGCCCCATCAAAAGCTGGAACATCAGAAAAGCCCGGCGCCGAAGCAGTTGGCGATGACGAGCCCAACCTGCAAATTAGTGTTGGAGGAGACACCTTACGTATTTCGACAGCCCATCCGCTGATCGAGGATATTGCTGAACAGTTGCAGAAGTCTCAGCGGTTCACCCTATATTCCGTCGGGGCCCTGTGCATCACTCTGCTGGCAGCTGTTTTATTCTATGTGCTCATGGCAGCTCAGCTGTCATCCAAAGTAAAAGAAATCGACTCCATGTTGGGGGCCATGGCCAAACGCACCCTGCAAATGACTAGGGGCATCGAGAGCTTCAGCACCTTGGAGACACAGTTGGAGCAGGGTTTGACCAATCAGTTGATGCTTCAGGAGATGTTGTCCGCCAACGAAATTGCCATGGGTGTTGTTAACCAGCAGCTGCAGGCAATGCCCAATATTGTCGAGACCGCAAGCAACAACGCGCTTAGTCAAACGCAGCAGGCCTTGCAGGCCCAGCTACAAAACCTTGAAGCTGAAACCTCTCGGTTACTAGCTCAGGTAGATCGCGCCCAACTCAGTCTGGAAGAGCAAGCCGCTGCCTTGGGTTCTCTCAGAGGCATTAGGCGCGAGTTGACGGGCTTGAACGGTAGCCTGAACAACGTTGAGAAAACCGTAAGCGACTTGTATGTCATTGAGCGCGCCAGGGTGGCGAAGCAAATGCAGGACCGGGGTCCGGTGGCTCTTGGTCAATAAACGACATTTGGTTGACGAAGTCGCCAATTATCGCCATAAAATGAGACCTGATCGATATTTTTTGGTTAACGAGCTTGCGTAAACAGCTAGGCGTCGCTTTCACAACGGCGTAGCTTGAAGGGTAAGCCTCAAGAGATGACGAGAGATGACTGATAATTTTATCCCGATACTTCTGATTACGCTTACCATTGCGCTAATCGTTATTTTGTTCATCATCGTCAGTTATGTCCTGATTCGGGTGCGATCCTTGGAAGCGATGCAAAGTGATGCCGAATCCACGCCAGCTGGGCCGGCGCCAAAGTCAAAAACCGGTGGAGCGCTATCGGGTTTTCGGGGCAAGGCTATTTGGGACGCGCTGGAGAATCCCGGTAAGCATCCTGGCGTGATCGATCAACTCAGCAGTCGTTACGCCTTTGTGCTTGCCCGACACATCGAACAAGTGATCGACCAAGGCCAGTTAGATCGGCAGCGTAATCGTGAAGCCGTGCCTGAAAGCGATGCCGCTGTCGGTGGCTTGCGAGGCGAGGTCCATTCGTGGTTGCCGTCATCCTATGTGCAGCGTTTCTACCGCATCGGCTCACAATCGGTGACCGTCCCCGACGAAGATTTGCCGGAGCTGCGCGCTGAGGTGCACGGGCTGGTTGATGAAATTCTGCATAGGCTACACATGACTGATCAGGGCAGCGGTATCAGTCAACTGGTGACCTCTCATACTCTAGATTTCAGAAGTCAGGCTCGCGGAGAGGAGTACGAGGCCTCCGTTGCAGAGGCCAATGAGGCTCCCTCAAACGAGCAAAAATCTTAGGTCTCGATAAGCGTCCGGCAGCAAGCTCAGGTAGGATGGTCGGGTTGTATTTCAGCCGGGGTCATTCTTGGATATATCCCACATTCTTGACGGACTCAACGAGTCCCAGCGCGATGCAGTTTCTGCGCCATTGACCAACGCTCTGGTCGTGGCCGGTGCGGGTAGTGGAAAAACCCGTGTGCTCGTTCACCGTATCGCCTGGTTGGTTGAGGTCGAGGGTGTCTCTCCCTACGGTATCTTGGCGGTTACCTTCACCAATAAAGCTGCAGCGGAGCTTCGCGCTCGAACCGAATCTCTGTTGAATGTGAGCGCCCGTTCCATGTGGGTGGGGACGTTTCACGGTCTTGCTCATCGGCTGCTGCGTATGCATTGGGCAGAAGCACGGCTGCCTCAGAACTTTCAGATCATAGACGGCGATGACCAAGTGCGGCTGATTAAGCGCATCATGAAAGCCCAAGACATCGATGAAAAAAAGTGGCCTGCTCGGCAAGCGGCTTGGTTTATTAACGGACAAAAAGACGAGGGCAAACGCGCACACGAAGTGGCTACCGGGGAAGATTTGTTTCAAATCACCCACAAGCGGATCTATCAGGCCTATGAAGAAACCTGTGACCAAGGCGGCTTGGTGGATTTTGCGGAGCTGCTGCTGCGTTCCCACGAACTTTGGCTGAATGACGCCACCCTTTTGAACCATTATCAGCAGCGTTTTTCCCACCTGCTGGTCGACGAATTTCAGGACACGAATACCATTCAATACGCGTGGCTGCGGGTGTTGGCCGGTCGAAGCGCAAAAGTGATGGCCGTAGGGGATGACGATCAGTCGATTTATGGCTGGCGTGGGGCAAAGGTGGAAAACATTCACCAGTTCGGCGAAGACTTTGACGATGTGGCAACGGTGCGGCTGGAACAGAACTATCGTTCCACTCAAACCATATTGGATGCGGCCAACGGTCTGATTCAGCGCAACACCAATCGCTTAGGAAAGGAACTGTGGTCAGAGGGTGAGCGTGGCGAGCCCATCAAAGTCTATGCGGGATTCAACGATTTGGATGAAGCTCGGTTCATCGCCGAGCGCATTCAACAGTGGATTGACGACGGCGGCAGCCCCAACGAGGCAGCTATTTTGTATCGCTCCAATGCGCAATCCCGAGTGTTGGAAGAGGCCCTACTTAGACTGAATATTCCTTATCAGATCTATGGCGGCCAACGGTTCTTCGAGCGTGCGGAAATCAAGAACGCCTTGGCTTATATGCGATTGATGGAAGACCGGCATTCGGATACCGCTTTCGAGCGTGTAGTGAATACGCCAACTCGCGGTATTGGCGACAAGACCCTGGAGGGTCTTCGTGCGCTTGCCCGTACCAACCAAACCTCCCTGTGGCAGGCAGCTAAGGACGGCATCGCCGGCGGCTCTTTTACGGCCCGAGTGAATGGCGCGGTTGGCGGGTTTCTGATTCTAATCGATGAAATTGCTGAAGCTGTGGCGCCGATGCATCTGGACGAGTTGGCGGAACATGTGATCGACGCCAGCGGACTGATGACGTTTCATGGTCAGGAGCGCGGTGAGCGAGGACTGGCGCGCAAAGAGAACTTGCAGGAATTGGTCTCTGCCTGCCGTCAGTTCAGCGGCGATTTGGTTTTTCCCTTTGAGGATAGTGACCGCGCCGAGGTTAGCGTGCTGCAGGAGTTTTTGGATCAAATGACCTTGGATGCCGGGGACCGTCAAAGTGCCCAAGGCCCCAGTGTCCAGATGATGACCCTGCATTCGGCTAAAGGTTTGGAGTTTCCGCTGGTTTTCCTGGGGGGCATGGAGGAAGGCCTGTTTCCCCATCGCATGTCCTCTGAGGAGCCCGGGCGTTTGGAAGAAGAACGCCGTTTGGCATACGTGGGAATCACGCGCGCCATGCAGGAGCTCTATTTGACCTACGCAGAAAGCCGTCGTCTGCACGGACAAGACAGCTACAACCGTCCCAGTCGATTTTTGCTGGAAATTCCCCAAGACCTGTTGTCAGAAGTTCGGATGAAGGCGAGTACCCAAGGGTTGTTTAGCGGTGGTTATGCTGGTGGTGGCGGCAGTCTAATGCAGGAAGAGTCCAACGGCATGCGGATGGGCCAGCGAGTGCTGCACGGTAAATATGGTGAAGGTGTTGTGCTGCAGTTTGAAGGTAACGCCGAGCGCGCTAAGGTGCAGGTGAATTTTGCCGAAGGCGCGAAGTGGCTGATGGTTGGCTATGCCAATCTTCAGATCATCGATTGAAAAAACTGACTAAACGCAAATTCGTTTATGACTAAGGTGGCAGAAATGACCCACATAAAAATGAAATCTCGAATCATGGGGTTGGTGGCTAGCCTATGTATGGCCTTGATGCTGGCGGCGTGCGCTCCCGAGCCTAGCGGTGGGCAAGGAGACGGCCCAGCAGGCGGTGTTAATACCAAGGTTTACCAGTGGAAGATGGTAACGACCTGGCCGAAAAACTTACCCGGTTTAGGTACCGCGCCAGAACGATTGGCCGACCGCCTGCGGGTAATGAGCGATGGCCGCCTGGACATTAAGGTCTATGGCGCGGGCGAACTGGTCCCAGCGCTGGGAGTGTTTGATGCGGTCTCTCAAGGTACCGCTCAAATGGGGCATGGCGCGGCCTATTACTGGCGGGGCAAAAATCCAGCCACGGCCATGTTTGCCACGGTGCCTTTTGGTATGAACGCTCAGGAAATGAACGGCTGGCTGCACTATGGCGGCGGCATGGCCCTGTGGCGGCAATTGTATGGCCAGTTCAATTTGGTGCCCTTTGCCGCCGGTAATTCCGGGGTGCAAATGGCCGGCTGGTTCAACAAAGAAATCAATTCCATCGACGACCTGCAGGGCTTACGTATGCGTATTCCCGGCATTGGCGGGGAAGTGTTGGCTCGAGCCGGAGGGGTTCCCGTGATCCTGCCCGGCGGCGAGATTTTTACCGCCCTGCAAACCGGCGCTATCGACGCAACCGAATGGGTTGGCCCATACAACGACCTTGCGTTTTCTTTACACACCGCAGCAAAGTACTACTACTATCCGGGCTGGCATGAACCTGGCCCTACCTTGGAAGCGATGGTAAATAAAGAAGCTTGGGATGCCCTACCGCCCGATCTGCAGGCGATGATTGAAGTGGCGACCCAAGCGATCAATGAAGACATGTTAAGTGAATTCACGGCTCGCAATAACGCCGCGCTGGATACGCTTATTAACGAGCATGGGGTGCAGTTGCGACGACTGCCTGACGATGTGATCACCGCCCTTCGTGTGGCGTCGGAAGAGGTTGTGGCTGAAATAGCCAATGCGGATCCGCTTGCAAAGGAGATTTACGAGTCCTATATGGCCTACCTCAAAGACGTGCGCCGTTACCATGCCATTAGTGAGCAAGCCTATTTGAATGTGCGCGAATAGGCTGGCGTTCACCAGATACCCGCAGCCAAGGGATTAGGAGTCGGTCATGGAACTGAAGAACACAGAATACGACGTGGATGATCAGGGGCTGGCCACCATCTGGCTCAATCGCCCCCACCGCATGAATGCCTGGACCGGTCGGCTACACACCGAGTATCGCCATCTGCTGAAAAAAGCCAATGATGATGCGACAGTGCGCGCCATCATCGTAACTGGCCGAGGCAAAGGATTCTGCGTTGGCGGCGATAGCCAGGCTTTGAGCGGCCACGCCGACCGTGGCGCCTATGATCCTGGAATCAGCACGGATATCGCCAAGCCGGGGTATGGTACTGACCCCAATTTTGATGCGTCTTTTGCTTACCATTTTGGCTTAGATAAGCCCGTGATCGCTGCCATGAACGGTCCTGCCGCCGGGGTGGGCTTGGCTCTGGCCTGTTTCGCCGACCTGCGCTTTGCCGTCCCAAACGTGAAATTCACCACCGCTCACGGCAAGCTGAATCTGCCTGCCGAGTATGGCCTGTCGTGGATGCTGCCAAAAATCGTGGGGCTTGGCCGCGCCAATGACCTGCTGCTCACCAGCCGAGTCTTTACCAGCGATGAAGCCTTCACTTTGGGCTTCGTCAATCAAATCTTCAAGCCAGAGACGCTGCTGGAACAGACCCGTGAGTACGCGCATCAGCTGATTGCCAGTGTCTCACCCAATTCTCTGCGCCAAACCCGCTGGCAAATCTACAAAGACCTGCATCGGGATGTGGCCAGTGCGGTGATGGAATCTGAGCGTCTGATTGAGGACATGGCCAAGGAAGAAGACTTCAAAGAAGGCATTGCCGCCTTGGTGGAAAAACGCCCGCCTCAATGGCCGTCGGTGAACTGAGACTCTCTGATAGCCGAGAGTATCGCTTTGCAGAGGTTCCTACCTCCATCGGAACACTTGGACTTAAAGCTGGCCCGGCAACCAAGTCGCCATGGCCGGCCAAATCAGCAGCGCCGCCAGCAAGAGCAGCTGTAGCCCAATAAAGGGCAGCACACCGCGATAAATCTCGGTAGTGGCCACATGATCCGGGGCAACGCCGCGCAAGTAAAACAGAGCAAATCCGAAGGGCGGGGTTAGGAAAGAGGTTTGCAGGTTCACGGCAATCAAAATGCCCAGCCAAATGGGGTCTACGCCCATGGCCATGAGTACGGGTCCCACAATGGGCACCACCACGAATGTGATCTCAATGAAGTCGAGAATAAAGCCCAGCAAAAAAATCACCACCATGACGATCCCCAAGGCACCCCACATACCGCCGGGCATTTGCTGGAACATGGCGTGGACCATTTCCTCGCCGCCGTAGCCACGAAAGACCAGGGAAAATATTGAAGCCCCGACCAGAATAAAGAACACCATACCGGTGGTGGATAGCGTGGCACTGCCTACCTCTGAAAGCACCTGTCTGTTTAGACGCCCGTAGGCCAG
>Ga0129353_1354239_pt1 | contig 9822 bp, 1 predicted proteins | sample CPBNA2_4_FD_105431 | JGI IMG/M metagenome (GOLD analysis project Ga0129353, IMG submission 105431) | Freshwater to marine salinity gradient microbial communities from Chesapeake Bay, USA - CPBay_Sum_27_0.2_RNA2 (Metagenome Metatranscriptome) | ecosystem: Environmental > Aquatic > Marine > Coastal ...
CCGGTGAGAGATGGAGGGCGACGCCGTGATTGAGCCACGGGCTCGACCGTGACAGGAGCCCAACCCATCACTTCCGAGCGCCAACCGTCTTGGAAACCGAGTACCGTTGGATCAACCGCTGAGACGATGCGTCGGTCGGACGGTTCGGGAAGGTACTCGACATCACGAAGGCCTTCCATGGAACCTTCCATGTTGTTCCGCACAAGAAACCTTGTTTGAAATGTCGCTCAAAAATGAACATCAGAACTTGGTTCCGCCTCGGCTACGGGCCGTCTTGACACCGCCGTAGATCACGAGTACACCGAGCAAGACGATCAACAGCGTCATCCACAACGATTCGCCATCTGCTGTTGTGGCCACGTTGTATTCGATCTGGAAGTCGTCGTCTTCAGGAATCACCTCGACACTCTCACTCTCAGCTCCTTCTACGTTGATGCGCAAATCAAATCGCTGCGGTCCTTGCTCAAAGGTCAGGTCTGCGAATTCTGCCTCAACGGTCTGTCCTGCAGGTACCGAGATGGTTCTGAATTGCTCGTCCATGCCGGGAGGCGTCAGGTAGACAATGACCGAGGGTGCGTCAAGGAGACCATCGTTGGTAACGGGAACACGAACGGTTCCAGGCTCGTTCGCAATCTGATCGGACTGCGTGGAGATGGCTGCTTGGTCAACGTAGAGCTTAATCGTAGCTTTCGTGATCGTCACCGATACCTCTTCCGTCGCCGTCGATTCGTCTTGGCTGTTGATGTACACCGTGAGGTCAAATTGACCTTCACTGAACGATTCGGGGGCGAAGACCGTGAACTGCTGCGTCCGGGTTTCGTCCTTGCTGAGGGTCAGCGTCGACATCATTGGCGTCACGGACCAGCCCTCTGGCACGCCGCTTTCGAGAAGTTCAATGCTAAAGGTGTCCTGGCCGTTACCATCGTTGGTGACGTCAAACGTAATCTGGCGCTCCACCAGAGCCGACATTCCCAATTCCTCTGTGGCATCCGTAATGCTGAATCCGAAACGTTGGGGCACGGATACCTTGATGGCTGCCTGCGTCGATTCACCGAGGTCGGTTTCCATTCGCAGCGTCACGCGGTGGGCGTTAGCGAGGTGCCATGCATCCGCTACATCCGGTAGCGTGACCTGCACCCGCAACGTTGCTTGGAGCAGTGAAGTGTTGGTACTGTCACCGATACCAAGCGAAAGCTGGATGGTGTCTTCGTAAGCTTCACTGCTGGTGTTCCAAATCTTCACGTCCCAGAGTTCGGAATCTTGGGCGAGTCCAAGTTCTCCGGTGACGGTGAAAACATCGAGTGCTTCGGTACCGTTGTAGGTAACGTCGTAGTCGTAGGTGATCACTTCGTAAACCGATTCGTTCGTTGAGGACACCATCGCCTCAATTTGCGTGTCCAAAGTATTGACCAATGTTCCTTGGGATACCGATGCTTCGTTAAAGACGATATCAACGTTTGAGTTCACGCGTCGATTGAATTGAAGTGTTGCCGCAATGGTTGAATCAGCTGTAACCGTGGAGGTTTGGCCGCCAAAGTATTCCATTTCAAGGCCCATCGAGTGCTGAACGGTCATGAACTCTCCTTCAAACGCCACGGTTCCCTCTGGGAACAGTTGGACAAGCCCACCTTCGTCTGGCAGGTCAACCATCCATGCGATATCGTCAAAGGTGACCTCAAGTTGAACATCCTCTTGGATGAGCGTCGCACTTTCGGGGTCACTTGCACCTGCGTGATGGTCACCTTGTTCAATGTCGGTCCACGCAGTTGACAAATCAACATAGCCACCAAGGGCCATCACCATTGAGATGTTGCCGCCATCAGAGACGGATGCATCAAGCAAGCCGATGGCCACTCCGCCACCGTTCTGGCCAGGGTCTGCCTCGGTAACCACCACAACCCAACCTCCCGGTTGAATATCGGTTGACCACTCGAGCGTGTCACCGTTCATGGTGCCCGTAACCGTAACTGCATCCCGCTCCACGCCTGCGACAGGGTAGAGCACGATGTTCGCCCCTTCCAAACGAGAGGCGTCAACTTGGTCGGTGACGGTTCCAGAAACAGCAACAGAACCGGCCGTGATTTCGATGTCCGTTGAGTCAGCACTGTCGTAAACTGGGAATCCTGATTCGTTGTTGATGTCATAATACACCGTATCGAAACCGTCTTTTTCCACACTGACGTTGTAAACATCACGAATCGGGACAAACAAACGCCAAACGCCGTCTTCATCGGTCGTAACGGTCGTGCTGAACTCAGAGTTGTTCGCTCCGAGCACGGTGACGGTCATGTTTTCCAATCCCTCGAATTCACCAGGTGAACTGTCGTTGTCCAGGTCCCAGTAGACCTTTCCGCCGATTTCAACTTCAAGATCTGCGTACACCGAGTCGAGTAGAAGTACATTGTCGACTGCATCATCGGTATTGAACGGTGCAATGCTGGTGTCCAAGAACCAAGACGCTGTACCAATCGTTTTGTTCAGGTACAACGACCATGTTCCCGGCATCAACATCTCGGTGGCGTTTCCGTTTTCGTCTGTACGTTCGAAGGTAATGTTACCGTACCCGTCTTGACTGACAGCTGTCACGGTCATGTCGGCAAGTGGGTCGTTTGTGAGGCCTTCCAGCAATTCCATGGAAACTTCAACGCTCTCTACCGTTTGGAGGACCAGTTCAAGGCGGTCACTTCCAACACCCACCGTCACGGGGTAACGCAGCGTTTCGGTCATGTCACCGTTGGAGAACGGTGCGACAATTACCAACCAGTCACCAGCGGGAACATAAGCTGCAAAGGAGCCGTTCTCATCTGAACCGATGTTGAACCATTGGTCATCAGCTTCATTGTACATCAGGAATTCGTTTGCGATACCGTCTCCTGTCGAATTACTGAGTGTACCATTAACCAGGAAGGTGTCTTTGAGTGCGAACGCTGCTGGTTCTTCGATGGCGTCCAGCCCAACGATGATCGGTTCAAAGAAGCCAGAGGCGACAAGGTCGTAATCCGTCGCATTCTCCTCTGAAGCACCGGTTCGATTAAACTCAACTTGGTAGCCACCAGGCGTCAGCTCAACCGTCACGACACCGGTTTCTGTGTAATCATCTGCGGCGAAGTAGCGGGTCTCTTGCGACTCGTCCAATGGCACCAGGCTGAAGGCTGGAGATACCTTCGTAGCGTTCTCAAAGGATCCGTCTTCAGCATCATCAAGGTACAGGTTCAACGTGACCTCGATGGCCTCGGGGTTCACGAACACCTCAAACAGGGAAAGTTCAGTACTAAGCGAGTGGTTCACAACAACAGCATCGGTGTCGGTTGCATTGAGCCGCTCGTCACCCAAACTGATGTCCCACTCACCGTTGATGAGGTCGAGAACAAATTCACCCATGTCGTTGGTTGTGCTCGTCCATCGCAGACCGTCTTGATTTGTAGCGGTGACCTCCACAGGTTCCCAGTAGGGTATGGTACCTCCCCATTGTGTCGTGTTGTCGTACAGGTGAAGTACGCCGCTCAACATTCGGGTCGGTTGCAAGTACACGTTGCCCAAATCCACGCTGACGCCGTTGTCAACGGAAACGAGGGCACCGTATCCACGGTCCACCACGATGCTTTCAGTGGTGAGGTGGTAGTCAAAGCCAGAGGGCACACGGATCGAGAAGTCGCCCGTGATGTTGGTTACTGCGGAAAATTCGAGCGTGTTGGAGGCAACGTTCACCGTAAGGGCTGAAGCACCATCGGATGTCTCGAGCTTCTCTTGGTCCGTCGTGGTTTGAATCCACGCGTCGTATTCGTCTGCGGTAACACCGGGGTAATTTCTCACCGTTCCGTTAATGTAAGCTGCCTTTGCGTAGGTCACGTCTTGAGCCAGATCACCAGCCTCGAGTGTCAGTTCGATTTGGTCAAACAGGACAAACTCAGGATTGATGTCGTCTCGAATATCCCATGTTCCAAGCAGCAATTCAACCGACAACTCGCCGTTCTCGTTTGAAGTAACGTTGATCGGTTGGAAGAAGCCTTCCGTGTTCTCGAACGTGATGGTTCGGTTGGTGACATCAAAGAGCGCTTCTTGTGTCAGCGGATCGATCGGGGAAACCAGTGTTAGGGTCACATCGGATGTGTCCGGGACAAGGCCGTCAAGGGTGATGTTGGACGTTTCGTCACCGACAAACACCGTCTGGTTGAGGTCGTACCAACCATCGCCGTCAACGTCAACTCGGTAGTAATAATCACCCTTTGCGATGGGGCCGTGGGAGAAATTACCCTCATGGTCGGTCGGTATTTCAACGAGGAATTCCTCTCCGAGATCGATGTCCACAAACTCGATAATCTTGTCAGAAAGCAAATCGGCATTGTTGTCTTTCAAGGTATCCTTGAAGATCGCTCCCGGCATGACCATGGCCAAATCGTAGGAAGGGTCAACCCCGATTTCAACAGGATCTGGCAACAGCACTTCTTTCCCGTTGTCGAGTTGTGCAATCATGTTGTAGGTACCGGGCAGCAATCCAGTCTTGTAGAAAGATCCGGGTTCAACCATCGGTCCTGAGAAACTGCCGACTCCAATGAACAGACCGGTGCCGTTGAACGTGCCCGTTCCTTCAAACATTCCCGCACCTTCAATGGTTTCGCCTTGACCGGCACTTGCGTCACCGTAGGTCCGACTGAGGGTGGATGTCCCCTCGGATGTGAATTTACCAAACGCATCAACCGTGCCTTCAAGTCGGTAAGTTGGTGGGGATGTGGCAGCATCTGCCAAGCAGAAGGTTTCGTTGCTGGGCATCACGATGTTGGACTCGTTGTCTGTATCGCAATCGACAACATCGCTGGGCTCGACCCATTCGGCCTCGATCAAACCTGCGCCAGTCCATGTACCGTTGGCAAAGAAGCTGCGTTCGTTGCCGATGTCACGGGTGAACGTACCGATGAAGTTCTTTGCAAGCGCAATTCCGTCGCTGTCAAACGAACCGTTTTCCACGAGGGTTGCCTCGCCGGTACCTTGCAGGATGCGAGATTCTTCAGAGGTGAAGGAACCGCTGGTGGTTTCAACCGTGTAGTTCCCCGTCATGTCCCAAATGTTCCTGAGAATGAACGTGGTTTCTGAAATCGGGTCGCCGTTGAAGGCCTCGTCACCGAGCCACGACACCGTGCCGGAGACACCGCTGCTTTCGATGGTGACATCGAGGGTACGTGTCATGGGGACCGAGCGGTCTGCTTCAGCTTCAGTGACGTTGAGCATGGATTCGCCCAACCACGTCATGTTGGCAACCTGGCCAAGCAGAGCGGTGATTTCGTTGATTTGACGGTCTTCGTTCGTTTCGGTGAGAATGTCGCTTTGACGTTCGCCGTAGGAGCCGTCTCGGATGCTATCCTGGGCAGCGGTTGGGTCATAATCGCCTGCGAATGCAGTGATACGAATTTTGCCTGCAGGTGCGAGGAAACTGTATCGTCCATCATCGTCGGCGTCGACAAAGCCAATTGGAATCCAGTACGTGTCTTCGTCAAGGTCCTCGCCGTTGGTTCCCGAAAAGGCATCGCGTTCAACGAGGAGACGGACGCCTGGAAGACCTTCGCTGTTATCGCCCATGTACACTTGGCCGGTCAACTCTGCACCGGGGTAATACTTCAAAATCTTCACCAGTGTGTTGGTCGACTGGATTTGTGTGTCCGGGTTTTCACTGTACCAGTTGGAGACGACAAAGTGATTCATCATCGCCCCTGGAAGCGGGAGAGCCGAGGTGAGGATGCTGCCCGGTGAACCGGACTGACCAAAGTGTTGGGAAGGTTGCGGGTTGCTCACGGCAGTGTCAATGCCGAGCGACGATGCACCGTATCCGACGTAGGTACGAGCTACCATCGTATCGAAGAAGGCTGGGTTGTGGTCGACACGAACGTCTTCGATTTGAAGTGGATCGATTTCAGCACCCGCTTGTTGGTTCAGGAAGTCCTTTTGCATGGCTTCATCCACTTCCTCTCGAGACATCTCGTCCTTGAATTCCCCACGAACGGTTTCGTAAACCTCGTCCATGTAGGTGACGATGTCCTGCCCTGATAGGATGGTCGGAGCACCGAAGATGCCCATGGGCTGCCCTCGGTTGTAATTCGAATCTGCCGTGTATCTGCCCGCTCGAGGATAGAGACGGTCGTCGATTGCAAAGTAGCGGATTTCATGGTCTCGGGTGATGGTTTCACCTGGGGCGCCTTCGTAATCCTGCACCCTGTAGAGGCCCTCAAGATTGATCAGGTCGTTGTACAGGTCGTGGATGGTTGCGTCAGGGTTCGCTTCAAATGCCGCATTCAAAAGTTGCGTCATCATCGCCAACCGAGCATTTTGTCGGTGAATGGATGTTGCAACCGAGTTGAATTCATCGATCATGTCGGCGGTGTACCAGTACTCTCCGAAAATGGTGTGTGTACGACCGGCGACGGTTTCTTCTCCCGTGCGGATGTTGTTGGTGAAGGTGATGTTGGCTTGGTCCATGGAGGTCCACTCATCACCAAGACACGAGGTTGAGAGCTCGTCAGTGCACGGAATCGCAACGCCATCTTTGTAAATCCGGTAAAGGGTGGTCGAGGGGTCAAACACACCTGCCGTGTGCGGGTGTCCTTCTGCCATGACGATGTTCCTGTTGGTCTTGACGACGTTGTAGGATCGGTCGTAAACGAAGTCAACCATGGAATCGTCGAAGACGGTTTCCATCTGAATAAAGTCGGCCATTTGCTCATCGTTGAGGTATTGGTCGATCGTGTTGATGAAGGAGGCCGTGAACACGGGGGTCTCACCGTCTGTCGATGCGTAATTTCGGTCGCCTTCGGCGAGTTGCCATATGAACATCGCCGTAACGTCGTCTTGGCTACGAGCAAGAAGCATGTTTCCAGTCGCCGGAATACCGGATTGGAAGTTGTCCGAAACAGAGGGGTGTTCACCGGTGCTCATGGCTTGGAAACCGTAGTCCCACCAAGAAACAAAGGCTGGTTTTTCCGAGTATTTCATCTCTGTATCTTGATTCGCTAACCATTCGTACGCGGCGTTCCAACCGTTGTCGTTGAAGGAAGACCCAAAGCTTCCGAGGTACCAGCGACCGTCGTAATTGCTGCTGTCCAAGATTGAAAAGCCGAGTCCATCGAACCGAAGAATGTCTGGGACGATGTTGTAAATGCGTTCGTCGAGTTCTGCCTCTTGGTTGGAGGTGCCTGGGATGGCTGAGTCCAAACCGTAGGTGGCCTGTTGTCCAAAGATCATGATCATAACCAGGAACACCGCAGAAAATTGGGGTGTCCGCCAAACGGCCTTACGAGCTCCCGAAATGCGATCTGCGGGGGTGCGGATTCCGAATTTCTTCCAAGAACGAACCAGTCCGCTCCAATTCGCCCACTGCCAGAAGGCGACGATGCCGGCGGCTCCAAGAATGGCCATGATAGGGGTTGCATTGAACATAAACCGAGCTGCGTTCCAGGCCATGAAGGTCGCTGCAAACACCCAAACGCCGAACACGAGGGCGGTGCCGTTACGATGACGAAGACCCCGCCACAACAAACCTCCACCCATGATGAGGGCGAGCAGGAAGGTGATCGGCCCGAAAGAGGCAAACAGTTGAGCTCGGTTTGGTGCGTTTGCTTCCGCAACGGTTCCGAAAATCTTGGTCTTGGCGAAGTAGCCACTGCCGGTGAACAACACGTCCCAAGCATTGGACAAATCCAACGATTTCAAGATGTAAAGGAGGATGAAAAACACCGTGGCAACGCCGCCGAGGGTACCCAAAACAAGCAGCCATGGTTTGTCACGGAATCCTGTGGTGACGAAGGCAATGGCCAGCGTGAATCCTGCGATGAACAAGAACGGTTGAAGACCGGTGGCGTCGAAGACGAGGTTCAATTGAGGGTGCGCATAGAACGGCAAAGCCATCAGGAACGTCGTCGTAAGCATGGTCAAAAACATCACACTGAGCGTGGTCGAGTCGCGACGTCGGAACATGTTGAGGGCCACTTGAAGTGCGTAAGCCAAGAACAGAATCGATGGACCAACAACAAACCCTTTCCAACCCAGCGCAACGATACCGAAAGCCACACCCGCCAACACAGCATTGGCCATGGCAGCCTGACGGTGTTTTGCAACGTCGACGTAAGCTCGCAGGAACGACGCAGGATGTGCGGTTGTGGTCTTGGTGATGCGAGCAGAGCCAGCATACTTCACCGACCTCAACCAGTACATGAACCCGATGGAGATGAACAACATCACGAACGAGTCGTGGTCTGCAAGCGCCCAGGTTGAATGGGTGACGTGAGCTGGCATGAAGGCGATCAGCCACGCTGCGAGAACACCGGCTCCTTTGCCAAAGTGATCCTTCGCCATGGCTGCGATCGGGAACACCGTCAGTGCACCGTAGAGGGCAGGAAGCGAAAGCATGCTCCACCAAACGGCCTCGTCGGGGTTATCGATGAAGGGCTGAAGCAACATGGCGCCAACCGCCATGGACCATGAAAACAACGGAGGTCGAGGGTTCACACCGCCAATGGGGTAGTACCTGTCTGCATCGACCACGAGGTGGGCGTTCTGAGCGAGAATGTAGTCAACAACTCGCTTCATGTACCAAGGGTCAGAACCACCGGTCATGTCCCAATTACCCGTGCCGAAGGCGTTCATCGACGGTACTGCATACCATTGAACACGGATTGCCAAGCCGACAAAGAAGGCAAGGGCAATCATCATGCCTGCGCCGTGAGTACGCAAGAAGAGGCGTGCCTGCGAAGGTTCATGCTCACCAAGATTCGCCCAGCCACCGTACTTTTCGTGGTTGCCGATGGAGTATATTCCAACACCCAGGAAGAAGGTGATGCCGAGCCAAATCAATGCGCCCCAAGTACCGTCAAGATCCTCGTTGTACCATATGCCGGCTTCGAACCAAGCAGCGACTTGGTACAGCGCCCACATAGACCCCACCAGCATGGCTCTGGTGTACCAACGTTCAGCAACCATGCCCGCCACGATCAGGGCCACAACACCGGTGAGGAACGCTGTCCAGTAACCGATGTAACCGTGGTAACCTTCCTCTGTTGTGATGCCGAGCTGATCGACAACACCCACAGAGCCAAAGTGGTAAAGGGAACCTGCAAAAGCCAAAATCCAGACGACCAAAGCAATGACCAATGGCATGTTCTTTCGGTTAAATCCGTTGGATTGACCAAGGAAGGCAAACCAACCCTCATCAGTGGCTGGCATGAGGGTTCCTCGTGCGAGCACACCGGCCAAAAGGCCGGCGATGGTGAATATCGAAAGGTATGCAAAGAAGACGTATGCGGTGGCCTGACGCTCAAGGTTCATGGTCGAAACCAACTGTCCGCTTTCCAAGTCGTACGTCGAGGGCAATGCACTCAGCGCATCACCGGCAGCAGCCAGTGCGATCCAGAAACCAATGGCTGAAAATGCCATGGTGGTCATCCATTCATGTCGACCTCGGCGATCCAAATTGGACCCGATAACGAGGACGATGGCGAACATCAACGCTGCGACAGCGTCGACGCCTGCAAAGGAGTGAAGCAACTCAGCACCGACCAGTGCGACCGCCAGCACGCCGAGGGAAACGGTGTTGGAAGAAAAGTCAGGTCGAGCAGCCAACAGAATGCGTGGCGCGATGGCCAGCATGCTGGCGATGGCGATGACAAGCATCGGCATCATGTTGTTCATGGTAAGGTCGTATTCAATGCCCACGACCCGTGTGGTGGCAAGGGCGAGCAGCACGGCCAAGGGTGCAAGCAGCAACCCCATTGTGGCACTTGGCTGAGTCGCCTTCGTTTCCATGTGTTCTTCCATTTCTTTCCCTCATTTTTCGCGCAG
>Ga0129353_1314708_pt1 | contig 9818 bp, 5 predicted proteins | sample CPBNA2_4_FD_105431 | JGI IMG/M metagenome (GOLD analysis project Ga0129353, IMG submission 105431) | Freshwater to marine salinity gradient microbial communities from Chesapeake Bay, USA - CPBay_Sum_27_0.2_RNA2 (Metagenome Metatranscriptome) | ecosystem: Environmental > Aquatic > Marine > Coastal ...
ATGGACATCAAAAAAGCCGTTAGCGATGTAAAAGGAGGTAAGATTGATTTTAAAGTAGACAAAACCGGTATCGTACACGCTTCGATAGGAAAGGTTTCATTTTCTGCCGACAAAATCATGGAAAACGCGGATGAGCTCCTCAAAACAATTGTCAAACTAAAACCCACTACTGCAAAAGGAACATACATCAAAAGTATTTCTATGTCCAGCACCATGAGTCCTGGTATTGCAATAGAGACGAAAGTCGGGTAAGCTAAAAAACTCAAGAAATGACTAGAGAACAAAAAGCACAGGTTATAGCCGATTTGACAGACGTACTTGCCGGAGTCAAAAACTTATACCTAACAGATACTGAAGGGCTTAATGCCGCTCAAACCAGTGCACTTAGACGTGCCTGTTTCAAAGCAAACATCAAACTCTCCGTGGTGAAAAATACCCTTTTAGCCAAAGCTATGGAAGCTTCGGATAAAGACTTTGGAGCGTTAAAAGATATTCTCAAAGGGAATACCTCGTTGATGATTGCCGATGCAGGAAATGTTCCTGCTAAAGTGATAAAAGATTTCCGAAAAAAATCGGCCAAACCCATTTTAAAAGGCGCTTATATTGAAGAAGCCATTTATATTGGAGACGACCAGATTGACGCTTTGGTTGCGATCAAATCGCGCGAAGAGCTCATCGGGGATATTATCACCTTACTTCAATCTCCAGCCAAAAATGTTGTATCTGCCCTTCAATCGGGAGGAAACACCATCACTGGAGTATTGAAAACCCTTTCAGAACGATAGTTCTGAACCCAAAAGTGTTACGCACTCATTTAGAATATTAATATTAAAAACTAAGACGTAAAATGGCAGATTTAAAAGAATTCGCAGAACAGTTGGTCAACTTAACCGTAAAAGAAGTTAACGAGTTGGCTAGCATCTTAAAAGAAGAGTACGGTATCGAACCTGCAGCTGCAGCTGTAGCTGTTGCTGGTCCAGCCGCTGGTGGTGGAGACGCCGATGCTGCTGAGGAAAAATCAGAATTTGATGTAATCCTCAAAGCAGCCGGAGCTTCTAAACTAGCAGTTGTTAAGTTAGTAAAAGAACTTACAGGTCAAGGCCTTAAAGAAGCGAAAGAACTTGTAGACAATGCACCAAGCACCCTTAAAGAGGGCGTTTCAAAAGATGAAGCTGAAGGGCTTAAAAATTCTTTAGAAGAAGCAGGTGCAGAAGTTGAGATCAAGTAAGACTCGCTTTTGCAATAATGCGGTTTAGGCTTTTGAAGAGCACTCTTCAAAGGCCTAAGCCCTTTTGTAGTTTAAAGACCATTGACCAATAAGGAGTAAGTAAAAACTGTTGTCCATGACAAAAATAGCCAATCAAAGAACCAATTTTGCTTCTGCAAAACACACTCCCGAATATCCCGATTTTCTTGATATTCAAATCAAATCGTTTCAAGACTTTTTTCAACTTGAAACCAAATCCGATGAACGTGCCGAAGAAGGACTCTTTAATACCTTTAAAGAAAACTTTCCCATCACCGATACACGCAATCAATTTGTTTTAGAATTCATCGACTATTTTGTAGATCCACCACGATACAGCATGCAAGAATGCATCGAGCGTGGGCTATCCTACTCTGTGCCGCTTAAGGCGCGTTTAAAACTTTATTGTACCGACCCTGAACACGAAGACTTCGAAACCATTGTACAGGACGTCTTCTTGGGAATCATCCCCTACATGACCCCCAGCGGTACTTTTATCATCAACGGTGCAGAACGTATCGTTGTCTCTCAGTTACACCGCTCACCCGGTGTGTTTTTTGGTCAATCCTTCCACGCAAACGGAACCAAATTATATTCTGCAAGAGTTATTCCTTTTAAAGGATCTTGGATCGAATTTGCCACTGACATTAACAGTGTAATGTATGCTTACATCGATCGAAAGAAAAAATTACCTGTAACCACACTTTTCCGTGCTATTGGCTATGAGCGCGATAAAGATATTTTAGAAATCTTTGACTTGGCAGAAGAAGTTAAAGTCTCCAAAACAGGTCTCAAAAAAGTATTGGGCCGCAAATTGGCCGCAAGGGTACTAAAAACATGGCACGAAGATTTTGTTGATGAAGACACAGGAGAAGTAATCTCTATCGAACGTAACGAAATCATCATTGATCGTGATACAATCATCGAAAAAGAACATATTGATGAAATTCTAGAAGCTGAGGTCAAAACCATCCTACTTCACAAACTGGACGCACACACCTCAGACTATGCAATCATACACAACACCCTTCAAAAAGACCCTACCAACTCCGAAAAAGAGGCCGTAGAACACATCTATCGTCAACTGCGCAATGCAGAACCACCAGATGAGGATACTGCACGGGGTATTATCGATAAACTATTCTTCTCTGATCAACGCTATAACCTTGGAGAAGTAGGTAGATATCGAATGAACAAAAAACTGGATTTGGACATCGAAATGGACAAACAAGTGTTGACCAAAATCGATATCATTACCATTGTAAAATATCTAATCGAACTCATCAACTCTAAAGCAGAAATTGATGATATCGACCACCTTTCTAACCGAAGAGTACGTACAGTTGGTGAACAACTATCTTCACAGTTTGGTGTCGGTCTTGCACGAATGGCAAGAACCATCAGAGAGCGGATGAATGTTCGTGACAATGAAGTGTTTACGCCAATTGATTTGATCAATGCAAAAACACTATCCTCCGTTATCAATACGTTTTTTGGAACCAATCAGTTGTCTCAATTTATGGATCAAACCAATCCATTGGCAGAGATAACTCACAAAAGACGTTTATCAGCCCTTGGGCCTGGGGGACTTTCTCGTGAGCGTGCCGGATTTGAGGTACGTGATGTACATTATACCCACTACGGACGTTTGTGTCCCATCGAAACACCCGAAGGACCCAATATTGGCTTGATATCCTCGCTATCCGTTTTTGCAAAAGTCAATAATCTTGGCTTTATCGAAACCCCATACCGAACCGTTGAAAATGGTGTAGTAAATACCAAAGAAACGGTTTATCTAAGTGCGGAAGAAGAAGAAAACAAATTGATTGCTCAGGCAACAATTCCTCTTGATGAAAATGGAAAAATAACCAGAGAACGAGTAATTGCCAGAGATCAAGCAGATTTTCCTGTAGTAACTCCAGAGCAAATCAACTACACCGATGTTGCGCCCAACCAAATCGCTTCTATTTCGGCTTCTTTGATACCATTTTTGGAACATGATGATGCAAACCGCGCCCTGATGGGATCTAACATGATGCGCCAAGCGGTCCCGCTTTTACGTCCAGAATCACCTATTGTAGGTACCGGACTTGAGCGTCAGGTGGCTTCAGACTCGCGTGTATTGATCAATGCAGAACGTGATGGTGTTGTAGAATACGTAGATGCCAATAAAATCGTCATCAAATACACACTTAGTGAACTCGAGAAACAAATCAGTTTTGACGGAGACACAAAGACGTACAACCTTATCAAATTTAGAAAAACCAATCAAGGAACCTGCATCAACCTAAAACCCATTGTAAGAAAAGGGGATAAGGTCAAAAAAGGGCAAGTACTTTCTGAAGGCTATGCCACACAAGACGGAGAACTTGCATTGGGTAGAAACATGAAAGTTGCCTTTATGCCTTGGAAAGGGTATAACTTTGAGGATGCGATTGTGATTTCTGAGAAAGTTGTTCGTGAAGATATTTTTACCTCCATTCATATCGATGAATATTCACTCGATGTTAGAGATACCAAACTGGGAACAGAAGAATTGACAGATGATATTCCAAACGTAAGTGAAGAAGCCACCAAAGACCTAGACGAAAACGGAATGATCCGCATCGGTGCTGAGGTAAACCCAGGCGATATTCTGATTGGAAAAATCACCCCCAAAGGTGAATCAGACCCAACACCCGAAGAAAAGCTATTACGCGCCATCTTTGGAGACAAAGCCGGTGATGTCAAGGATGCCTCACTCAAAGCACCACCATCACTACACGGTGTAGTAATTGATAAAAAATTATTTACCCGCTCTATAAAAGACAAGCGTAAGCGAAACCAGGACAAACAAGAACTGGAAGCGTTAGAAGCGTCTTATGAAAAGAAATTCAAAGCCCTACAAGAGGTATTAGTAGAAAAATTGTTTGCCATTCTCAATGGAAAAACATGTCAAGGGGTATTCAATGACCTCGGTGAAGAAGTTTTACCAAAAGGTAAAAAATACACCCTCAAAATGCTTTCAGCGGTAGAAGACTACACACACCTTATCGAAGGAGCTTGGACCACTACAGACGAAATCAACACAATTGTAGCAGACTTACTCCACAATTACAAGATTAAGGAAAACGACCTTCAAGGCGCTTTGCGCAGAGAGAACTTTACGATCAGTGTAGGAGACGAATTACCTGCAGGAATCAAAAAGCTTGCAAAAGTTTACATCGCCAAAAAGCGTAAGCTCAAAGTAGGGGATAAAATGGCAGGACGTCACGGAAACAAAGGTATTGTCGCTCGTATTGTTCGAGAAGAAGAAATGCCGTTCTTAGAAGACGGAACTCCGGTTGACATTGTTCTAAACCCCTTGGGTGTACCCTCGCGTATGAACATTGGGCAAATTTATGAAACCGTACTAGGATGGGCAGGCCTCAAATTGGGACGCAAATTTGCAACACCAATTTTTGATGGGGCCACCATCGGAGAAATCGACGCACTAATCGCTGAGGCCAATTTGCCACAGTTTGGTCACACCCATCTTTATGATGGTGGAACCGGAGAGCGTTTTGACCAAGCCGCAACAGTTGGAGTTATCTATATGCTCAAACTCGGACACATGGTCGATGACAAGATGCACTCACGCTCAATCGGACCGTACTCTCTAATAACACAACAACCTCTCGGAGGTAAAGCTCAATTTGGAGGGCAACGTTTTGGTGAAATGGAAGTTTGGGCACTAGAAGCCTACGGTGCTTCAAGTACCCTACAGGAAATCCTAACGGTTAAGTCTGATGATGTGATTGGACGCGCCAAAACCTACGAAGCAATCGTCAAAGGCGATACGCTTCCAGAACCTGGATTACCAGAGTCTTTCAATGTATTGATGCACGAACTCAAAGGCCTTGGTCTTGACATTCGTTTAGAAGAATAATACGCTTAGCGTTTAATAAATTAGTAACACGCAGTTATGGCTAGAAATAACGAAATAATAACTCAAAAGAAGTTTAACAAAATAGCGATTGGATTGGCCTCTCCTGAAGTCATTTTAGGAAAATCAAGAGGAGAAGTCCTAAAGCCCGAAACCATCAACTACAGAACGCACAAACCCGAACGTGATGGGTTGTTCTGTGAACGTATTTTCGGTCCTGTAAAGGATTACGAATGCGCCTGTGGCAAATACAAGCGTATTCGCTACAAGGGCATCGTATGTGATCGATGTGGAGTAGAAGTAACAGAGAAAAAAGTACGTCGCGACCGCGTTGGGCACATCAATTTGGTAGTACCCGTTGCACACATCTGGTATTTCCGCTCGCTACCCAACAAAATTGGATACCTTCTTGGATTGCCTTCCAAAAAGTTGGACATGATCATTTACTATGAACGTTATGTGGTTATTCAGCCAGGTATTGCAAAAAATGCTGAAGGAGAAGCCGTCAAAAAAATGGAATTTTTGACCGAGGAAGAATACCTCAACATTATGGAGCAACTTCCCGCCGAAAACCAATTTTTGGAGGACACAGACCCCAACAAATTTATTGCTAAAATGGGGGCCGAATGTTTGATTGACTTATTAGCGCGCATTAACCTAGTCGAGCTGTCTTATAAATTGCGTCACAAAGCCAACAACGAAACCTCAAAACAACGAAAAACAGAAGCCCTGAAAAGACTTCAAGTTGTCGAAGCATTTCGTGAAGCAAACGAACGCCAAGAAAACAACCCCGAATGGATGATTATGAAAGTCATCCCCGTAATTCCACCCGAATTACGCCCTCTCGTACCCCTAGATGGAGGACGCTTCGCTACTTCTGATCTCAATGATTTATACCGTCGTGTAATCATCAGAAACAACCGTCTAAAGCGATTAGTTGAAATCAAAGCACCCGAAGTGATTTTACGTAACGAAAAGCGGATGCTTCAAGAATCGGTAGACTCCTTGTTTGATAATACCAGAAAATCGTCTGCTGTAAAAACCGACTCTAACCGTCCGCTAAAGTCGCTATCGGATTCGTTAAAAGGAAAACAAGGGCGTTTCCGCCAAAACCTTTTAGGAAAACGTGTAGATTATTCGGCACGTTCGGTGATTGTTGTTGGTCCAGAACTCAAATTATTTGAGTGTGGTCTTCCAAAAGGAATGGCTGCTGAGCTTTATAAACCCTTTATAATCCGTAAACTTATTGAGCGCGGAATTGTAAAAACGGTTAAATCTGCCAAAAAAATTATAGACCGTAAAGAACCGGTTGTTTGGGATATTTTAGAAAATGTTCTAAAAGGACATCCAGTACTATTAAACCGGGCTCCCACGCTTCACCGTTTGGGGATCCAAGCCTTCCAACCAAAACTAATCGAAGGGAAAGCAATCCAATTGCACCCCTTGGTTTGTACTGCTTTCAACGCAGATTTTGATGGTGACCAAATGGCCGTCCACCTGCCTTTGGGACCCGAAGCAATTCTGGAAGCACAATTATTGATGTTGGCTTCTCATAACATCCTCAACCCGGCCAATGGATCACCGATTACCGTACCTTCTCAGGACATGGTTCTTGGTCTCTATTATATGACCAAAGCAAGAAAATCAACACCCCAGGCACCCATCAAAGGAGAAGGGCTAATTTTCTACTCGGTAGAGGAAGTACACATCGCATACAATGAAAAGCGTGTTGATCTTAACGCAATGATCAAAATCCGTGCAAAGGATTTTAACGATCAAGGCGCATTGGTATATCAAATCATCGACACCACTGTTGGACGTGTGTTGTTTAACGAAGTTGTTCCAGAACAAGCTGGATTCATCAATGAAATTTTAACCAAGAAAAACCTGCGTGAAATCATCGGTCGTATTCTCAAAGTAACCAGTGTACCCGAAACCGCAGAATTTTTGGATAAAATCAAAGAAATGGGTTATGGCTTTGCCTTCAAAGGAGGGTTGTCATTCAGCTTAGGAGATATTATTATCCCAGAAGAAAAGAAAACCATGATCGAAGAAGCCAACAAGCAAGTCGGTGTGATTATGGGGAACTACAACATGGGACTTATCACCAACAACGAACGCTATAATCAAGTAATTGACGTTTGGACCTCCACCAATGCCATGCTTACGGAGCTGACCATGAAGCGCATTAGCGAAGATCAGCAAGGATTCAACTCAGTATTTATGATGTTGGACTCTGGAGCTAGAGGTTCTAAAGAACAGATCCGTCAGTTGACCGGTATGCGAGGATTGATGGCCAAGCCAAAAAAATCCAATGTAGGTGGTGGAGAAATTATCGAAAACCCCATTTTGTCCAACTTTAAAGAAGGACTATCAATCTTAGAATACTTTATTTCTACCCACGGTGCAAGAAAAGGTCTTGCAGATACCGCTTTGAAAACAGCAGATGCAGGTTATCTAACCCGTCGTTTGGTAGACGTTTCTCAAGATGTAATCATCAAGCACGAGGATTGTAACACCTTGCGTGGAATCGAAGTTTCGGCATTAAAGAAAAACGAAGAAATCGTTGAGTCTCTCGGAGAACGTATTCTAGGTCGTGTAGCCTTACATGAGTTGCGTCACCCCAATACGGATGAAGTATTGATCGAAGCAGGTGCGCAATTTACGGAAGATATCGTTGCCAAAATCGAAGCAGCTCCAATAGAAACCATCGAAGTTCGATCACCACTAACGTGTCAAGCCAATGATGGAATCTGTGCCAAATGTTATGGGCGCAACCTTGCAACCAGCAAAATGGTCCAAAAAGGAGAAGCGGTTGGTGTGGTAGCTGCTCAGTCTATCGGAGAACCCGGTACCCAGCTTACCCTTCGTACGTTCCACGTGGGTGGGGTAGCCGGTAATATTTCTGAAGAAAATGCTGTAATTGCACGATTTGACGGGATTGCAGAGATCGAAGATTTGAAAACTGTAAAAGGTACTGACGCTGAAGGCAATGCTGCAGAAATCGTTATTTCGCGTACTGCTGAAATTAAAGTTTTAGATCCAAAAACTAAAATAGTACTAAGCTCTAAAAACATTCCTTACGGATCAACCCTTAATATAAAGAATGGTGCTAAGATCTCTAAAGGTGATGTCATCTGTCAGTGGGATCCATTTAATGGAGTAATCGTTTCTGAATTCTCTGGAAAAATCGAATTCGAAAACATCGAGCAAGGACTTACCTATCAAGTTGAAATCGATGAACAAACCGGTTTCCAAGAAAAAGTGATTTCAGAATCGCGCAATAAGAAAATGATTCCAACACTATTGATTGTAGACAGCAAAGGCAATACGCTACGCTCCTACAACCTTCCTGTTGGAGCACACCTCATAGTTAATGAAGGAGATAAAATCAAGGAAGGAAAAACCTTGGTTAAAATTCCACGTAAATCTGCCAAATCAGGAGATATTACTGGAGGTCTTCCACGGGTAACCGAGTTGTTTGAGGCGCGTAACCCATCCAACCCTGCGGTCGTTTCAGAAATCGATGGGGTGATTTCGTTTGGTAAAATCAAGCGCGGAAACCGTGAGATCATCGTTGAATCAAAATTTGGTGATGTAAAAAAATACTTAGTCAAACTTTCTAACCAGATCTTGGTACAAGAAAACGACTTTGTAAAAGCAGGAATGCCACTTTCTGATGGATCAATCACACCTTCAGATATCTTAAATATCAAAGGCCCATTTGCTGTTCAGCAATATTTGGTTAATGAAATACAAGAAGTTTACCGCCTTCAAGGGGTAAAAATTAATGACAAGCACTTTGAAGTTGTAGTACGTCAGATGATGCGTAAAGTGAAGATAGAAGATCCTGGAGATACGATTTTCTTAGAAGGTCAATCGGTCTTCAAAAATGACTTTATCGAAGAAAATGATAACATCTACGGCAAGAAAATTGTTGAAGATGCAGGGGATAGTGAAAGCTTGAAACTGGGTCAAATGGTGACTGCACGACAGTTGCGTGACGAAAACTCATTGCTTAAGCGTGAAGATAAGAAATTGGTGGTGGCTCGAGATGCAGCTTCTGCAACAGCAACACCCGAAATTCAAGGAATCACACGTGCGTCATTACAAACCAAATCGTTTATCTCTGCAGCTTCGTTCCAAGAAACGACTAAAGTACTTAACGAAGCGGCGGTTAATGGTAAATGGGACGAACTCAACGGACTAAAAGAAAACGTCATTGTTGGTCATAAGATACCAGCAGGTACTGGACTCCGTGAATACAACGATGTGATTGTTGGTTCTAAAGACGAGTACAACAGTCTTTTGATTGATCAGAAAGAAGAAGTCAATTTATAACCCATGAGCAAAGAACCGAAAGAGCAGAAAATCAATATTGAGTTGGATGAGGCCACCGCCGACGGGGTGTATTCTAACTTGGCGATCATCAACCATTCGGTTTCTGAGTTTGTTGTAGATTTTATCACCTTGATGCCTGGTGCGCCAAAAGCCCGTGTAAAATCACGGATTATTTTGACGCCCGAGCATGCCAAGCGCTTTCAAAAAGCACTAACGGACAACATCAAACGGTTTGAAGCGGCCCATGGAGAAATTCAATCCAATGATCCACCCCCCATACCGTTAAATTTTGGCCCTACAGGAGAAGCCTAATAACCAAAACCCCCA
>Ga0129353_1641393_pt1 | contig 9774 bp, 9 predicted proteins | sample CPBNA2_4_FD_105431 | JGI IMG/M metagenome (GOLD analysis project Ga0129353, IMG submission 105431) | Freshwater to marine salinity gradient microbial communities from Chesapeake Bay, USA - CPBay_Sum_27_0.2_RNA2 (Metagenome Metatranscriptome) | ecosystem: Environmental > Aquatic > Marine > Coastal ...
CTCATGCAAACCTCTGTCTGCGTCATTCTTGCTCGTCAGGTAAATGCAAATTCGTCTCGAACTGGTCTTTTATATGGGTAACACCAGACAACTCCACCGACGAATCAAAGATGCGTTTGCAGCTTTCGTCAAATAGAAAACATCTAATACCTACAAGTGAAATGGACAATGCCGAAGCCCTGAAAGCCCTAAACAAATATTCCTCGCTTGTCATCGAACCGACGGCGCGTTGCCTAGACGGCCCCATTCTTCGTTTCAAGATAAAAGGGAATCATCACCTTGAGCTTCGGGCTAAAGATGCCGCAAATGAAGATCATGATGATATCTTTACCGAGCATTTCGACCCAAAACCATGGGAATTTGAAAGAATAGACCGCTCGAGTAACGAAAATCCTCTAAGCGACTTCTCAAAGGGCAGCATAATTCTCTCTAGAACGCTCCCATTAAACCCTTTATCCAAGTTAAAGGTCGCTAAAGATTACCAACGAATGAGCAGATTTTATCGAGAGCAAAATTGGATAAAAATGGTTGAAACGATTCTGGCCCAAGATATCGCTACTGCAGAAAATTATCATCTGTTGGGACTTGGGGCATTTAAATTGGGTTATTCGGAAGCAGCAGAAGTCTATCTCAGGACAGCTGTCTCCTCAACGCAAGGCTTGCATCCAAGAATGTGCGCGCCTGGGTACTGTTATAACCTGCGTCTTCCTGCAGACTCTTTTGTCTTGCTTCAAGGTCTGACTTCGGGATCTCACTAGTTCGGCAAGCCCACAAAAACCCCACCGCTTACTCTTCCTGCCTCGCGCATTAAAGTCGCATAACGCTGGCCCAGACCCCATGGAAAACCAACTGAATGAATCGAAGCTTTCCTGACACCATCAGGCCGCCTATTCCAACGTTGAATTACAGCTAGTACCTCATCATAGGAGGCCCCAGTAAAATCATCACCAAACACGAAGATCGATATTTCACCACTCGCTACATTGTAGTTCTTCAACGCGATCTCTAGCCCCTCTGCTGGGCTACTATTGGAGAAGCCTTGCATATTTTTGAGTCTCTCAATCGCTCTATTTCGACTCGACCCAGTATCTGGAATCCAAGCATTTTCATAGCCGGGAATAAGAGCGTTACCATTATCATCTAAAATTTGAAGTCCCGTGACTTTTGGATAGGAGCGGATCACAGATTCGACGGTTTCAGAAACTCGTTCCCAATAAACTTTCATCGACCCAGAAGTGTCGATTATGAACAGTACATATTCATCACGAACTGGAATACCTGCGTTATAGAGATTCGGCCTTTGCTGCGCAGCGGTGTTCTTTTTAGCTGGCGACGACTTCGCCAACTGCAAAACCTCTTTTTCTGAGCGCATGCGATTGATATCGTTTTTTAAAGTGGATAAGCGCACCTGCAAGTCAGCAATACTCTTCTCCTCTTCTAGGATCCGATATGACAAGGATTCCCCAGCATCTTTTACAAAGGCGCTGGTCTCTTGGATATTGGCAACCCCCACATCGAAAATATCCTCTTTCACGAGGGTCAGTAACAAAACCACTGCTCCGAAACCACATGCCATTACATCTAAAAACGCCATTCCAAGAGGTTCTATTTCACGAATTTTTCGACCGTTTTTCATCGCCACAAAGGATCTGGAGTTAACGTTACACCACCCAAACGACTTGTAAGTCCCCAAAAAAGTGGTGCGGCTCGTGGGTCCCCCTCTAGCGGCAGCAAAATCGTGTTCAACCTGGTGCGAGGAAGCTCGGAGCTACGACTTACCGCCGACAGAAACATCGCCTCTCTGCATCCTCCTGATACAAAGGGCCTAGACCTGACCCCGCAAGCTTTCACAATAGCCGCCATTGAGGAAACGCTCTTTCGAGTCTTGGTTGGCAATCCGTCGGTAATTAAAAAAACCTCGTCAGGTTTATACCTGTCGACCGCTTGAAGGATGGCGGCAAGGTCGCTACCACCACTCGGCTTCAAGGAAGAGAATTGAATGCCTAAACTATCTAAGGCTTGCTGCTGCGATTCGAAATCTTGCGTGAGCGGCGTGGCCTCCTCATTGAATGCAACAACTATATATTTAGACGAAACCGGACCGTTTTTGACAACCCAGTCCGTTGCAAATTTTGCCTGTTCCCACTTTTCACTCTGTCCAATCTTAAATCCGCCGGCGTTATACAAAATGGCGTCGCTAATTTTCGGGCTTACCATCGATGAGCTCATATCTAAACCGATTAAGATTCTCCGCCCCTGAACTTTTAAGCCAATAAGATTTTCACCTTCTTGCTGAATCACATCAGACGAAAACGCGGCTGGTCGCATAGTAGCGTCTTTTATATTTTGCTCGAGCGCGGCATTAGCGATACGTTGAGAGGCAGCCTGAACTGACAACGTTGCTATGTTTTCCTCGAGTTGGGAGGAGCGCAATTTCAACTCACTAAGCTGTTGCCTTAATTCTTCATCAGAAGGATTTTGCGATTTTACTTTTTGAGATTTTGGGTTTTCAGCAAAATCCGCCGATAAAGCTATCTGCTCTCGAAATTCCAATATCACCAGTAGAAGCACCACCGCTCCAAGACCGCAGGCCATCACATCAATAAATGCCAGTGAGAAGCCCTGTGAAGCCTCAGACCGTCTTTTCATCATTAGCGATTTTCTTGATTAATGTTTCTTCCACATAATTTTGAATTTGAACCAGCCTATTATCTTGTTGTCGCTGCAATCCAGAAAGCACAAACGTCAGTATTATGCTTATGATTAAAGCAACAAAAGTGGAGTTGAAAGCAACGCCTAAAGATTCTGTCATAGGAGCAATGTTTCCCGACACAGCCTCATCTGCCTGAGATAGAGCCAATCCAATGCCGCGAACGGTACCAAGGAATCCAATTGACGGTACCGCCCAAACAATAAAGCGAATGGGAGCCAGCTGCCCTTCGTTTTTAATCGAGAGTGCGTCCAGAGAAGGCTCCAAGGAATTTGCTGCGCTTTCGATGCTCCTCGTCAACAAAAAACGCCTCATAGATGCTGTTATTATTTGAATAAGTGCTGAGTGTTTTGCATTGTCTGGAAGCCCCGACACGAATTCATTTAAAGAGCGGATATTGAAGTCGTCTAAATTGATACCTGCTAAAACATCGACGTCGTATAGGAATTCATCAGAATTCAACTCGAAAGCCCTCAGTGCACAAATGCTCAAACCCAACAACAGCAACGACAAGCAGATTTGCTGCTCTACGTCCTTAATAATCACAAAGAAGGTTCTAGGGAGAGTCTCACCGGCAGATTCCGCTTCAGCCATGACTAATGCCACTGCAGGGTCCACCCACAACAAGTAGAAAGCGTGCACAACAAGAAAACTAACTAGTGCTGCCGCGGCAGCGAATCGTAAATCGTTCATCAGATGTCAGCTGGCATTTGAACGGGCTCGTTCAAACTGTAATTGCTGCTAGAAACAAAACTTGCAAAAACTACTAGTGTCATAATTGCTAGAATCCAAAAGACCATATAACGTTTCTTAGTCCACATATCTTGCTACCCTAAAACCGACATCTTCTCTGCTTCCAACCAAACTGTCCCTAAACGCGACTCGCAATTCTCCCCAATCACTTGACAGGAAGCTGGATCCCTTCACGGTATGAGATCCAGTCACAATCGTCTCCAAGGGGTCGACGAGTTCGCCCATATTTGGATACTTGAGGACGTAGGTATCTGATACCCACTCAGCTGCATTGCCAGACAAGTTAAAAAAACCGCGGACGTTATCGCCAGACGTGACGGGAGAAAGCTCTGGGTATCCGTCGTTGTATGTCGTCACATGTGCCTTTGATATGGCCTTCGCAGAATCGTCGGCTATATTGCCGGCAGCTGAAGTTATACGATATTCGTTGCCCCAAACAAACACTGTCTTAACCGGCCGTTTATGTCTACCGGCAACATACTCCCACTCAGCTTCCGTCGGTAGCCTGAATCCGAGTGACTCTTTGTCCACGCCACTATATTTTCCTTGATCATCGAACAGATAGAAATCTGAAAGGTCATTTTTAGCGCTCAACCAATTGCAAAATCTCGCGGCATCAAACCACGAAATTCCAGTGATAGGCAGTTCGCTCGCTGCAATGTTCGAAGCGAATGAGGCGTATTCTGCCTTTGATACCTCTGCAGCGCCCATATAAAACTCTCGACTGAACGAAACGTTTTTTCTCACTTCATTGGGAGCAGCGCCACGCTCTCCAGGCTTAGAGCCTGTTTCAAAGCCGCTTGCCGCGATTCGGACTACCTTGCTGCTAAGACCTTTTGGAACGTATTCCGGCGGGCTATTTTTCAGACGGTAGGAGGAGAGCGTTTCCAATTCAAAATGACTACTAATCGCCTCCGCTGACCTCACAACCAAAACTCTCTCCACGCTTGCGTACCCTGGAGCTCGCGCCGATATACGATGCTTCCCATATTCCAAAGAAAGCGTCAACGGCGATCTTCCGATGAAACTGTCATCTAAAAACACGTTCGATTGCACATTAGATGACACGTTCACCGGCGCTATGACCTTTTCTAGAACAAGACGGACTATCGTGTCGCTGGAAGATATTCGAACCTCCTTTGAATGAAATCCCACCGCTTCATACGTCAATGTAACTGGAAGACGGTCTTTTACCTCAAGTGTATTGTCTTTGAGTGAGTGCAATGCGCCTGAAAGCAAGCCGCCTTTAGGGTAAAGCTCGATAGGTATTAATGTGCTTGGACTCAACTTAACAGTCGCAATGGCCGACCTAATGTCTTCGGATTTAAAGCCGGCTTTACGGATTAGAAGTCGCTCGGTTGGAAGCGCATAAGAGCCTTGTAATGGAGTTGTTCCAATAACTTCACCACACGCAAGCACTTCTGCCCCAGGCGGATCTGAGGTGATCGCTACGGTCGTAGGAACTAATCCAAACACTGGTTCTACCACTGAGGTTTTCTCTGGCAGAACTTGAAAGCGCGTCGAATACACCCCGCATTTCAGGTTTGTGAGTTGGAGGTCGTGATATCCAGCGCTTAATGTCAATGCACGCGATGACAGGATATCGAGAACGCTTACTCCATCCACGAGGGCTTCAGATATTTCTGAGGGATCTTTCAGTGACAGAAAACCTGGGAGGGGTTTGGGTTCTAAATTCAAGGTCCCGACTGAACTTGATATCGATGCACTAACTGGGTAGTGACCTGCATATTTAACCGTGATTCTTGCTGTATCAGAAAGGACGAACAGTCTGTCACTGACCCTAAACCCGCTTCCCTCTTCAAAGGTTACGTCATATGAACGAAGGTCGAACCTCGAGGAACTCTCGATAACTAGGATGAATTTGACGGCAAGCGGCAAAGCGAATAACACGGCGATTAATGAGCAAAACGCGAGAACCGTAAGCGTGTTTTTTCGTTTAGCGCTAGCCGCACGCTGAAGCTCATCGTGTAAGTTTTCGACCACAACCTAACTCCACTTTGACCTTTGCATCCGGTAGCACTGAGGTATCGTAATTCACGATAGCAGTCTTATCCTGATGCCCCATACATCTTGCTACAAGCGTATAGCTGCCCCTCCTTAACTCAACGCGACGTTCGCGAGTAGGCTTAATATACCCCACCCCCACAATTTCTATATTCGAAGCGCCGTCAGAGTAGATAACTAAAGTAAATGTTGTCGTGTAATCAGCAACTACGAGCTTCAGTTTCGCAGCCAGCGCCGCTAAAAAAGAAGATTCTTTCGTTGCTAAAACCGATAGCAGGCTCTTAGCCTGTGCCATTACATTTTTACTCGATAGCCTCTCTGGCCTCTCCAAGAAAACGTTCGCCTGCAACAATAAAGCGTTTTCTGATTCATACTGGGACAACCTCGACTTCGCATATGAATTTGAGGGGTCTTGAATTGAGGCTTTTCTTACCGATTCCAAAGCAACGGACAGATTCCCATTTGCATATGCATCCTCGGCGATTTGAAGCGATTCTCGAGAAAGTATCTCCCCAAGTTTCTCATCTATCAAAATACGAAATTTCGTCAGAGATTTCTCGTTAGCCCCCAACAATTGAAGGTCTGCTAGGGCTCTTTCGGCTGTGGAAAAGTCTTTTTCTGAAATCGAATCAGCCAGCACTTGTTGAAGCTCTCCAATTTGGGATTGAACGATCTCAGACTCCAGTTCATCTTCTAGATCCCTCAGTTCAAGACCCAATTCTGGAAAAATCTCTTCTAGGAACGAAACATCCCTCTTCAACGAAGTTACGTCTCTATTACGCAGAGATATTTCTAGTGAGGTCAGTATGTCTCTTATGCGAGACAAGGAGGTCGGTTCTAATCTAGGCCCAGCCTGTGTGCTCGCAACACGCAACCTTCGTATTGATTCTACAAACTGCTGCGCGCGCTCAGCGTCGTAGTTCCTAATCGCTATCATTGCGTCCATTTGCATTGAGCTAAGCGCGTCCGAAGCCTCCCGTCGAAGGCTTTTTAAGGCGTCATTCGTTTCCGCAATCAGCTTCTTTGACCGAGGCTCAGTTTCTAAACGATTTAAAAGAGCAAAAGCTGCGGATGCCAACGTTGGTATTTTTGCCAAAGAACGCAATTCGCTTTTTGCCTCGTTTATATAAGTGTCCAGAGATTCCCCAGGGAGACGGTCAGGTGCTGGAGCGGCTTCAAGACGGTCAGGCAATATGCCATCACCAAATCTCTCAACCCCTGAGCTGGGCCTCGCCTCTGCGCTTGTTTCCTCCGGTGCCCCAGAACTACCTTTGTCCGTACTTTCAGACGGGTCGTTACTCGCCGAGAAATCTACTATCGTAAGCACTAATACCAACAACCCTAAACAAGCAACAGCCACCAGCATTGACCGCCTTTTTTGCGCACTGCGCTTCGCTGCCAGTTCAATTTCCAGCATTTTTCTATAGGGTTACATCCGGTGTCTTCGTGATCACGTATACGCGTCTTAAATAGTCTTGCCATTGAGCATATTGTTCCGCGGCTGAGCCTGTAAACTCTACGACTTCATCCTCCAACGTCATAACCGTTGGCGCGAGTTGAGTATTCAACGACCTCCCTAGCTCATTAAGACTACCAATATGCGACTTAGCGTCTTTGCCACGCTCTATCCCGCTTTTTAGAGCAGCAGCTCCCACTGTTGCCACGGCACCCGCGCCAAATGCATCGCCATACGAATCTGCATTGCTGGCCATTCCAGCGGCCAGCCCTATCGCCAAGGCGCCCATAAGAACACGCGCATTTCTTGCCGCCTCGGCCTCTCTCGCCGCCTTTGCTTCGCGAAAGGCGCTGCGTTGCCACACATCGTAGGGCTGATTTGTCGTTCTGACAAAATTCGTGTAGTTCTCTTGTAGCTTATCCAAAAACTCCTGATCTTTGAGACGCACAGACCTGACACGTAAAAGCATAGGGTCATCATTGGCTGGCGCGCCGAGTAATTTCGTCCTTCCTCTACTATTAACGTTGAGGTACCGATCGAAGTAGTCCGGCGCGAAAGCTGCAGCAAAGCTAAGTTCCTCAATAGACTTCAGGGATTCCATTCGTCGAACGTTGGTCCTTTTCACTGATGAAACGATGTCACGAGCTACTTTTTCGAACAAGGGATCGTACAAATCAGCTCCTCGTTGTCTGGGATCAGAAAGCGCGTACTCGGGAACCCTGTGTGAAAATCGTTTGAGAAGGACCGTCTTCCCAGATGCGTCAAGCACCTTCACTTTAATCCGAACATCTTCGCCGTTCGATTCTAAAATTTCGCCAGAAACGTAAAAGCTTGCAGAAGAGGACATATCTGGAGACATCTTAACCCGGTCGAAATAGGAAGCTTCTTCAAGCGCTCTCGTCACTCCTAATGAAAACCGAACGGATTCTGTTCGTCGCAGCTCAGGCCAGACCCCCTTTTCTTCATACTGGTTTGGATCACTTGGTATGCCAGGGTCAAATTGGCTTATATTTATTGTAAGAGAAACAGGGGCGTAAGCCGACGCACTACTCACCCGAGCGTCGGCTAGGATCCCGCCTCCGCCCTCAACATTTCTGGGACCAACGCTCGGAGATCCCCCGGACGTTGCACATGCACCTAGAAACGTCAAAATAAAAGCTACGACCGCCCACTTTATTTGATTAGACATGCTATTAAAGTTCCTTAAGCCTTTTTTGTAGTTGTTCTTTGACCTTTTCATTTTTCTCATTTTTTATGAGTTCCTGAATCTGCCTGCGCAATTCTAAATCGTTATCCGCCGCTAGCAGTTCTTCTTCTTGCTTACCATTCGACCCCTGTTGCTGTTCAGCGATACTTAAATCGAAGCCATCAGCATCCTTTGACTCGCGGGGATTTAAATCCCCGTCCAATGCTGTGCTCGATTCACCCTCCTGAATACGGTTTCGACTCGCGTTGCCACCCTGCGCCTTCTCCTGCCCACCAGCAGTCGCTTCGGCGGTAGAACCCTCACCAGAGGAGTTAGATGCGGCATTATCGCACTCGACTTTGTTTGACAGGGAGACTATGAATTGTTTGTCGAGGAGCATCACCTGTTCCTCCTCAGTTAGCACTCCTTCTTCGCTTTCGAAGTAGGTTTTAGTGATGCAGTCTGCCTCTGCAATGAGAGCGCTAGGCCAAAGCAGCGAGCAAATTAGTATATTTCTGAGAGCGATATTGTGTCCTAAAATATGACGTAGCATACGAAGAGACCTTCGCGGTCACTTGAGAAATGTGACTCTATTTCAATACTTGTCTTAATTCACGCGCGGCCCTCGCCATTGCTTTCCCGACAGCCATATGGATGACCTCGTTAATTTTTTCGCTAGGGCTCCCAGAAATCGCGTAGGTCTTCCCCTCTACCAACCCCGAAGGAAACGATTCTTCAAAAATAACAACCCCATCAGGATCAAACACTACCAGCCCAATCGTTACTTCTGCTTTGGGCGTTATTGCAAAGCCCAAGTTATCGGCTTGGTTATATTGGAAGTCTAACTGCCTGTGTGACGGGGTTACGACTACGCGATAGTCACCGGAACTCTCCATCGTATTCGAACTCTTGGCGCCACCCTCAAACAAGCCATCAAAGACGCTTATTGCAATCTCCTTAACGATCGCTCCCATTGCTACGTTGATTGTTGTTGCGCCTCCCGTGAAACTGGATGGGGACTGATTCACCATCAACGTGTCATCCGCAGCAGAGGTCAAAATCAAAGCTTGTCCTTCAAGACCGGCTCGAGGATATTCACTCCTAGGCTCATAGTTTGAGTTATAGAATGCATTCGAAGCACAACCAGATGCCAACAGCGTTCCACAAAAGATTAGCAATAAGTTTTTCATTGGCACTCCTTTAAGTTTTGCGAGGTGCTTCGATTCCCAAGCACTGGTTTCTGGCTATTTTCTGACGGGAATCACGAAAGATGACGGGTATTTTCTGTGCATGTCAGTAATCGCATCGGTGATTCCCAAGTCGAGGAAAACAACGCTGGCCGCTATTTTTTCTGACTCTATTTCACTACCCAACGCTCCAACCGCTCTCCTACCGTCCTCCGTATCGCAGTCATACCTCAAAGCATCATCTGATCGCCGAATCATCAACGTTGCGGGTATATCGCCGACCCAACGTCCACGTTTATTTGTAAAACTGCACTCCGCATTGGAACCGTCAGACATCGTGAAAGAAACTGGCACGCTCGGATCATTCACAATAGTTGCGCATCCGGCGACCAAGCAAATCAGGAGCGCGGTCAGGGAAGACTTAAGAGCAGATCCTCTCCGGGACGACATAAGCCAC
>Ga0129353_1716356_pt1 | contig 9774 bp, 3 predicted proteins | sample CPBNA2_4_FD_105431 | JGI IMG/M metagenome (GOLD analysis project Ga0129353, IMG submission 105431) | Freshwater to marine salinity gradient microbial communities from Chesapeake Bay, USA - CPBay_Sum_27_0.2_RNA2 (Metagenome Metatranscriptome) | ecosystem: Environmental > Aquatic > Marine > Coastal ...
CAGGTCACCCTTGTCTCTAGCTTCTGCTATTTGTGCTGAAATAGCCGGACGCTCCACTTTTTTTAATTGATCTAATTCTGCCTTAAGTTTTGCTAAACCTTCTTCAGTATAATATGTGAGTTGTGACATGGTGTATATAATAACAACAAATGGAACCGATCAAAGACCGGTTCCATGTCAAAATTAGTATTTCTTGCTTGTAGATTAGATGCTCAAACGCAGACCCACAGTATGCGATCCTCCTAGCGGATTAGCAAAACGATAACTGTAATCTAGCGAAAAACCTGTATTTGGTTTGTTCTTAAATGGCAACATCAACGAGAATCCAGTAGTTGGGCCTGAATTTGCGTTAAGTCTACCTAGATTATAGCCGTTAAAGATGGCTTCTTCGTAGACCAAGCCGCCTCTTACTGCGAAATATTTGAGGAACGCAAATTCTAAACCCACTCTTATCTGATCTGGAGAAAATGAGTTTGAAGTATAAGTTCCTGCCGCGGTCAAACGATAATCTGAGGGCCTACCACCATCATTTAGCTGTGGTGCTACATCTTCAGTGCTGCCTTCTTCGCCATCTGAACCACCAGTGTTTTGGAAGAGATAGAAGTCATATGATACTCCCATGTTAAGTAGAGCTGGCATCTCGAAGCCTTCAGTTCTTTGATTAACCGTAAACTCATTATTATTTAGCACGACTGTCTGTGCCAAACCATCTCCTGTATAGCGGAGTTTAGGTCCAACATTTCTAAGTGCAATTCCAAACTTGGCTCGATCATACTTACCGGTTACATATCGAATTCCCGCGTCCAAGGCCACTCCGGTGGCGCCCACGTTATTAATCGACTCGCTCACCACTCTAACCGAACCACCGCCTTGTATACTGTTTGAAAACATGCGTGCATAGCCAACAGCGAAATTCAAAAACTGTGGGCGAAAGACACCTTGGCCCCCATCGGGATTCGCAGTGGTAGTAACCTCCATATCCCCAAAGGACATGGCATTAACATTGATTCCCAATACTGATGACTCGCCCGTTCTTATCCCAAGCCCTACGGTATTCATAGATATTTCAGAACCCGTAAAAAGCGTAAGGTTAGAATAATTAAACTCCATTGTTTCAATGGCACTAAGACCGGCAACATTCCAGTTGAATGCTTCCGTGCCATTAAGGTATGCACTTCCAGCTCCTCCCATTCCTCCGCTTCGCGCCCAAGGATTGATCAACAACTGACTTGAACCAGCCTGTCCGATTCTCTCTTTATTGCCTGCAAACCCCACTGTTGATAGGGCAATTAAGCCAATCGATAAGATATATTTAGTAGTTCTCATGTTTAGTTTAGTTCAAGAATTAGAAGGAGTTAAGGTCAATTGGTCTGAGTACACCAAACCACTTAATAACTTTCTCTCCAAGCCCAGGAGCTTCTATATGTATGATATACAATCCACTCGCAATTGGCACGCCATCTTGGTTTTTCAAATCCCAATCAACGCTTGAAGTGGTAGCATCATCCTTCTTATATGTTCTTACAAGAACACCGTTCACAGTGTAAATCTTAACTTCACATTGCTGTGGTAGGTTAATTATTTTGATTCTGTTGTCCAGCCTTCCAGTCTCATATGAACTGTAAGCATAGTATGGATTTGGAACTGCCTTGATTTCACTGAGCATCTCCGAGCCAAACTCGCTATCCAGAGTCGGAGCAATATCTGCCGTATTGAAAGTGTACAATGGTAATGCACCATTTACGGCTTCAATTAAATTGGCAGATACACTTTCCAATATAAAGTCTGTTTCTTCAGCTGTGAATACCTCACCAGGACTAAATGTCACGTCCACTTCGTTTCCACCAGCATCTGTTTGCTGTGTCGTAATTCTGCCCTTGACCACATAGTAATCTGAACCAATTGTAAGGCTACTAGTCGAAGTAAACTCCGTTCCCTCGCCTGGCACATATGGAGCGTATGGTTGTGTCGATCTCAGTTGTATTCTCACATCGTTGATATTATCAACCGTGCGACCTGAACCGTAGAGCTCAGACTCCGTAGAAACCATCGTGTAACCAACCCATGCACCAGCGCCCATTACCGCCCTGTAATCTTTAGCGCGTTCAGAGTTTGAATTGAGAACATCCGCACTCACTTTAGCGTCAAAACCAAGAAGTTTTTCGAAGGCAAATTGTCCGCCATCGTACTCAGGCATTATATCGTCAGAGTCAAGTGTACCAGCATCTTCGGTATTGTGTCTGAAGACATATACCATATGCATACCTCCCATTCTAAGTTCTCCAAATAGTTCTTCTCTTAAACGATCTGTTGGATTCCAAACCATATCAGCGCCATTCTCTTTGCTCAATGCAGAGTTTTCGGAGAAAGCCATATTTAATCGCTCTCCCGTTTCTACATTAATGGCATAACCAGGAAACCAACCCATACCCATAGACACATTCGCAAACTCAGCAGATTCAAAGTCAAGAGATCTCAAATACTGAACATCATCTGGCCTGAGGTCTGTTGTGCCAAGCACTTGGCGCTCACCAGTAGCTTCAATGCCAAATCCTTCGCTTTCATTGAATTCTGGATCCAATTGATTTCTACCGCTCTTATCTACTGATAGTCCCCTTCGCAATTCACCGCGCAGTGCACGACCTTTATTTAATGATATAATATCACCAGCCTCAAGCACTGGACATCTTGTCCATTTCGATTTATCCTCTGTGATGATAATGTCAACACTAGGTGTCTTATCGAGTGACGCAGCCTCGAGAATTCTCTCTGAGAACAATGACCAACCTGCTTCATTAACGGGGAACAAAGGAATTGGCTGTGCAGTGTCATAACCACATAATGCCATAGGTGCCCATGTACGACCTGCAATGTTCTCCCAATTTTGTTCAGGATCAACAGCAGGGTCACTCGAGAAGGCATCTATATAATTCGTATAATGATCATCCGTAGCTCCTTCTCTAGGATCATCCCCCGTATTTGGATCTTGGAATGTTCCCGCCTTAATCCAATTAAACACTTCATTAGGATCCTCATCTACAACTCCTGATAGCCAAGCATCAGTATCATCTTCGTAGGAAATAGAGAAACCGATAAATCCATTGTTTTTAGCATTTTCATCAAGTCCAGGATATCCATATTCAGCTGATATAGATAGCCCAATATCAAAAATCACTTGTTCATTTAACTGTCGTATCGTTTGCTCAGATGTAATCGTTTCAATGCTATCTCCTGAAAGCTCCCAATACATATTTCGATAATCATTGTTATCGCTTGAATCCTTGAATGCCAAGGTGAACTCACTGTTTGGTATTATAAGTGGATCAACAACTTTAATTGAAACAGGACCAGCGCCCGATTCGTATAACAATCTCTGAGCGTAAGCATCACCTGAAGCAACCAACGAGTCTAGGTAGTCTTCTTTTATAACTGCATAATTTCCACCATTTCCTCTACCTTCAAGTCTTGTAAGTTGTACTCCATCACCATACTCAGCATTTAGCTTTATTCCATTCTGCTCAAGGTCTATCTTGTGTGGAATGGCTTCATAAACTCTAACTGGTCCCGTAGCTGAAGTACGACTTGCTAAGTAAGGAAGTTTTTGACCTTCCAATCGGGGTGGATCTGAAGCTGGGTCATAAACACCATCGATATATTGAAGGTTTCCTTCACCATCACCATAGTAGTTATAAGCATATGCTATAGCCATGTAGTAATAAGTTTTATGGTTTATTAGTCGAGCATCCCCTTCGGCAAATGCATCATCGGTAAACTGGAATGAATGTCTAATTCCCTCATTCTCACCTGCGACTTTAAGCCTAGGAACATCTGCATCTAGTTGTGGGTCATACTCGTAGTTAATCATTGTTGTAATGTCATTGGCAACATCAACTTGAGCCACGAGTCTCGCCTTATCCGGGTCTGTAAGATCATTTGTACTTACTGATCCATCTGCCAATTGGAATATTTGATAACCCTCGAACTTGTAGGTAGCGAAAAGTTCTTTCTCCTCATTAGTAAGCGCAATCTGATTTCCATCTCCTGGGTCTACTGAATCTGGTGGAGCTAAAAACGGATCAGCCACAGCGTATTGCTCTTGATAATTATTAGAGTTGATTGGATTTGAGAGCATTAGTATGACCTCTCGATCCAGTTCTTGAACCGTAACATCAGGTGAGTGAGGACCATCGAGTATTTCGAAACAGCTATCAAACAGTGCTTGAGTCTTGTCATCAGCTCTTCTCATATCCTCAACTGACTGAAGTGGTCCGCCATTATTTGCTTGCATCCAAGTAATACCAACAGTAATATTATTGACCGCGCCTGGACCGAGTTGGAAAGGACCGGCTGATTGGACAAATCTTCGGTCTCCGGGTGGGTTACCCGCTGAGTTTTCAGTCCAAGTTCCGATGCCTGGATCAACACCGTCTGTTCCCCAATTCACAGGGTCACTGTCACCAGGAAACATATAATTAGCAGGAATTGCATTTGGGTCTGCTGGTGCATATCCGTTACCACCATAAGTCATTGGTGTACCATCTCTCCAAATTCCACGGAGCATATTGTAATAATCGGTTGCAATATTTGGATCGCCAGTGGGTCCAGGAGCATTATTGTGATATAAGAACTTTCTCATACCATACCGCTCATTATCTACAATTCCGTCACCATAACCAGCACCTTGACCTGGATATACAATTCCATTCGAGTCTTGTGCAGACTGGTAATCATTTAAACAGAGGCAATTGTCGAGCGAGTCATTGGCTACGAATGGTCCTTGAAAGAAATCCACACCAATTGCAGGAGGGTTTACTCCATAACCGATATTACCACCGGCATCTTCGTCATTATCATCACCATTATAAAAATATCCTAAACCTCTACGAACATCTACCCCAACGTAGTCATCCTGAGCATTTCCTAGGTCACCATCAACCCATTGGCCGAAATATGTATCAGACAAGTTGAAGGTAGATCTATTAATCAGCTCATAATTATAGAAAGTCATATTGTTCACCTCATCTGTGGTAGCAAAGGCGAAAGCCTGTGCCCGAATTTCCATACCTATGGCCTGACCACCGGATTCTGTGTGAATGTTTCCCTTGTCATTAAACACCCACCAAAGGTTTTGGTCACCATAAATGTCTCGTACTCTTCTGCTACAGTCTGATTTCCCGCTTAAAACGTATCCCGGATAATCACCATCCTGATAATTATACTCTCCGTCCCCATTGTTATCGAAGAATGGAGCCAAATAGAAGTCCTCATTATATGGCTCGAAGTTTCTGCCGTGAGCAGGCCAATCTTTAATCACATCGGGTACCGTGTAACCTTCATACTGCTCAGGAAGGGGAGTACCTTCTTCAGCCGCGATCACTGTTGCAGCATAATATGCGGCATACTCCGCAACCTGAGATTTTTCGGATTTCCAGTGTCTGTCATAGTCACGACATGTTTGTGGATCAATCTCAGAGTTTACAGTGCTTAATGGACCGGTCCAATAATCGTTACCCACCTGACGAAAACGCAGAGCGGCTACTTTAAACTGACCTGAAACATCCTGACCAGCCAACCAAAGTGAACCAGCAAATAATGATGTCTTCTCAGAACCTTGAGGAATTTCATAGCGAGCTCTATTAAAGTCCCACCACATGTCACCACCTGACTGAATAAGTGCCTTTACGTTATTAATATCCAATTCTGTTGCTGCCGTTGCTGGCGTACAATTGGCGGCCGTTCCAGGAGGTGTTCCTCCCTTGCTTGCTTTTTCGTGCTTATATCTCTCTGCTTGAGCCGTGCTTATTACGACTAAAGAAATAATTAGTGTATATAGAATCTTTCTCATCTTCATTGTCATGTTTTTAGAAACTCAATCTAGCTCCAAGTCGAATTCTCCTCGGCAGTTGCCAGTTTGTTGGATTCCACAATTTCATTGTATAGTACTCGCTGAAAGAAGCAGCGCTGTTTTGTTCGGCTAAAGTTTGAATACCAAAGGCAGAGTTTAAGTATCCATCATCATCTGGATTACCCGTTGCTCTGTATACTCCGTTGATATTTCTAGTATTTAATAGGTTAAGTACCTGTACGAACAGGTTCAAGTAGTATTCTCGATCAGAATCTTCCTTAGAAAGTGTAATGTCACGGTCAACACTTAAGTCAAAACGGAAAACCCATGGTAAGCTCGCGCTATTGATCGCTCCACTTTGCAGAGGTGATGGATTGTTTTGGAATAAGGCCGTACTGGTAAAGTTTGATTGTGGGTTATAGGGAGTTCCTGATCCACCTCTAATTTGAAGGTTGGCACCAGTGTTCTTGAGAATTTGTCTCTCACCGATAACTGGCCCATCATAGTCAGAACCTTGGCCATAGCGGTAGTCAATGTTACCAACAATTTGGTGTCTTTGATCATAGCTCAGTCTAATTGGTGCTCTCAGGTTTGGCTGCCCCGTTCTTGCCAAGTTCAGACCTGAAGTTGAATTAGATCCAGTTCCTTCGGCAAATTGCAGTGTATATGATGCTCTGATGGTCAGATTCTTAGTTTGTCGCAGATCATAAGAAACTGTCATTCCCTTAACTGTTGCAAAATCTAAGTTGTCTACCGTTACGTATTCGATAGGATAAGAATCAAAAATTCTTCGAGTGGCAACCATATCTCTAGACTCTCTGTAGAATGCTGATATAGTAAGCGCCATAGAAGTAGTGAGTGCCTGCTGGAATCCAATTTCATAATCCACTGTCTTCTCAGGCTGAAGGTTTGGGTTATTAATTAACGTGGTGTTTGGTCTACTTTCCATGAAATAATATGATGCTGGATCAAGACGGTTCGCAAACGTTGGTCTTTTAGTGAGTATATCGTAGTGTGCAAAGAACTTCGCCTCATCAGAAATAGGGAAGTTAAAGGCGATACGAGGCATGAAGTTGGTGGTAGGGCTGTAATCTTTAAATGACTCAGAAGTTATATCAACGCTGTTTGTTTGTTCTGGATTTCTTAATAATGGAGCTGGCAAACCATTTGAAACTCGAAGAGCTGAAGCGTCTGCCAATTCCGCACCCTCAGCATTATACCAAGTATGCCCATCTCTATAGCCGAGTACTTCAGAAGGGTTCTGAATATTGTCAACATACACAACATAATCATCTCCGATATTATTCGGCACATCAACGTCTTCTTCAAGAATACCATCAATTTCTCCAGCCTTCACGGTTGGGAATAGAACGTAGTCGTCTTTCAATACTTGCTGGTTAGCATCAAAACGATCTACACGCAGGCCAATATTGAAAATGAGATCTCTAAATTCGAATTTATCTTCAATGAAACCGGCAACATAAATTGGTCTGAATGCTCCGACTGGTCTAGTATAGTTTCCAAATTCATCTCTTTCTGTGAAGAAGTCATCGAAAGAAGGATTTCCTTGAGTTCGATTTCCATAAGGATCGTATCCAAAATAGTTTGCAAATGAACTTCCTGCATTGTAAAGTTCATCTGCAGAAAAATACTCTAAGCGATACACACTAGGGTCAAGTGCATTTACATCTATGAAATCAACGCCATCCGCATCTAGACCAATCGCCTTTCTTAAGTTATAATCGATAAATGCTTGCGCCTCATCATCATTGCTGTTGTCATATTCTCCAGGAGATGCATTTAGACGAGGATAGCTGATTCGAGGCCCTGGGTACTCGATGATGGGATTAGAAAGGTCGAGCTCAGATATGTGTGAGTTTGCTCTAAGTCTTGCAGTTTGCCAAAGACCACCTGGAGCAATAGAGTAAGATCTATCGACACGCTGTTCATATTCAATACCCACCATGATCTGATGATTTTTAATATCTGCAGATCCCTGAGCGGTCACACGAATTTGGTTAGTGATTGACTCTTGATAACTGTTTATCGCAGAACCAGTATTATTCATATCTCCATTATATGCCCACATACCATAGACCGATCTACCTCTTCCTTGCAGGTTATCACCATTTACCAAACCACCACCAGCTTGAATGTTATTGATATTCGTGAAAGACTCCACGCGACTCGCATCATAAACAGGATTTCCTTCTGCATCAAAGCCCTCCCATCCATTAAGCTCATAATATCTCTGAGTGAACGCAGCTAATTCTGGATTGGCAGTACCCGGAGTAAAGGCGATCAACGTATCTTGAAAGGTCTGCTGAATCTCTCCAAACAATCCAGTGGTGCTATCGACACCATTTTGATACTCTGCAGATTGAAATGTTTCAAACTTCCCAATATATCCATAATCAAATAGATTATCCTGATGTCGGTGGTGTTGTCTTTTAAAGTATTCCTGACTGTAGTCTACTTGAATTGAGTAAAACGCGTTCTTAATTAAACTCGCTGATGAGCCGTCATCCGATGAGGCATTATTGAATCGCTGAGTAAACCGCCCATAAACACGATAATCTCTACTGACTTGTTCAGGATAGTTCTCGAAGTTGAATAATGATTGTGCAAAGGAGTAGTTTTTACCTCTGCTGTAGTTTAAACTACCTCCAAAAGTCAAGTCGGTATTATCTGTGGTAGCCACTGTAATTTTTCCCGCTAGGTTAGCACCAATATTATTGGTGTTGGGGCGCACATTAACACGCTCGAAATTATCGAGTCTGTAGTAGTCGGTATTTGGAATTACAGAATTAACTGCAAAGCCCTGTCTTAAAGGATCTGCCTTCAAAATATCTAACTGATCATCCTTTATCTTCCAGGCGCCAACAGCTGAAGGCCTTGGGTCTAGGTTGCTGGTAAAGTTTCCTGAAAGAAAAAATCCTAGGAGTGGCTTTTTCATTCCTAGCGAATCCGTTTTGCTTAAGAATGGTCCTGATAGACTGACCTCAGCTAGGTTATAACCATAAGGATCTGTACCTAAGTAAAGTTCGTCACTAAACTTAACTCCAGAAGTAAGGTACTCCACTCCACCGTGATATTCGCGTGACACACCTCTAGTAGTTATCGAAACAACCCCGCCAGTCACATCACCATATCGCGCTGGAAGACCTCCCGTTATTACTGTAATTTGATCAATTGAAGCTCTTGGAATTGCTGAGCTACCTCTCACTTTCACACCATCAATAAAGTAGTAATTGGCATCTGATCGGCTACCTCGAATGTTAAGAGCACTACTACCATTGTCTGAACTGTAAGTACCACCAGCAGTCGCGGCAAGTTCAGCTGGGTTTCGCGCAGCCATTTTCACGATATCCTTTGATGTCATTGTTTCTTGCTTTGAAGAACCTTTCTCAAAAAGTGGCTTGTCATAAGCAATTACCTCAACCACATCCAGCATTTCGGCTGCTGTAGAAAGTTTTGTCTGATCCTTTGGGAGATAGGTAGTGACTCCCATGGTTACTTGAACACCTGAAATTCGTTTGGTGCCGAAACCAAGGCTTGAAACCTCAACATCATAAGTACCTGGGGTAATCGGCTTGATGTTTGCCAAACCATCGAAGTCTGTTTGACCTCCTGTAACTTGAACACCATTCTGCTTTACGATCACATTCGCAAATGGAATTGGCTCTCCACCATCATCAGTTACTGTAGCACGAATGGCTCCTTGACCAACCTGTGCATTTATCTGAATTGTGGCAAAGAGTAGCCCTAATGTGATTAGTAAAATTCTTCTCATGACTGCTGTCTTTAGTAGGTTTTATTTTGAAGATTTCTCACTCTTCAAAAAGACGGGTAAAGATAAAAAAGTAATAACACGGTTAACATTTTTTTAAACTTACCGAAAGCCTTATTCTCACTAGGTTTTATCTCAG